>Ga0079224_100000870_pt1 | contig 32423 bp, 25 predicted proteins | sample Stecom2015_FD_80414 | JGI IMG/M metagenome (GOLD analysis project Ga0079224, IMG submission 80414) | Agricultural soil microbial communities from Utah to study Nitrogen management - Steer compost 2015 | ecosystem: Environmental > Terrestrial > Soil > Agricultural land | place: USA: Utah... | reverse complement strand
TCTGGACCACGGCGTCGAAATCGGCGCCGTGGATGTGCTCGAGCGGCTCGGTGGTCTTGCCCTTGGCCGTGCTCGTCTTGTCGCCCGTCTCGTCCACCACCATCCCGTGCAGGAGCACGCGGCGGAGCGGGTCCTCGCGCATGAACTTGAGCCCCATCATCATCATGCGGGCGACCCAGAAGAACAGGATGTCGTATCCCGTTTCCATGTCGCTCGTGGGGTAGAAGCGGGCGAGCTCCAGCGTGCGATCGGGCCAGCCGAGCGTCGAGAACGGCCAGAGCGCGCTCGAGAACCAGGTGTCGAGCACGTCCGGGTCCTGGCGCAGCCGATCCGAGCCGCATTTCGAGCAGGATTTCGGCGCTTCGCGGCTCACCTGGATCTCGCTGCAGCTCTCGCAGTGGTACGCGGGGATCTGGTGGCCCCACCAGAGCTGGCGCGACACGCACCAGTCCTGGATGTTCGTGAGCCAGTGCTCGTAGGTCTTCACCCACTCCTCGGGCACGATGCGCGTGCGCCCGTCCCGCACCGCTTCGAGCGCGGGGAGCGCGAGCGGTTCCATCTTCACGAACCATTGCGTCGAGATCATCGGCTCGACGACGGTGTTGCAGCGCTGGCAGCGGGGCAGCTCGAGCGTGTGCGGCTTCGAGCCCCGAGCGAGTCCCTTCTCCTCGAGCGCACGTTTCACGGCGCGACGCGCCTCCTGCACCGTCATCCCCTGGAACGGGCCGCCCTCGGCGTTGAGCGTGCCGTCGAGGTTCAGGATGTTGATCTCGGCGAGGTGGTGCCGCTTCCCCGTCGCGAAGTCGTTGAAGTCGTGAGCGGGGGTGACCTTCACCGCGCCCGTCCCGAAGGCCATGTCCACGAGCACGGGGTCGGTGATGACCGGGATTTCCCGGTTCACGAAGGGATGCCGGAGCGTCTTTCCGTGCAGGTGCGTGTAGCGCGGGTCGTCCGGATGAACCGCGACGGCCGTGTCCCCGAGCATCGTCTCGGGCCGCGTGGTCGCGACCACGAGCTCGGTCGCACCCCGGCTCGGATCGGCGTCCGCGACGGGATACGCGAACTCGTAGAGCTCACCGTTCGCGGGCTCGTTCTCGACCTCGAGATCGCTGAGCGCCGTCCGGCACTCCGTGCACCAGTTGATGAGCCGGGTCGCGCGATAGATGAGCCCTTCTTCGTAGAGGCGAACGAACGCCTCCTGCACGGCGCGCGACGGCCCGGGATCCATCGTGAACTTGCTGCGATCCCAGTCCGCCGAGCAGCCGAGCACGCGCATCTGCTGGGCGATGCGACCCCCGCTCTCTTCCTTCCACTTCCACACGCGCTCGACGAACGCTTCGCGGCCGAGCTCGTGACGCGTCTTTCCCTCGCGTCGGAGTTGCCGCTCGACGACGGTTTGCGTCGCGATGCCCGCGTGATCCATGCCGGGCTGCCACAGCACGTTCCTGCCCTGCATGCGTTTGTGACGCACGAGGACGTCCTGAAACGTGCTCCCCAGCGCGTGGCCCATGTGCAGCGAGCCCGTCACGTTCGGCGGCGGCATCGTCACGACGTAGACGGGGCGCGTGTCGCCCGGCTCGGAGCTCGCACGGAATACGCCGTGCTCCAGCCAGAACGCGTACCAGCGCGGCTCCACCTCGCGCGGCTCGTAGGCCTTGGGCAGCTCGCTTCGATCGGCTTCGCTCGTCATCGGGCCGAGGTTTAGCCTGGATTGTGCGCTGGCGCCGGAGGGGAGCGACGTGGAGTTCGGGGACCACGCCGCGCTCGGCGCGCGGCGCCCGGAGCACGACGGACGCGGGTCGCTGCGCGGCGCTCGGACCGCGCGCTCCAGAGCGACGAACGGTTGGGAACGCGCCGAGACACGCGGAAACAGCGTCGAACGGAGCGCCCGCGTGGGGAGGCGCCCCGCCGGAGCTCACTTCGGCGGCGAGCGGCGGCGCGAGCCGCCCTTGCGAGAAAGGCCAGACCGCCGATCCGTCGAACCGATCGGCGTTCCAGGTGTGTCGGGACGCGGCGCGCGGAGCGCCGCGTGCGGATCAGTCGCTCGTGAGGCGCTTGATCTCTTCGCGGATCATCGTCTCCGCGAGGGTCGGCACGACTTCCCAGACCACGTGCTCGACGACCTCGCGCGAGAGCGCGAGCACTCCGGCTACCTGCTCGGGCGTGAGGCCGAGGCCGGCGAGGCGGTCCGGCAGCGCGCCGAACCCGTTGCTCGACGCGGCGAGCGGGGGGCGGGCCGAGGTGTCGACCGGCGCGACGGGCGGCGGTGCCGCTGCCGCTGCGCTCTCCTCGAACGAGGGCGGCGCGACGACGGTTTCCGGCGCGGGTGCCGGAGGGATCTGCGAGCCGTAGGCGAGCGTCTGCGCCCTCGGGCGTACCGGGGGCGCGTCGGCGACGGGCGGCAGCGGCGCTGCCGCGAGCGGCGGGGCGGGGGCGTGCACAGCGGCCGGAGCTTGGGCGACGCTCGCCGCCTTGCGCAGCGCGGCATGGACCTTGTCGATGAGCTGTTGTGTGTCGAAGGGCTTGTCGATGTAGTCGTCCGCTCCGACCTCGGCTCCGCGATTTCGATCGTACGGCTGGTGCTTGCTCGCCAGGAGGATCACCGCGGTTCGCGGCGCGGTCGCCTTGACTCGCGCACACAGATCGTACCCGTTCACCCCATCGAGTGCGGCGTCCACGAGGACGACCTCCGGGCGTTCGCTCGCCAGCTTGGCGAGGGCACTCTCGGCGCTCTCGGCCAGCACGGTACGGAAATTTTCCCCCGCGAAGGTGATCTCGAGCACCTTCCGCATCGTCTTGCTGTCATCGACGCCCAGCAGCGTGGTGTTCACGAATCCTCCGGTGCGGCTCCCAATCGCGGGATGGGGAGCGGACGGGCCATCATCGGAGCCCCTGAAAAAACTGTCAAGGATTTCACCGGATTCAACGGCGCCGGCCCGGCGGATTCACGCCGGCGGCCGTCCCCCGGTTTTCGGCGTGCGGCCTTCCCGGCCCGAGCGGCTCGGGTGCCCTCTGGGGCGCCGGCCCGGCAAATGCGCCAAGCGGTGAGCACCTCTCGTTTGACGAGGGCCGGGACGTCGGGCCAAATTTCCCTCGTGAGTCCCCTTCCGAAACGCGCGCGCTCCGTCCTCTATGCCCTCGTCACGGAGTTCATCGCGACGGGGGAGCCGGTCGGCAGTCGCACCCTGACGAAGAAGTACGGTTTCTCGCTCTCACCGGCGACCATTCGCAACGTGCTCGCGGATCTCGAAGACTCCGGGTACCTCGCTCAGCCGCACGCATCGGCCGGGCGCGTGCCAACGCCGACGGCGTTCCGCGTCTTCATCGACGCCTTGATGCAGCAACGCTCGTTGCCGGAGGGCGAAGTGTCGCGCATCTCCGAGCACTTCACGGAGCTGCCCCCTGGAGCCGACCTGCTCCAAGAGACCGGCCGGCTGCTCTCCGACATGAGCGGCGCGCCCGCGCTCGTGCTGCGCATGCGCAGCGACTCACGAACGCTCCTCAAGGTCCGTTTCATTCGAACGCGTCCGCAAGAACTCCTGGCGGTGCTCGTCTGTTCCGACGGAACCGTCGATAATCGTTTCGTCACGCTCGACCAGCCCATCGAGGAAGCCGATCTCGAGCGCCTGCACAACATGCTCGAGGAGGTGGTGTTCGGGTGCACGCTGGTCGCCGTGCGCGATCATTTCGCGCGCCAGCTCGAGCAGCAGGAGGGCGAGCTCCGGCGGCTCCGCAGCCTCGGCCACTCGCTCTTGCTCGCGATGAGCAGCGGGCCGCGCGCGGCGGACGTGCTGATCGAAGGCCAGTCGCGCCTGCTCGACCAGCCCGAGTTCGGCAGCGTCGAGGCGATTCGCGAGCTCCTGCGCGCCTTCGAGGATCGCGAGCGACTCGTCGGGCTCCTCGATCTCGCCATCGCCGCCGATCACGTTCAGGTCTTTCTCGGTGAGGAGACGAACCGCATGGTTGGCTGCCCGGTCAGCCTCGTCGCGGCTCGCTATCGAGGCGAAGAGGGCGAGCCGGGCGGCGCGCTCGGCATCATCGGCCCCCAACGCATGGACTACGCGTCCGTGGTTCCCCTCGTGGGCGCGACCGCCGACGCGATGAGCGCGGCGCTCGCCCGCAAGCGCGAGCTCAGCTGAGCCTGGATTTCAGGCAACCCCTTCAACGTTGCGGCTTCTCGGTGGGCTCCTCCGCAGCACCGGCATTCTCCCTATTCCCGCGCGGGGCACGGCCCGCCCCGACGCCGCGAACCCGCAGGGCCTCGGGAGCGGGGTCGTGCTTTCACGGCCGCGGAGGGCTCCCGGGGAGCGCCCGCAGCCATGCCTTTCGCGCCATCCCCTCCATGGGGGTACTCCGCGCGGCGGGTGGGGCATTCCTCGGAGGCCCCACCTTGACCGGCCCTCGTGCCGAAGCTACGCCCCGCCCATGAGCTGGTCCGGTTGGTATCGCTGTTTTGGTTCTCTGGCGGTCGCGTCCTCGCTGTTGCTTTTCGGCGGTACGGCCGCCGCTCAGCAGGTGACGCGCATCGGGGTCGTCGACACGCAGCGCGCGATCATGGAGACGGAAGACGGGCTGCGTGCCCAGGCGACGCTGAAGAAGCTGTTCGACAGCCGTCAGCGGGAGCTCGACCGTAAGCAGGACGAGCTCGAGAAGGAGCGCGACGACATCGAGAAGCAGAAGGGCGTGCTGAGCAAGGAAGCCCTCGCCAAGCGCATCGACAAGTGGCAGCGCGAGATGGTCCAGCTCCAGACCGTGTTCGTCGAATACAACAAGGAGCTCCAGAAGAAGCAGGGTGAGCTCACGCAGCCCATCTTCCAGAAGGCGATGGGCCTCATCCGCCGGATCGCGACGCAGGAAGGCTTCGACGTCATCGTGGACAAGCAGGCCGTGCCGTACGTGCGAAGCGACCTCGACGTGACCGACAAACTCATCACCCTCTACAACCAGGGCGCCACCCCCGAGCCTGCTCCCAAGGCAGCCAAGCCCGCTCCAAAGCCTGCCACCCCGGCTCCAGCCAAACCCTGACGGGCATCGGCCCGAACGAGGCCGAGTCGATGACCGGCCGCGATTCGTGAGCGATTCGCGGCCGGTTCGCGAGCGGCGCTTTAGCGGCTCTTGCTCTCGAACAGGTCGTCGAAGACGCGCTCGAAATCGTCGTCGTCGTTGACGACGCGCGTTCCGCTCGCCTCGCGTCGCGGGCGCTCACCCCCACCAGTGAGCGCCTGGATGCGATCCTCGACGTCGCGATACGTCGGGTCGAGCCGAGTCACCATCTGGTAGTGCTCCAGCGCGGCGTCGATATCGCCGAGGCGCTCGTGGGCCATTGCCATGTCGTAGTGGAGCCCGAGCTCCTGCTCCCGGGTTTTCCGATTGGACGCGAGCGCGCGCCGGTACGCCTCGATCGCGTGACCGTGCTGGCCCTGCTCGAAGTGCATGATCCCGATCATCGCGTAACACATGCACTCGCGCTCGGGATCGCGGGCCGCGAGATCGAACTCCTTCACCGCGTCCGCGAGGAGCCCCATCTCGCGATACGCCAGGGCGAGGTCGTAGTGCGTGGCGGCGTCGTTGTCGGAGACGTCGGCGCGAATCCCCGCCTTGAACTTCGCGAAGAACTTCTCGACGTCCACCCCGGTCGGCAACAGGCTCGGTCGCGCCTGCCCGAACACGCCGCCGCCCGAGGGGGTGGAGGGCCGAAGCCCGTCGAGCGCGGAGAGCGAGCCGGGCAGATCGAAATCGGGAGGCGCCGTCACGCCGAGCTGAGAGCGCTCGATGGTCTTGCTCCCGCCCTCGGACCCGAGCTCCGCCTCGACCTCGCGCAGCCGCTCGAGCACGAGCCGGTTGTGCGGAGTCCGCGCGAGCTGCTCGACGAGGATCGCTCGCGCGTCCGTGAACAGGCCGCGCGCCGCGAAGAACTCCGCTTCCTCGAGCGCCTCTTCGAGCGCGGTCCGCGCGCTCGCGTCTGCGCCCGCCCCAGCGTCGATCTCGCGGATCTCTTCGATCTCCGAGATCTCTTCGATCTCGACCACCTCTTCCGGTGCCTCGCCCGAGGCCTCGCCCAGCGCGAAGCTCGGGAGCGCGTCGCTCGCTGGCGGCGAGACCGCCGCGGGAGCCGCGAGCACCTGTTCGGGAGAAATCTCCTCGAGATCGTACGACGGGAGCGGGGCGTCGTTCCCGAACAGCTCGCGCGGAGGCTCGCTCGCGAGCACCTGCGCGACCGGAGGCGCAGAGCCTCCCGTCTCCTCGGCGGCCGCCGCTTCGCTCGTCGTGAGCTGGTGCAAGAGCGCGATGGCCCCCGCGTGCTCCGGGTCCTTCTGCAGCACCTCGCGGAGCAGGGTCGCCGCGCGCTCCGTGTCGCCGGCATCCATGTACACGGCGGCGATGTTCACGCTCTCGGCGATGGCGCCCTCGCGGTCGCCGGCCTCGAGCAGAATCTGGCGGAGCTTGTCGCGAATCTCGATCGAGAGCGGGTCGACCTCGAGCGCGATGTTCAGGGTGCCGACCGCCTTCGAGAAGAGGCGCAGCCGTCGGAACGACTCCGCGTCCGCGAGCGCCTTCTTCGCGTGCGCGTGGACGTCGAACTCGCGCGGCTCGGAGCGAACGCGCTCGCGTGTACCCGGAGCCCGGCTCGACGGGCGACTCGACGGCCTGGCCTCGCGCTGACGGGCCGTTCCCGCCGGCGCGGGCTCGGCCGCATCGAGCAGATCGACCTCGACGACCTCGGCCTCGTTCGGGTCCGGAAGGATGGTCTCAGGTGGAGCGAGCGGGGGCAAAAGGCTCTCGAGCACGTGGGCGTGCTCGTCGGGCACCGAGGCGCGCAGCCGCTCGATGAGCGCCGGCAGCAAATCGACGCGGCCCTGCTCCCGGGCGAGCCGCGCCATCTCCTTGTACACCTCGATGGCCTTCTGTCCTTGTCCGATGCCGGTGAAGGCGCGCGCCAAGAGGCCGAGCGTGTCGAGATCCTTCGGGTCCGCCTGAAAGCTGATCTGGAGCTTTGCGAGCGCGAGCATGCAGTCTTCGCGAGACCCGCGCTCGAGGTAGAGCTCGGCGGCTCGGCGCGCGATGAGCGGCTCTGCTCGAAAGTGGAGCAGTCGCTCGATGACCTTCAACGCATCGTCGCGGCGCCCCATCCCCAACAGGAGATCCCCGGCACGCGAGAACGCCATCACGGCCTCGTCGAGCGCGTGAACGCGACAGCACGCTTCCGCGAGGCGCAGGTGAGGCAGCGGATTTCCGCCGTCCAGCTGCACCATGTGGCGGAAGACGTCGACGGCCTCTCGGTCCCGGCCGGCCTTGAGCAGCCGTGTCGCCACTTCGTCCCAAGCGGCGAGGGCATCGCTCGTGAGACCGAGCTCCGTGTAGATCTCGGCGAGCCGCGGTCCGATGTACGCGTAGCGATCGGCGAGCTCCGGGACGTGCTTGCGCACGATCTCCCGGATCTGCTTGTAGACGGCGATCGCCTTCAGGGACATGCCCTGCGCGGTGTAGTGCTGGGCGACCCGATCGTAGGTCGCGATGGCTTCCGGGTAGGCGCGTAGGCGCGCTTGCAGGTCGCCGATCTTGAGCAACGTGCGCGCGTCGTTCGGATCGTCCTGAACGATGCGCTGATACTCCGCTATCGCGCGGTCGTACCGCTTCCGCTCGATGTACTTCTGAGCGGTCTGGAATATTTTCTCGCGATCAATCGCCACGGGAGTCGGGCCGAGGCGCCGCGCTCGAGCCGGCTCGTGCCGGTCGACGCAGCGCTGGTCAACAAACCTAAATGCCGCGCTGGCCTCGGTCAATCAACATCCGGTAACTCCTAAGTATTTTGGCGCGTTCTCGTCGGGAAAACCGCGGGCGCCGAAGGAGTCGAGATGGATACGGGTGCGCGTTTGTATGTCGGGCAGGACCGGCCACGCCGACGGTAGACTCGGAGTCGTGGAGCCGGAAGTCCTCACGCTGGCGGACATTCAGGAGGCTGCCGAGCGGATTCGGGGGCGCGTCGCCGTCTCCCCGTGTGCAGAGAGCGCCTGGCTCTCCGAGCTGACGGACACGTGCCTCTACCTGAAGCTCGAAAATTTGCAGCACACGGGATCCTTCAAGGAGCGTGGGGCATGCAACCGCCTGCTCTTGCTCACCGACGACGAGCGGGCGCGCGGCGTGATCACGGCGAGCGCGGGCAACCATGCGCAGGCGGTGGCGCTGCATGCAGGACGGTTGGGCATTGCCGCGACGGTCGTCATGCCGGAGAGCACGCCGCTCGTGAAGATCGAGTCCACGCGGCGATTCGGGGCTCGGGTCGAGCTCCACGGCAAGAGCTACGACGAGGCGGCGGAGCGCGCGGCCGAGCTCGCGCGTGAGCAGGGCTTCGTCTCCGTGCACCCGTTCGACGATCCCGCCGTCATGGCGGGGCAGGGCACGATCGGGCTCGAGCTGCTCGAGCAGTGCCCGGACGTCGAGGCCGTCGTCGTTCCCGTGGGCGGGGGCGGGCTCCTCGCTGGAGTGGCGTGTGCCGTGAAAGCCCTCCGACCCGAGGTGCGCGTCTACGGCGTCGAATCCCGCGCCTTCCCCGGGATGAAGCGCGCCTTCGAGAACACCGAGCCGAGTCCGGTTCCGCCCGGCAAGTCGATCGCCGACGGCATCGCGGTTCAGGAAGTCGGGACGCTCACGCGTCGGGTGGCGCGCCGCTACGCCGAGGGCATCGTCCTCGTCGACGAGGAAGAGATCGCCGAGGCCATCCTGTTCATGCTCGAACGGGAGAAGACGGTGGCGGAGGGGGCCGGCGCGGTCGGGCTCGCGGCTCTCGTCCATCGACACTTGCCCGTCCAGGGGCGTCGCGTCGTTCTCGTCGTGAGCGGCGGGAACATCGACGTGAACCTCGTGTCCCGCATCATCGAACGAGGGCTCGTGAAGACCGGCCGCCGCGTGCGCTTGTACCTCACCGTGCCGGGCGTCACGGGGACGCTGGCGCAGGTCGCCGCCGCGGTGGCGCGGACACGCGCCAACATCCTCGAGATCAACCACGACCGCGCGTTCTCGGCAGCGGGCCTCGGAGAAACGCGTATCGAGCTCGTGCTCGAGACCCACGGCTTTTCGCACATCGATTCCGTCCGAACCGAGCTCGTCGCGGCAGGGTACCGGCCCGAGTAGTCGGTGTCCGTTCCCCGACGCTCGCGGCTCGCCTCGACCGCAACGCGCGACGCCGAGCGATCACCCTGCATCGCGGCGCCGAAAACCTCGAGCTCCGAGCAGGTGGGGCCCGCCCAAATCACTGGCTCCGCCCCAATCACTCCGGTAGGCGCAGCAGCGCTTCGGACGAGTGGCCTTGCGGGCGAGGGGTCGCGGCGGCATGTAATCGTGATGGCTTCTCTCGCTCCCCGTTCTCCGTTTGCCCCCGGAGGCCCGAACGCGATCGATGCGGCGATCTGCCGCAGGTTGCTGGATGTCGCTCTGTCCCGAGGGGGTGACTACGCCGATCTCTATTTCGAGTACCGGATCGGAGCCGGGCTCGTGTTCGAGGAAGGGATAACGCGCAGCGCCTCGCGGGGCGTCGGGCTCGGACTGGGTGTTCGCGTGCTGCACGGCGAGGCGACCGGGTACGCCTACGTCGAGGACCTGAGCTGGGAAGCCATGCGACGCGCCGCCGAAACGGCGGCGCGCATCGCGAGCAGCGGCAAGAGCCCGGGGCCCGTGCCGATCGAGCCCATGGTGCTGCCGGATCGGTATCCGCTCGATGCGCCGTCCATCGACGTGCCGGGCCTCGACAAGCGCGCGCTGCTCGAACGCGCGAGCCGAGCGGCGCTCGCCGCGGACCCGCGCATCGTCAAGGTGGAGTCCTCGTTCGCCGAGGAGCTGCGCGAAATCTTGATCGCCACGAGCGACGGACGCCTCGCGTTCGACATTCAGCCGCTCCTCCGCTTCGGCGTGCGTGCGATCGCCGAGCACGGCGGCAAGCGCGAATCCGGGCGCAGCGGTGGCGGCGGGCGAACTTCGCTCGGCTATTTCGACGAGCTGAACCCCGAGTGGCACGCCGAGCGCGCCGTGGCGCAAGCGCTGACTCTGCTCGACGCGCGCCCGGCCCCCGCGGGGCAAATGGAGGTCGTGCTCGCGCCCGGGGACAGCGGCATTCTCCTGCACGAGGCCGTCGGACACGGGCTCGAAGCAGACTTCAATCGGAAGGGCACGAGCAACTACTCGGGGCGCGTCGGCGAGCAAGTCGCGAGTGGGCTCTGCACGGTGGTGGACGATCCGACGCTGCTCATGAGTCGCGGCTCGATCAACATCGACGACGAAGGCAACGAGCCGGGGCGCAGCGTGCTCATCGAAGGCGGTATTTTGCGCGGGTACATGCAAGATCGCATGTCGGCACGGCACTTCCGCGTGACACCGACCGGAAACGGGCGTCGTGAAAGTTTCGCCAGTGTTCCAATGCCGCGAATGACGAATACCGTCCTGCTGGCCGGTCCGCATGACCCCGAGGAGATCGTGCGGAGTGTGCGTCGCGGCATCTTCGCGAAGTCCTTCGGCGGGGGACAAGTCGATATCTCGAACGGCGATTTCGTGTTCTCGCTCACCGAAAGCTATCTGATCGAAGACGGAAAAATCACGGCACCGCTCAAAGGCGTGAACCTTATCGGTAACGGTCCGGAAACACTTCGCGAGGTAACACTGCTGGGCAATGACGTGGCCCTCTCCGATGGTATCTGGACGTGCGGTAAGAACGGCCAGAGTGTTCCCGTCGGGGTTGGCTGCCCAACCATAAAGATCGCACGGATAACCGTCGGTGGCACCCAGATCTCCTGATTTTTCGACACGAAAGGCCAAGAGTTTCGTTGCGGTCATCGGACATGGTCCGATGCTCGACCGAGAAGAAGGCGCGGCGGCGACGCTCCGCCAACTCGGTGCGACCGTACGGATACTCGACCTTTGGGACGACCCCGTCAATTTGATCGCCGATGAGGACGACGAGCTCGGCGTCAGGCCGCGAGCGCTCGTGCTCGAGGCGCTCGATCGCCCGGATCTCGCGATGGCGGCGCTCCGCGCGGTCCGGAAGGAGCCCTATTTCGACAATGTCGGCGCGTTGATCGCCGTGACCGTCGGTCAAATCGCCCGCATCGAGCCGTCCGCGGGATTCGATGATTTCGTCCTCCACCCCTATGTGCCGGAGGAGCTCTACGGGCGAATCCGTGCGCTGGAGTGGCGGCGCAGCGAGTTCGCGACGGAGGAACGGCACAAGGTCGCCGGCATCGTCGTCGACAAGGCCGGTCACGAGGTGTACGTGGACGGCCGCCCCATTCAGCTCACGGCCAAGGAGTTTGCTCTGCTCGCGTACCTGTGCGAGCGCCGCGGCAAGGTGCTTTCGCGCGAGCATCTGCTCGCGCGCGTCTGGGGCAACCGCTACGAAGGCGGTCCGCGCACGGTGGATATCCACGTCCGGCGCTTGCGAGCGAAGCTCGGTGCGGCGCTGCCCCTCGAAACGCTGCGGGGCACGGGCTACAAGCTGCGCGCCCCCGACGCCGAGGAGGCGGCCGCGCGGGAGGCCCGCGCCGAGTCCGAGGAGGCCGAGGAGAACCAAGAGGAAGAGTAGCGGGTCGCGTTGGGGCCGTTCGGGACTTCGTGATACGAGTCCCGCGCACCATGCCCCGAGGCACTCCGCGCGCTCCGCGCCGTCGCACCGCTGCTCCGCACTCCGAGCCGCCGCTCCTCGTCGTTTCCGTGGGATGTCCTGCGGGCATTGGCCCGGAGGTGTCTCTTGCCGCGGCGCACGCGCTCCGCGGAGCGCGCTGTGTTCTGGTCGGGGACCCCGGCGTGCTCGAACGCGCCGCTCGCCTCGCCGGGGTGAACCCGAAGAAGCTCGTTCCCTTCGAGGGGAGCGCGCCTCCCGCGGGGGCGATCGCCATTCAGCCCGCCGGGCCGAAGCTCGGGGCGAGCGACACGCGCCCCGGTCGTCCCTCGAAGCGGGCGGGAGCCGCGCAGCTCGAGTACATCGAAGAGGCCTATCGAGTCGCCGTCGCGGCACCCGGCAGGGCCCTGGTCACGGCGCCGGTGAGCAAGGCAGCCATCGCGCGCTCGGGAGTTCGGCGCGCGCGCGGGTTCCTCGGCCACACGGAGTGGCTCCGCGATCTGGATGGTGCCCCGACCAGCGTGATGTCGTTCGTTGCGGGTGGGCTCGCGACCAGTCTCGTCACGACGCACGTGCCCCTCGCGCGCGTCCCCGAGGCGCTCTCGCCGAACGGCGTGCGGGACGCCATCCTCGCGCTTTCGGAGCTGCTTCAGGGCACCGGCGTTTCGAGCCCGCGGATCGCGGTCGCGTCGCTGAATCCCCACGCGGGGGAGAGCGAGCTCCTCGGAGACGAGGAACGGCGCGCCATCGTCCCCGGGATCCGCGCCGCGCGCCGCCGGCTCGGGAGCAAAATCGCCGTCGTCGGGCCACTCGGCGCGGAGACTGCGTATCGCAAGGCGCGGCTTGGCGAGTACTCCGGCGTGGTCGCGATGTACCACGACCAGGCGACGATCCCGATGAAGCTCGTGGCCTTCGGCGAAGCCGTGAACGTGACGTCGGGGCTCAGCATCGTGCGCACCAGCGTCGACCACGGCACCGCGTACGACATCGCGTGGACCGGTACCGCCGACCCGCGCGGCATGCTCGAGGCAATGCGCCTCGCCGCGCGGCTCGTTCGCGTGGGCTGAGCCCCGGGAGGCACGGCGCTTCCCGGGGCGCGAGCGTTGTCCGTGTCCCGGCACGGTTTTGGCTAGCACCCGAGTGAGGCGCCGGCCCCGGCCGAAGACCTTTCGGCGTGCAATCGGAGCGGTGCGCCATGGTGAGGAACGCTGATGACTTGGGTCGATCGCCTCTTCGGGACGGGTCAAACGAAGCGCCGCCCAACCACGGAGCAACCCGAGCGAGCCGCGCGCGACGATGACCTGTCGCGCTACCGACGCTTCGTGCGCAGCGCGTCGCGCGAGACCCTCGAGCGAGCGCACGTCGAAGCGTTTTCGTCCCTCGACGTGGACGAGCGGCGGCGGATCGCGGCCACGCTGGTCGACGCGATGCCGCCCCAAGAACGAGCGGCGGCGCCGCTAGTCTCCGTGACGGAGCCGGAGGCGCTCGCGAAGCTCTCGACGAGCGCCGAGCTGCGCGAGCCCGGGGGACTCGAGCGGACGCTCGTGGACCGAAACCAGCGGGTGCTCTTCGCCGCCTTCGTCGGAAGCTTGCTCGCCGGAGCCGCCGCGACGCGGTTCCTGGAGGCGGAAGCGGGCGCGGCGCCGAGCGCCGAGGCCCCCGAATCGGACCCGGATTTCAGCCCCGAGTACGGTCAGGGGGCGCACGGCGACGGCTACGCCGGCGGCGCCGGATTCGAGCACGACGAGTTCGACTTCGAGGTCTGAGCCCGGAAGGCTCAGGGAGTGAGCGCGCGCTCGGTGAAGTGCGGCTCGGCGGCGAGCGACGCGAAGTAGTCGACGAAGCCGACCGTGCCGTCGACGAACTCGGGCCGCCGCGTCTCGCCGAGGCAGTCCCCGGCGCCGCCGAACACGTACTCCGTGATGAAGTGGCTGATGCAGGCGTGCACGCGCGGTTGCTCCGCGAGGCCCTGCGCGAGCTCCTCCAAATTGGTGAACTCGAACAGGACACCGCCGTCGAGCGGCACGTGGCTCTTGGTGTCGATGGCGAGCCCGTTCTCGTCGGCGCGGTAACGACCGACTTCGTCGAACTGCTCGAACCCGAAGCCGATCGGATCGAACAGCTTGTGACAGCTCGCGCACGTTCCGGAAGCGTGCTGCTCCTCGTAGCGCTCGCGCGTCGTGATCCCCGGTCGCGGCTCCTGAATGTCCGGCACGTTCGGCGGCACCATGGGCGGCTCGAGGCAGAGGAAGCGCTCGAACACGAGCAGGCCGCGCTTGGTGGGCGACGAGCTGTTCGGCGAGGCATTCGCGGCGAGCAGCGAGCCCTGGGCCAGGATGCCGATGCCGCGGCCCGCGGGGCGCTCCACGGGCGCGAAATCGGCGCTCGGCGCGGGGAACCCGTAGAACGATGCGAGCGCCGTCGTCGGCGTCGTCGACGTCGCGACCAAGAGCTCACGCGGGCCGCCGCCCTTGCCGAGCACGTCGGCGATGAACCGGCGCGTTTCCTCGACCATCTCGGTGCGCCGAGCCGAAAACTCGGCGACGTTGGTCTTCTGCATGGACGCGACACGGCTGTAGCCGAGCCACGAATCCATGAAGCGGTGCAGCACCTCCTGCCCCGACGCCATGAGGAGGTCCTTGGCGACCGCGGTCAGCGCTTCGGGCGAGGCGAGCTCGCCGCGATCGGCCTTGCCGAGCAGCTCGTCGCTCGGCGTCGTCCCCGCGAACGAGTACGACAGGGCCGTCGCGATCTCGTACGGCGTGAGGCGATACCGGGTCCCGGAGGGCGTGCCCACCTCGCGGCGGTAGACGAAGTGCGGCGACTGCACGAGCGCTCGCGTCAGGTACGCGATGCCGGTCTTGAAGTCGGCGAGGCTCACCGCCTGATCGAACAGCTCGAGATAGCGCGTGCGCTCGTCGTCCGTCAGCGGACGCCGGAAGAGCCGCTTGCCGTACTTGTCGAGATACGCCGTCGCGCAGGCGCGATCGGCCTGGCTCTGGGAGCAGGGCAGCACCGCGGCGAAGCCGTCCCCCGTCACCGCCTTGGCAACGGAAGCTGCCGTGGTCGCGATCTCGTCCGCCGTCTGTTTTCCGACGACGAGCACGGCCGCGTTGTTGTCGAAGCCGTCCGTCGAGAGATTGTCGGCGCTCAGGGTCGCGGTCCAGGCCCCCTTCACCTCCGGGAACACGTCCTCGAGGCTGCGCACGAGCTCGCGGCGGCTGAGCCTTCTGAGCAGCGGCTTGCCCACCTCCGAGGTGCCACAAAGCTCCGCGGGCGGTACCGTCGGCTCCTCCTCGGGCGGCGTGCCCGGATTCGGGTCGCTGGTTCCCGGGGTGCTCGGCACGTTCGGCGGATCGCCGGTTGGACTGCTCCCCGGCGTCGTCGGCACGGTGGGCACCGTGCTCGTGGTCGTCGGCGTCGGGGGCGCGTCGCCGCCCGGGTCGGCAGTGCCGCCGGCGCAGCCCACGACGAGGGCGAGGGCGAACGGGGCGAGAACGAACCGCATCATGCCAAGATCTCCTGCACGGGGGTGGTGCTGCCGCCGAAGCTCGTCGTCGAAAGCCCCATCGCCTGACTCAGGGCGAGGAACAAATCGGCGCACGGCCGATCCGTCGGATAGGTGATGACCTGCTGGGTCTTGAGGGCGCCGCCCCCGCCACCGATGGTGACGAGCGGAACGTACGACATCATCCCGGGGTCTCCACTGGTCTGAAGCTCCCTCGTTTCCGAGGTGTGCCACGCGCCCTCGCCGATCTCACTGCAGAGCAGCACGATCGTGTTGTCGATCACCTTGTGGCTCGGGTCTGCCGGATCGGGGACGTCGAGGTACGAAAGCGTGTGCTCGACGAGCTGCTCGATGAACCAGCGCTGCGCGTTCGCGAAGGGCTTGCGCGCTTCGTAGTTGGGATTCGCGCGGGAGCCCTGCGGACCCGTGTGGGAGAGGGCGTTGTGGTGCGAGCCAGGGCTGCCCATGAACTTGAAGTCGAAATCGCAGTTCGCGTACATCGGCTGCACGGCGACGACGCGCGCGGCGTTGCACTGGAGCGCGTAGGCCGCGACCTCGAGCTGCGCGGCGAGCAGGGCGGGGAAGCTGTCCTCGCGCAGGAAGAACTCGTCGCTCTGCCCCTGCGCCATGGTGCGCAGGGCGTCGAGCGCCGGGAGTGAAGGCGCCGCGGTACAGCTGACGGGCATCGCCCCCGGGCCGTTCGAGCCAGGCGCGGCCTTGAGCGCCGCGATGGCCTCGAGGTGGGTCGTGAGCTTCGTCTGCTCGGAGGTGAGCGCGTTGAGCTCGCTCCGCAGCGCCGAGATCTCGCCTTCCGTGAAGGTGAGGAGGGCGTTCGTGAGCTCTTGTTCCGCGTTCGGCGCACCGCTCGAGGGCGGCGTCGAGGTTCCGCTGCCGGAGATCTTGTCGAAGGCGACCAGCGGGTTCTTCTCGGGAACGATCGCCTCGCCGTCCCACATCAGCTTGCCGTCGTGATCGAGGCCCCAGGGGCGATGCGCGCACGCGCCGAGGGCGAGCGGCTTCACGCCGAGGCCATTGGCGATGAAGTGCTCGATGGTCGTGCGCGGCGTGGTCTGATCCGTTGCCCCGTCCTTGAACGTCTCCATGTTGGAGAGAAAGCTCAAGATGCCCTCGTGGGTCGCCGCGGCCGGGTACTTGAAGCCCTGGAGCACGTTGACGACGCTCTTGAAGCGCTCCTCGAGCGGCCCCAGGATGCTCACGCCGCTCTGGCTCAGGCTGAACGACCCGGGATCACCGCCCTGGACCACCGGATTGAAGTGCTCCGGCGGCATCCCGTGCGGGATGTAATAGAGCATGAACCGCTTCGGCCGTTCGCCGGTCTGCGCGAGCGCTTCGCTCGCCAGCCGGGCCGCTACCGGAGCCGTCGCGCCGAGCGCCAGCGCCTTGAGGAAGACGCGCCGCTTCAGTTTGGACGCGGCGCCCAGAATGCTTCCGTTCGAGCTCATCGATCCAACGCCTCCTGGGGGGACTCGGATTTAGCATTCGTCATCCTGCACGTCAGGATGACGAAGGGACATGGTGACCGAGATCTGCACGCGCGCGAGCGTCCCCGCGCGTGTAGGGAATCGGTTTCAGGTGCGTTCTGGTCGTGCGACTGAAATTTTCTGCTGGTTCTGTTGTCGGCCGCGGGGTACGCGAAAGTTAAGCGGTTTTCCCGCCGTTTCTGCCGCGCCTCACGGAATCCCGCCGGCGGCACGCAACGCGTGCTCGCTCACGCGCCGGCGCACGGGGACGATGTCGACGTCGGGAGGATGCGAGTCGATGAGGGTGGCTACGAACACGCGTCGGGGGCCTTGTTCGACCCAACCCACGAACCATCCGAGATCGTGCGGCACCTCGGGCGGACGCGAGAGACCCGTCTTTCCACGGAAGACGTAGGAGTCCGTCACGTCGAGGGTGAGAATGTCCATCACGATCTCGCGGGTCCTCGCCGCGATCGGGAGCGCGCCGCTCTCGAGACGCCTCAGGAAATCGATCTGCTCGAGCGGGGAGATGCGCAATCCCCCTTCGAGCCAAAACCGATCGATGCCGCCCGACGAGTCTCGATTGCCGTACTCGAGGCGCGCGAGCCAACTCTTCATGCGCTCGCTGCCGACCTCGCGTGCGATTCGCTGATAACAGGGCACGCACGAGACCTGGATCGCCGAGCGCAGCGTGTGATCCCGATTCCAGGCCTCTACGAGGTACGGCTTGCCGTCCCAGGGCAGCGCGCTCTCGGAATCCTCGACGACGCCCGTCTCGAGGGCGATCACGCTGCTCGGGATCTTGAACGTCGAGGCTGGCAGGTACGCGCGCGCGCAGCGCTCGCGATCACTGCATTGCGTTCGTCCGTTCGCGGTGTCGAACAGGGCGATGACCCCGGTGACGCGTTCTCTCTCGAGATGCGCGGCGAGCGCGGAGTCCTCGACGACGGCAGGCGTTGCCGGCTCCGTCGTCACAACGGGCGCTACGCTGGGCGCGGAGCTCGGCTCTGCCGCGGTGCGGGGAGCGGGCTCGACGCGCGGACCACAAGCGAAGAGGAGAACGAGTGTCGTCGCGAACGTCGTGAAGGGGAGCTTGCTGGCGCACGGCATCACGCGGACGGTGGCATCATGCCGCGGTGTTTGCCAGGCGAACCGGTTGACCACGCAAATTGCGGCAGTAGTCTCTCCAATGGAGCTCCTGTACACAGAGAGCCCCGAGGCGATTGGCTCACATGCTCACTTTTGCGCGCCTCGTGCTGGTCAGACACGGCCAGACAGCGGGGAACATGGCGGGCTTGTCCGCCCGCATGAGCGGACTAACGGACTTGCCGCTCACGGACCAGGGCGTCTCCGAGGCCCGCAGCGCCGCGCGCGCGCTCGCTCGCGAGCCTCGGCCATCCATCATCTATACGAGCCCGCTCGCGCGGGCCCGCACCACGGCCACGATTCTCGCCGGGGTCCTTCCGGCGTCGATCTCGGTCGAGCCCGCCTTGAGCGAGATCGACTGCGGTGAGGCCGACGGGCTCCCGCTGTTCGAGGTGCAGCGGCGTTATCCGGAGGCGTGGGCCCGCAACTTGGCGCAGACGGATCCCGATTTTCGCTGGCCCTCGGGGGAGAGCTATCGCGAGTTTCGCGCGCGGGTGCTCGGCGCGATCCGGACGATAGCCGCCGCTCACGTCGGCGAGCGGGTGCTCGTGGTCACGCACGCCGGCGTGATCAGCCAAATCATCGGGTCGCATTTCGGCGTCGGCCCCGAGCGTTGGGAGCTCTTCCGTCCGCGCAACTGCAGTATCACGGAGCTCGACTGGTACCGAGACACCGTGCGCGTGCTGCGCTTCGACCGGGTGCCGACGGAGGCCTTGGGTCCCGCGGCCGTCGCGCCCGCGCCTCTTGCCTGAGCCTAGACTTCGGGCTGACGCCGGAGGGGAGGGTCGAGACCGAAGCGGATTTGGAAGCCGAATTCGCGTTCGGCGCGCGCAGCGATAGCAGCGCTATCGCGAGCACGACGGGCGCGAAGGCGGCGGAAAGACGCGAGGGATCGGCCTCCCCCGACTAGTGCACCGCAAGTCAGATGCGAGCAACCATCCCGGAAGGCGATTGCAGCACGATTGATGCTGAGCCAGGCCTCGCGAAATTGACCGCATTTCATATGCGGTGCACGAGGAAGCCCGAAATGTAGGCTGAGCCCTCGCCGAGCGGGAAGAGCCTCGTGCTCGTCGTGCTCGGTCAGGCGGAGAAGCACGCGTCCGCCCGGCGGATCACGCGCAGGCAGTCTTCTGCCGCGCGGACGGCATCGTGGCGCTCGCGCGTGCCGGCTCGTGCATCGCGCGCCACCTGCGCGTGATAGCTGAGCGAGCCGGCGAGGCAGTTCAACGCGCCCGCCAGCCAGTGGGCGTCGCGCACTTCGCGCGACGGCCGAGCCGGCAGCCCGCGCGCGGACAGATAGACGCCGAGCAACGTGTCGTGCTTGCTCCTCACCACCGGCTCCCAGAAGCCGAGCGACGTGAGCCACGAGCTCACGTCCTCGAGCGGTGAGCCGACGCGCGCGCGTCCCCAGTCCAAGAAAACCGGCTCGTCCCGTCCGGAGCGGCGGCGCACGAGGACGTTGCCCGGGTGGACGTCGCCGTGGAGCAACGCGCTCGGCAACGTCGACCACGAGAGCAGCTCGTGTCGGATGCGCACGGCGTTCGTCGCGATTCGGCGGAGCGCCGAGCGGGAACGGCGAAGGCCGGGGAGAACGGAGGAGGTTTCCACGTGCTCGAGCGTCTCGGCGGCCGCTCGGGCGAGCTCTTGGTCGTAGTCCCAGTCGCCGAGCGGGGCAGCGGGCGCGGTTTCGTGGAGCCGCGCCAGGTTTTCGAGCACGCCTGCCGCTTGCGACGGATCGCGCCACGGCCAGCGCGCCTTCGGCACCACGGCCTCGAGATACAGACGGACTCTCCCCGGCGCTCGCTCCACCTCGAACAGCGTGGGCGCGAGTGCGCACTCTGGGTGCAGCACCTTCTCGTAGATGGAAGCCTCGCGGGCTGCGGCACCTTCCAGGTGTTTGACCACGAATTTCTCGGTGCGCCGTTTCCCCGACCGATCGCGATAGCGCGCAACCACCATCACCACGGCCCGCGCCATCAGCCCTCCCCGGAGCTTTTCGACGGCGAACCGGAGCTCCCTCGGCCGCTCACCCAGGCGGCGCTCGAGAAAGCGCGCCACGCGCTCCAAATCCAGTGCTTCCCACACCGCGCTCATGGACCCCATGCATGACGGCGATCGTGAGCTCAATCAACCCCTGAGCGCTCACATCCGCCCCCCGTTCCTGACTTCCGATCCCTCGGGATATTGACCTTTGCGCCGCGTGCGGCGATTTTCCTTCGGAGTGCAGGACGACACTGCGCGCAGGATCGGCGAGATCATCGGCGGACGCTATCGCCTGGACGGACTGCTCGGATCCGGGGGTCAGGGTCAGGTGTTCGCTGCGACCGACCTGCGCGACGGAGAATCCGTCGCCGTGAAGACGTTGAGCGGCTCGAAAGCGCTCGACCCCGAGTGGCGCGAGCGCATGTTCCGCGAAGCGCGCGCGATGGTGAATCTGGCGGGAACCGCCGCCGTGCGCGTCTTGGATCAGAAGTGGTCGGAGAAGGGCGAGCTGTGCTTGATCCTCGAGCGTCTCTACGGCCGCGACCTCGAGGAGTACTTGAGCGAGCGCGAGACCCGCGGTGAGCGTCCGACGATCGCCGAAGTCATCGAGCTCCTGGCGCCGATCGCCTCGACCCTCGATGTCGCGCACGGTGCGGGGATTCTGCATCGCGATCTCAAGCCCGGAAACATCTTCATTCTCGACGACGGAAGCGTGCGGCTCTTGGATTTCGGGTTCGCGAAGTTCATCAGCTTGCGCGGCCTCACCAGGATGGGGCAGGTGGCCGGCTCACCGTCGTACATCGCGCCGGAGGCGTGGAGCGGAAAGCCCGACGCGCTGGACGCGCGCGTGGACGTGTACGGCTTCGCCGCGGTGATCTTCCGAGTGCTCGCGGGGCGACCGCCGTTCCAGGCGGGGCGCGTCTACGACCTCTACAAGCTCGTGACCCAAGCCCCGCGTCCGAGCTTGCACGCGCTTCGGCCGGATTTGCCCGCCGACATCGACGCGTGGGTGCAGCAATCCTTGGCCATCGATCCGAGCGAGCGCTTCTCTCAGGTGCGCGCGTCGTGGACGGCGCTCGGCGGGCTCGCTGAGCACTCCGACTGAGCCGCGCCGGGTGCGGCTCGGGCGAACGCGGCGGAACCGGGAAGCCGAGCGCGTCGACCCGGAGTGGCGCGGGGCTCGCACTGTTCACGGCAGAGTGCGCTCGTGCGCGCGCTGCGCCGAGGGGCGCTCGATGTGCTTCCCGTGACGACATTGTGGCCGGCTCCGGCGCCGCAACGAGGCGCGCTGCCACGGACCCCGGCGATCGCGCGTGCTCCATGACGGCGATATCGGTCGGCGGCCTCCGTCCGCTGCGACTCACGGCTGGTACACGCGTTGCTCGCTGCTCCGCACCCCGTCCATGAACCCGAACTCACGTCTCGGGATCGATCGAGCTGCACGCGCGGAATGCCGCGCGTTGCGGCGCGAGCCGCGGGGCTCCGCATCGTGGCGTGATCAGCGAAAAGGAGAAGCACATGGAATTCAACATGGGTACGGAACAGACGACGGGCAGGGAAGGTCGGATCGCCAAGGCGATCGAGAAGAGGACGACGAAGCTGCCGTCGGATCTCTTCTTGTGGGCAGCGGGAGGCGCGGTGGCTTTGTCGCTCGCCGTGCAGTCGATGCAGACGAAGCCGACGCTGTCGCGTATCGGGATGCCGTCACGCCAGGGTCAGCTCGCGCTGTTCATCGGGCAGTGGGTGCCGACGCTGCTTCTTCTCGGCCTCTACAACAAGCTCGTCAAGATCACTGGCTCCCAGCGCTGAAGCGCGGCTCGTCCGCTTCGGTCTTCCGCGCGAGAGCGCCGGTCATCGGGAGCTCCGCTCCGACGGAGCGGGGCGGAGCCCCGATGAGGAGAGCGCGAGAGCCGCTCGCGCGGGCAGAAGTACGGGCTCGAATGTTGCAGTCACTCGCCGTCATGGAACTCTATGCCGAAGCCAAGGCGCAGAACGTGCGGCTGCTGCGCCTCCTGATGGTGCTCGAAGACACCGCTCGCACGCACCCCGACGAGCGCCGAGCATTGCTCGACAAAGCAGGCATGGAGATCCAGGCCAGTGTTCACCTTCGTCGCGAGCATCTCTACCCGCTGATCGCTCGATACGACGGGCTCGACGCGCTGACGCAGGAGCTCGACCGGGATCGCAGCGAGATGCTGCGCACGTTCGAGCGGCTTCGTGAGACCCCGCCGGACAGCCAGGAGTTCCAGCTCTTGATCGAGCTCGTGAACGGGCAGGCACGCGTGCTCGCCGAGCGCGAAGAGCACGAGCTTTTGCCGCTCGCCCTGCGGGCGGTTCCCGAAGAGCACGCGGCCGAGGTCGCCGCAGCGCATCTCCAGAACTGCGCCTGAACGGCGCGCTCGCGTGCACCCGGCGCTTCGCGCGTTCACGGGTGCGATTTCGTGGAGCCGAGGGGGATCGAACCCCTGACCTCATGACTGCCAGTCATGCGCTCTCCCAGCTGAGCTACGGCCCCGGGAAGCGGGCGGACCCTGCCACGAAATTCAGAGCCTGGCGAGAGAAAACATGGCCTCTCGCTGCGTGTTCGCCGGTTCGGCCTGCGGGGAGGCCAAACCCCGCCCGATCACTTCCGCTCGGTCGGGCGCGGCCGTCCGGCGTCGGGCGCTTCCTTGGCGCGCTCGCGGCGTCGGGCCGGGGCCTCCTCCGCGTTCTTGGGGGCGGAGGGGCGCTGGCGGAGGCGTTGCAGCATGGGGGCGAGGGCCGATGGAGCCGGGCGCGCGCGCCGTGGCTCTGCCTGCGCGTCGTCGGCCGCTTCCTCGCCCTGCTCGGCATCCTCGGTGTCGGAGGGCGTGGGTGCGGCGGCTTCCGCGGCGATCTCGGCCTGTGCCGTGTCCTCTCCGGTCCCAGAATCGGTGACGAGGTAGACGAACAGCGCGAGCAGGAACAGCGCGCCCCCGAGCAGCGGCAGCCAGGTGGGGGACTCGGGTTCGTCGGGCGGCGGTGCCGCCGCGTGCTCGCTGTGCTCGTGCCCGTCGTCGTGACTCGGCGCGTGACCCTCGGCGCTCATGAACGCGCCTTATCCCGCGGTTTCCGGGCCAAAGCAAGTCCCGCCCCGCCAGGCGATCGTTGGCTTGACCCTGTGAACGGCGCCGCCGTAGGCTGGCGAATCGAACCGGTCGTGCCCCGATCGGGGCGTATCGATGGCTCAGCCCCAGCAGCGCTACAAGGTAATCGAGAAGATCGCGTCCGGTGGCATGGCGGAGGTCTTCCGAGCCGAGAGTGCCGGGCTCGAAGGCTTCAAGAAGACCGTCGCGATCAAGCGCGTTCTCCCGCACCTCTCCGAGAAGAAGCAGTTCATGGGGATGTTCCTGGACGAGGCGCGCCTGTCCGCGCACCTCTCCCACTCGAACTGCGTTCAGGTCTTCGACATCGGGGTCGGCGACAACACCTACTTCATCGTGATGGAGTACGTGGACGGCTCCGACCTCAAGGCGCTGATCGAGTACCGAAAGCGCCTGGGGCAGCCGTTCCCGATTGAAATCGCGTGCCTCATCTGCGTCCGGATCTGCGAGGGCCTCGCGTACGCGCACGAGCTCAAGGACGGAAAGGGGCAGAGCCTCGGCATCGTCCACCGCGACATGTCTCCCCCCAACGTGCTCATCACGCGGCACGGGGAGGTGAAGATCGTGGACTTCGGGCTCGCCAAAGCGAACAGCCAGCTCGAGCACAGCGAGCCCGGCATCATCAAGGGCAAGTTCAGCTATCTGTCGCCGGAGGCGGCTCAGGGGCAGGCGGTAGACGCGCGCACCGACATCTTCGCGGTCGGCATCATCCTCTGGGAGCTCCTCGCGGGTCGACGGTTGTTCCTGGGAGAGAGCGACTACGAGACCGTTCGCATGGTGCAGCAGGCGAACGTGCCGCCCCTTCGCAAGTTCCACCCCGGGGTTCCTCCCGAGCTCGAGGCCGTCGTGAATCGGGCGCTCGCCGCGGATCCCGCGCGCCGCTATCAGAGCGCGCGCGATCTCGGCCGCGATCTGAACAGGATGCTCTTCCGCATCGGGCGCGAGGTTTCGAGCTTCGACATCGCTCAGCTCGTGCTCCCGATCTGGCGGGAGCGCAACGAGAAGCGGGCGCGTCCGCAGTCGAACCGGCATTCGATCATCGGCACGCTGATCGACGAGGCGCTGATCGAGTTCACATCTCTGCAAGACGGCGAGCGACGGAGCATGCTCTCGAACCCGGGCGCCTCGCCGCTCTCCATCGGCGCCTTCGACGGCGGGCAGAACTGGGCGAAGGATCTGGGCCTCGCGCTCCCCGCCACGCGGATCGAGGTCGCGCCCCACAGCATCGAGGTCGGCAATCTCGCTTCCCTCGAGGACGATCCGATTTCTGCGCCCCCGCCGGCCCGTTCCGCGTCTCGAAATCCGGTGACGGATTCCTCGCTGCCGCCCTTGGCGGACCCGGCGCTCGCCGACGCGCGCTCCGGCCGCGTCGCCGTCATCGGTCTCGTGATCGCCCTCGTGCTCCTCGTCCTGGCCATCACGGTGTATCTCGCGACCCGCTGAGGGGTGGGCGCTGCCCGCGGGCGCGAACGAGCGCCGTGCCCTCCGCACCAGCGCCGTGTCTCGTCCGGAGCGATCGCGTCGGAACGGGGGCCCGACCGCGGGATTAGTTCGCCCGCTCGAGCCCGTCCCGATCGCCGGCGCCGCGGGTCGCTTCGCCGTCGGAGTCCTCGCGCCCAGCTCCGTCGCCGCGCCGTTCACGCTGGGAACGATCGCTCGCGAGGCGCTGGAAGATCACGGGCTTCGGCGCGACGACGAGCGCCATCGTGCGCTGCTCCATCTCCGGCCGCTGCTCGATGTTCGCGATGTCCTCGACGCGCGACAGGATGTGCTGGAGCTGCGAGAGCGCGACCTGAGGATGCGTGATCTCGCGACCGCGGAAGCGGCAGATCACCTTCACCTTGTTGCCGGCCTCGATGAACTTGCGGGCGGCGCGGATCTTCACCTCGAGGTCGTGATCGTCCGTCTTCGGACGGATCTTGATCTCCTTGACCTCGACGACGGTCTGCTTCTTCTTGGCTTCGCGCTGCTTCTTCTTCTCCTCGTACTTGTACTTTCCGAAGTCGAGGATCTTGCAGACGGGAGGATTGGCCTTCGGGTTCACCTCTACCAGGTCGAGCCCGGCCTCCTGTGCCCGCTTCAGTGCCTGCTCGGTCGAGAGCACACCCAGATTGGACCCGTCCTCCGCGACGACGCGCACTTCGGGCACGCGAATCCTGTGATTGATGCGGATCTGCGGTCCCCGGGTATCACGGCCGAAGCGACGGCCTCCTCCACTCAATGCCATGTACTGTTCACTCGCTCCCTTCGTCCCTTGTTCGCTTTCTCTCGGAACTCTCTCATCCAACCACCTCGGGCGGCCTGGCCTCCCCGAGCAGCCGCTCCGCGAACGCTTCGACGGACATCTTGCCGAGCTCGCCGGCATCGCGTGAGCGGACGCTCACGCCTTTTTGCGCCACTTCGTCGTCTCCGATCACGGCAATGTACGGGTGACGCATCAGCCGTGCCGCGCGGATCTTCGCGCCGAGCTTGTCCGGCCCGGCATCGAGCAAAACCCGGAGACCGCGCGCGGCGAGCTGGCTCCGCACTTCCTCCCCGTACTGCGCCTGGCGTTCGCTGACGGTGACGAGCACGGCCTGTTCCGGCGCGAGCCAAGTCGGGAACTTGCCGGCGACGTGCTCGAGGTAGATCGCGTAAAAGCGCTCGAGCGAGCCCAGGATCGCGCGGTGCAGCATCACCGGGCGGTGCGTCGCGCCATCCGACCCGACGAACTCGAGGTCGAACCGCTCCGGAAGCGCGTAGTCGAGCTGGATCGTGCCGAGCTGCCACGAGCGCTTCAGCGCGTCCGTCACGTGGAACTCGAGCTTCGGTCCGTAGAAGGCGCCTTCCCCGGGCAGCTTCTCGAAGGGCACGCCGACGGAAACGAGCGCTGCTTCGAGCGCTCCCTCCGCGCGATCCCAGAGCTCGTCCGTGCCGAGGCGCTTCTCGGGGCGGAGCGCCAGCTTGACCTTCACGTCCTCGAACCCGAACGCTCGGTACACCGAGAAGAGCAGCCGGTTGAACGCCGCGATTTCGCCCTCGATCTGATCCGGCGTGCAGAAGATGTGCGCGTCGTCCTGGCAGAAGCTCCGCACGCGGGCCAGGCCGTGCATGACACCGGCGCGCTCGTACCGATGCAGGCGCCCGAAGTCCGCCACCCGCCAGGGGAGCTCGCGGTAGCTCCGCCGGCGCTGCGCGAAAATCAGGCAGTGGCTCGGGCAGTTCATCGGCTTCTGCGTCAGGAAATGGACGTTTTCCGCCTCACCCCGCCGCGCCGCCTCGAGCGACTCCGCCGTGATCGGCAGGTACATGTTCTCGAGGAAGTTCTCGAGGTGCCCGCTCACCTCGAACAGACGCCTGTCGAAGATCTGCGGGGTGACCACCTCTTCGTAGTCGAGCTTCTCGTAGAGCCCGCGCACGAAGTCGATGAGGCGGTGATAGACGCTCGCCCCGCGCGGCAAGAAGAACGGCATCCCGGGCGCGAACTCGTGGAACATGAAGAGCTCGAGCTCCTTGCCGAGCTTTCGATGATCCCGGTTCTTCGCTTCTTCGAGGAGCTCCAGGTGCTCCTTGAGCTGGGCCTCGGTGGGGAAGGCGGTCCCGTAGATGCGCTGGAGCATCGGGTTCCGCTCGTCGCCGCGCCAGTACGCGCCGGCGACCGTGGTGAGCTTCACCGCGCCGAGGTGCCCGGTATGCGGGACATGCGGGCCCTCGCAGAGATCCACCCAGGTGCCCTCGGGGCGCCCGGGGCTGCCGTGTCGGTAGACGGAAATGGCCTCGTCCGGCGGGATCGCGGCGAGCAGCTCGAGCTTGTAGCGCTCGCCCATCCCCTCGAAGAGCCGATGCGCCTCGTCCCGGCTCATTTCCTCGCGGAAAAAGGGCTTCTTCGCCTTGATGATCCGCCGCATCTCGTTCTCGATGGCGAGCAGATCCTTGTCGGTGAAGGGACCCTCGGGGCGGTCGAAGTCGTAGTAGAAGCCCTGCTCGATGGCGGGCCCGATCGTCACCTGCGTCCCCGGGAAGAGGCGCTGGACGGCGTCGGCCATCACGTGGGCGGCCGAGTGCCGGATCACGGGCAGCGCCTCGGGATCCCCTCGACGCACGGGTTCCAGCGGTGCATCGGCGGGCACCGGGCTGTGCAGGTCTACGATGCGGCCGTGAGCGCGGACGGCGACGACGTCGTCGCTGAGCTCCCCTCGCTCGCGGAGCACTTCGCCCGCAGCACGGCGGACAGGCTCAGCTGCGCTCATGCGAGCGTCGCCGCCGGGGAGTCGCTTGCGGCGCCCGGCGTCGCGCCTCGGGTGGACGACGATTGGGCTCGATCAGTAGGCGCGGGCAGGATTGAACTGCCGACCCCTACCGTGTCAAGGTAGTGCTCTACCACTGAGCTACGCGCCTTCGGCTCGGCGAATGTTGCGCCAATGAAAATGCCGGTTCGGGGGTTCAGGTCCGCTTGACTACATCCCGCCGAAGGGAGTGTCAAGGCGCGTGGAGGAAGGTCGCGGCCGACCTACCCGAAATCGCGAGCGGGGTCCCGCCCACGTGGACAGGGCGGTCGGCTTGCGCAGCTTGGGGATTCTCGGTATAGGCGCGCTCCTCACACCGAATGGGCTCCAGGGGAGCCTGTCAAGGAGTCACGCGCGTGCCCGACGCCGCCACCTCGCCCCGGGTGCTGGGCACCCTGGATTCGTTCGCGATCTCCCCGCGGGAGCTCACGCTCGCCGCTTATCAGAACGTGCCGCCCGCACCGGGACGCGACGGCACGACGCAAGCGCCAGCAGCGCCGCCCGAGGCGGGCAACGGGCCCCCGGGTGGCCCTGGCCTCGGCGGGTTCTTGCCGCTCCTCGTCATGATCGTCCCGATGCTGCTCCTGCTCTTCTTCACGAGCAGGTCGCAGCAGAAGCGGCACGCCGCGGTGCTCGCCTCGCTCAAGAAGGGCGAGCGGGTGCTCACGCAGAGCGGCCTCGTCGGCCGCCTCGTGGAGATGAAGGAACGCTACGCGACGCTGGAGATCTCGCCAGGGGTCAAGGTCGATGTGCTCAAGTCGAGCCTCGCCGGCTCCGCCGACACGGCCGAAGCTCAGGCGTTCGTGGAGAAGAAGTAGGGGGAATGGTCTCGTGGCTCCGAACCTGATCCTGACCATCGCCTTCGGCGTGCTCGCCGCGGGCTTTGCCGTGCTCGCGGCGCTCGGCCGCGCTCGGCGTTGGGTGCTCGTCACCGCGACGCTCTTGGAGGCGGGCGCTGCCGCTGCCGCGTACGTCAACGCGTTCTGGCCGATGGTGCTGCTCGCCCTGCTCGGGCTCTGTGTCGCCTTCGCGGCGGCGAACGTGCTCGATCTCGGCTGGCGCGTGCGCGCCGGGATCACCGTCGCGCTCTGCACGCTCGGCTTCCTCGTGCTCTGGCCGACGATCTCGAACGCCACCGGGGGCAAGGTGCCGGTTCCGGCGTACGTGCGGGACAACGTCGAGTTCCGGCTCGTCGCGGGGCTCGACCTTCGCGGTGGCTTGCGCCTCGTCTACACGGTGGACGTCGACGAGGCCATCAAAGACAAGCGCGACAGCTACTACGAGAGCATGCGCCGGGAGCTCGCGACCGTGTTCGGGCTCCACCAAGGGGACGAATCGCCTTCCGAGGAGGCTTACAAGAAGCTTCGCGAGAAGGTCTCTCTCGAGGCGCCTCGGCGGCCAGCGAACGTGATCCGCCTGGAGGTGCTGCCAGGGACGGACCCCAGCAAGATCGACGAGCGGTTCCTCGAGCGCTACGGGAGCGAGCTGTCCTTCACGCGGAGCCAGGATCGCCGAAAGCTCGAGTTCCAGGTTCGCGCCGCGGTGCAGACGCAGATCCGCGAACGCGCGGTGCAGCAGGCGCGCGAGATCATCCACCGCCGCGTGGACGAGCTCGGCCTGCGCGAGGCTGCGATTTCGACGCGCGACGAGGACATCATCGTCGAGGTTCCCGGCGAGGACGAGAAGAGCTTCGCGACCATTCGCGAGATCATCAGCCAGACGGCTCGCCTCGAGTTCAAGCTGCTCGACGACCAGACCGACTTTTTCGGACAGATTCGTGCGACCGCCGCCCCCGAGAGCCTGCCCGAGGGCCTCGAGTTCTTCGGTGAATCCGCGCCCGTGGGTGTCGACCCGTCTGGCGACGTCCTCACCAACCAGATCACGTACGCGTTCCTCCAGAAGGGCGAGAAGGAGACCAGCCAGGACGCGCTGCAGCGCTTGCGCGAGTGGGTCAGCACGCTCCCCGTGCCGCCCGATCGCGAGGTCGGCTACGAGCTCGAGTACCGCACCGTCGACGAGGTCACGCTCAAGCAGGAGGAGGCCGGGTGGCGCACATACCTCTTGAAGAGCCGCGCCGAGATCACGGGCGACATGATCCGCGACGCCGCCGCGGTGCCGGACCAATCGCAGGCCGGGCTCGGCGGTTGGTACGTGTCGCTCACGTTCACGGACCAGGGCGGCCGGAGCTTCGAGCGCATCACCGGTGACAACGTCAAGCGCCGCTTCGCGATCATCCTCGACGGGCGTGTCGAGAGCGCGCCGGTGATCCAGAGCCGGATTCCCGGCGGCCACGCCCAGATCACGCTCGGCTCGCCGGACCCCGAGGTTCAGCTTCGGGATGCGCGCAAGCTCGAGCTCGTGCTCCGTTCGGGCGCGCTGCCGGCCCCGATTTCGCCCTCGAACGAGCAGCGTATCGGCCCCACGCTGGGGCGCGACGCCATCGATCTCGGCGTGCAGGGCGCGATCGGCGGCAGCCTGCTCGTGCTCCTGTTCATGCTCGTCTACTACCAGCGTGCGGGCATCATCGCGGACATCTCGGTCGTGATGAACCTGTTCCTGCAGCTGTCGGTGCTGGCCACGTTCGGTGCGGCCATGACATTGCCGGGCATCGCGGGCCTCGCCCTCACCATCGGCATGAGCGTCGACGCGAACGTGCTCATCAACGAACGCATCCGCGAGGAGCTCGCGGTCGGGAAGAGTCCCCGAGCGGCCGTGGACATCGGCTACAAACGCGCTCTCTCCGCGATCATCGACGGGCAGCTCACGACCATCATCGCGGGCGTGGTCCTCGCTCAGTACGGGACCGGGCCACTCAAGGGGTTCGCGGTCACGCTGATCGTGGGCGTCATTTGCAGCATTTTCACCGGCGTCGTGGTGAGCCGGATTCTCTTCGACCTCTGGGTCCGCGCGATCGGCCGCCAGGGGCGGCTCGATTTGGGGTGACGCATGCGCTTCTTCGCGAGCGGAAAAGTTTACGACTTCATGGGGCTTCGGCGCTGGTTCTTCGCGCTGAGCTTCGGCCTGATCGGTTTTTCGCTCCTGCTGCTCCTCGGCAAGATTCCCGGGGTCGAGCCCAAGTTCGGGACCGACTTCAAGGGCGGCACCGAGGTGGAGGTCGCGTTCAAGGGGCCCGTTACGACCGGGGACGTTCGCAAGGCCGTGGAAGACGCAGGCTTCCACAGCCCCGACGTCGTCCGCGTCGAGAGCACCCGGCAGGAGAACCACTATCTGATTCGGGTCCAGGAGGTCAGCACGCTGACCGAGGAGCAAGTAGCCGCGATCGAGCGGGCGCTCTGCTTCACGCCGAACCTGCCCGAGAGCGAATGCCCGGCGGGGAGCCACGCCACCGAGGTGCGCGTCAGCCCTGGCGGGGACAAGGTGACCGCCCGCTTCCACGACGCGCCCGACCTCGAGCGGATTCGGGAGCGGATGAGCGCCGTGAAGGGTATTCAGCTGCGGCCCGGCGAGAACAATCCGTTCTTGCAGAGCGCGCGCGACCACAAGGTCGAGATTCAGCTGATGAGCCGCGGCGACCAGCTCGTGGCGGGGCTGAAGACTGCGCTCGGCCCCAAGGCGCCGGACCGCGCGCTCCGCAGCGAGTGGATCGGGCCCCGCGCGGGCGCCCAGCTCCGTGACAGCGCGGTGAAGAGCATCGCGATCGCGCTCGTCTTCATCATGGCCTACGTGGCCTTCCGCTTCGACCTGCGCTTCGCACCGGGCGGCGTGGTCGCGTTGCTCCACGACGCGCTCGGCATGGTCGGCATCCTGATCCTGCTCGGTAAGGAGATCAATCTGACGATCGTCGCGGCGGCTCTCGTGATCGTCGGCTATTCGGTCAACGACACCGTCGTGATTTACGACCGCGTTCGGGAGAACCTCGGCAAGCTCCGCGGCGCGTCGTTCCGGCACCTCATCAACTTGAGCACGTCCGAAATGCTCGGTCGCACGCTGCTCACGAACGCGACGGTGCAGATCAGCTTGCTCGCGTTCTTCGTGTGGGGTACCGGCGCGCTCAAGGATTTCGCGCTCGCCCTCACGATCGGGCTCGTTCTCGGCACCTACTCGACGATCTACGTCGCGTTGCCGCTCACCGAGTGGCTCGACCGGGCGCTCTTTCAGCGCTTCGGTGCGACGCGCAAGGGCTCGGAAACCAAGAGCGCCGCGACTCCCGCTTGAACGTCGCAGGAGGTGCGCCACTGGCCGCGCTGCTCGGTCTCGGACGGGGCAAGTGGGGAGCGTGGCCGTAAGCTCCTGAAATCGTGAGCCTTCTACGTGCCCGGGCCGGCGTTGACAGGCCAGGCTCGGTGCTTACGTTGCGCGTTATGAGGCCCATTGAGGAGAGTGCCCGACTGAACGAGCGATTGCCGCTCGCGCTTCCGTCCGAGCTCTGGGCAGGGCTGACGCCGACACAGCGTGCGGTGTATCAGCGAGCAGAGTCCCTGCTCGAGGCCTTCTCGACATCGCGCGACGTCAGCCTATCGGACCTGCTTTCTCGCGGTCCGCGCGGTGAGGTGCTTCGCGCGCTCGAAGTGCTCGGCGGCATGGAGCTCATCTCGGTGCGGGCAGGCGAGGTCGAGCCCGTGGTGCGGCTGATTGCCGTGCCGTCGGAGCACGTGCGCATCGTGGGTCCGGACGGGAACGTGCGCTGGCTCTTCGTGGCCCAGCCGCTCGATCCGCCAGTCGTCGATCCCGCGAACCTGAACTGACGAGCCGCGCTGAGCCGACAGGTCGGGCTGGCTCCGACTCGGAAGCCCGACCTGCAAGCTCAGCCTGTCTGGATTCCCAAACACGTCGCGGCGTCTGCAAGGCTGTTCGGGCCACACGTCCCGCCGTCCTTGCAGGCGCCGCTCGCGCAATCGAGGGAGAGCTGACACGGCGCCCCGTTCGGACGCTTCGGCTCGCACCGGCCCTCGATGGTGCAAAAAGCGGTCTCTGCACAGTCGAAGATGGTGAAGCAGGGGCCATCGTCGGTGCGCGGTGCGCACGTGAGCGTCGCCACGTCGCAGAAGAGCTGGGGCTCGCACCCGGCGAGGAGACACGACTCGCCCGAGGTCAAGAGCGGGGCGCAGACGTCCCGGTCGCAGTAGACGCCGTCGCTCTCGAAACATGCGACCGCCCCGAGGTCGACCGTGTCCACCTCGGGTGAGCAGAACACGTCGCCCTCGGCGCCGGCGCAGCTCGCGGCGCACGCGTCGCCCTCGCCGCCGGGCGCGTACGTCTCGGGGACGAACGGATCCGGTCGACACGCGGTGCCGGTGCGTCTGCCCGAGTCGTCGAACACCTCGAAGCAGCGCGCGGGGGTTCCGTCGATGG
>Ga0079224_100000869_pt1 | contig 32469 bp, 31 predicted proteins | sample Stecom2015_FD_80414 | JGI IMG/M metagenome (GOLD analysis project Ga0079224, IMG submission 80414) | Agricultural soil microbial communities from Utah to study Nitrogen management - Steer compost 2015 | ecosystem: Environmental > Terrestrial > Soil > Agricultural land | place: USA: Utah... | reverse complement strand
GTAGGCGATGAGGCTGGTCCACATCTTCTGGCCGTTGATCACGTAGTCGTCGCCGTCGCGCACGGCGGTGGTGCGCAGCGAGGCCAGGTCGGTGCCCGCGCCCGGCTCGGAATAGCCGATGGAGAAGTGCAGTTCGCCCGCCGCGATCTTCGGCAGGAAGAATTTCTTCTGCTCCTCGGTGCCGTAGTGCATGATCGTCGGCGCCACCGAGTTGATGGTCAGGAAGGGCACCGGCGCGCCCGCGATGGCCGCCTCGTCGGTGAAGATGAGCTGGTCCATGATCGAGCGGTCCTGGCCGCCGAACTCCTTGGGCCAGCCCAGCGCGAGCCAGCCGTCGCGGCCCATGTCGCGCACGACCTCGCGGTAGACGTCGCCCTCGCCGTACTCGCCGGTGGTCGAGCTCAGCGCGGCGCGCCGCTCGGGGGTGATCAGCCGGGAGAAGTAGTCGCGCAGTTCGGCGCGGAGCTCCTCTTGCTGCGGCGTGTACGCGATGCGCATGTGTCGACCTCGTTCGTACGGCTGGAGTTGTGTTCGGGTGCGTTGTGCTCGGGTGAGCTGTGCTCGGGTGGTGTCCGGGACCGGAGCGTGTGCTCGGTGGGTGTGTCCGGGACACCGTGCCCGGCGACCGGGGTCCGGTCGGCTGTTGTCCCGTTCGACCGTCTGATCGATAATTGCATATCGACTGAAACATGTTCCAGTATTGCCGGGCAATCCAGCCGATGGGGGTCGCTTCGCGCTCCTCGGCTTGTAGTCTGGCGTCGAAGTCGGGTGTGAAGGAGTAGTCATGAAGGTCAGCGTCGATCTCGACCAGTGCGAGGCCAACGGAATCTGCGTCGGATTCGCCCCCGACGTGTTCGAACTCGATGACGACGACCAGCTGCACATCCTCACCGAGGAGGTGCCCGCCGAGCGCCGCGCCGAGGTCGAGGACGCGGTCGCGCAGTGCCCGAAGGCGGCGTTGAAGCTGCTGTGATCGGTCCTTGTCAGCAGTAAGAACACGTTCTAGAGTCGGCCCGGTGAGCGAATCGAAGACGAGCTTGGCGGGCCGCGTGGCCCTGGTGACCGGTGCGGGCGCGGGACTCGGCAGGGCGGAGGCGCTGGCGCTCGCCCGCGCCGGCGCCTCGGTGGTGATCAACGACCTCACCGAGAACGAGGCCGTGGCGCAGACGCTGGCCGAGATCAGGGCACTCGGCGTCAAGGCGGAATTCGTGGCGGGCAGCATCGCCGAGCGCGCCACCGCCGACGCGCTGATCGAAACGGCCGACCGCTCCTTCGGCAGCGTGGACATCGTGGTCAACAACGCGGGCATCACCCGCGACCGCATGCTGTTCAACATGTCCGACGAGGAATTCGACGCGGTGATCGCGGTGCACCTGCGCGGACACTTCCTGCTGACCCGCAACGCCGCCGCCTACTGGCGGGCCAAGTCCAAGGAGGCGGGCGGCCCGGTCTACGGCAGCCTGATCAACACCTCCTCGGAGGCGGGCCTGCTCGGACCGGAGGGGCAGGCCAACTACGGCGCGGCCAAGGCGGGCATCACCGCCCTGACGCTCTCGGCCGCGCGCGGGCTCGCGCGCTACGGCGTGCGGGCCAACGCCATCGCGCCCCGCGCGCGCACCGCCATGACCGCCGCGGTCTTCAGCGACGCGCCCGCCGACGGCGTCGATCCGCTCTCGCCCGACCATGTCGCGAAGCTGGTCGCCTATCTCGCCTCGCCCGCGGCCGGGCGGGTCAGCGGTCAGTTGTTCGTCGTGTACGGCCCGATGGTCGCGCTGATGGCGGCCCCGCTGGTGGAGCGCCGGTTCGACGCGCCGGGCGAGGCCTGGGAGGCCGAGGATCTGGCCGGCACGCTCAGCGGCTACTTCGCCGAACGTCCCGCCGATCAGACCTTCTCGGCGTCTTCGCTGAAGGACCTCGGCTAGCTCGGCCGCTCGGCGAGCGGGCGGGTCAACGGCCGGACACCGGCAGGTTTCGGTTGGGCCCGCCCCGCGCGTGCCGTGGCGACCGGGGCGCTGTGCGGTGTCACAGTCGGGTGGCGCCCCGGACCCGACCAACTGATCATTTGTCCATTTGTTGATCCGGTGTCCCCGGCTTGATAGACATGTGTGTCCGAGCAGTGTGCCTGCAGTCACAGACGATCTTGGTCAGTGATGCGGGAAACATGGGGGACACATACTGATACTTGTTCCAAATATTGCGGATCGACATTCGACAAATTGCAGGTCAAATGTGAGAAAAAGCCACGCAATGTGTTTATGAACATGTTCTAATCATGTCGGCGATGCGGCCACGGCGGTGAGTCGTGCCGTGTGCGCCGCAAGTGCTTCAGTGAGCTAGGAGGATCGCGGATGAACGAGGTCCTTGCCGTTCCGCTCCGGGCCGTCGGCGGGTTCTTCGAACTGTGCTCCGACGTCGCCAGGGCGAGTATCCGCAGGCCCTTCCAAGCGCGTGAGTTCATCGATCAGTCCTGGTTCATCGCCCGGGTTTCCATCGTGCCGACCCTGCTGGTGGCGATTCCGTTCACCGTGCTGGTCAGCTTCACGCTCAATATCCTGCTGCGTGAGATCGGCGCCGCCGACCTCAGCGGCGCGGGCGCCGCCTTCGGCGCGGTGACCCAGGTCGGCCCCATCGTCACGGTGCTCATCGTGGCGGGCGCGGGCGCGACGGCGATCTGCGCCGACCTCGGCGCACGAACCATTCGCGAGGAGATCGACGCCATGCGGGTGCTCGGCATCGACCCGGTCCAGCGCCTGGTCGTGCCACGCGTGCTGGCCTCGATGTTCGTCGCGCTGATGCTCAACAGCCTGGTGTGCACGATCGGCATCGTCGGCGGCTTCCTGTTCTCGGTCTTCCTGCAGGACGTGAACCCCGGCGCCTTCGTCAACGGCATCACCCTGCTGACCCATCTGCCCGAGCTGATCATCTCCGAGGTCAAGGCGGGCCTGTTCGGGCTGATCGCCGGCCTGGTGGCCTGTTATCTCGGCCTGAACGTCAAAGGCGGTCCCAAGAGTGTCGGTGATGCGGTGAACCAGACCGTCGTCTTCGCCTTCATGGCTCTGTTCGTGGTGAACGTGGTGGTCACCGCGGTCGGCATCAAGTTCTCGGTGCGGTGACCCGATGGCCTTCGTGATCGAATCGCGCTTCCCCCGCATGGTGCGGCGGGCGCGCCGGATCTCCGACTCGATGGACACCGCGGGCAAGCACGCGGTGTTCTACGGCAGGGCGATCGCCTCCATCCCGCGGGCCCTGGTGCACTACCGCACCGAGGTGATCCGGCTGATCGCCGAGATCTCCATGGGCACCGGCGCGCTGGCGGTCATCGGCGGCACAGTGGTGATCGTCGGCTTCCTGACACTGTTCTCCGGCGGCACCATCGCCGTGCAGGGCTACAGCTCGCTGGGCAACATCGGCGTCGAAGCGCTGACCGGCTTCTTCTCGGCCTTCCTCAACGTGCGCATCGCGGCCCCGGTGATCTCCGGCATCGGCCTCGCCGCCACCATCGGCGCGGGCTCCACCGCGCAGCTGGGCGCCATGCGGGTGTCGGAGGAGATCGACGCGCTCGAGGTGATGGCCATCCGGCCGGTGCCGTACCTGATCGGCACCAGGGTGCTGGCCGGGATGATCGCGATCGTGCCGCTGTACGCGCTGGCGGTGATCGCCTCGTTCTTCGCCGCGCGCTTCGCCACGGTGGTGATCTACGGGCAGTCGGCGGGCGTCTACGACCACTACTTCTCGACTTTCCTGATCCCCAGCGACATCCTGTGGTCCTTCGCGCAGGCGATCCTGATGGCGTTGGCGGTCATGATGATCCACACCTACTACGGCTATTTCGCCGCGGGCGGCCCGGTCGGGGTCGGCGTGGCGGTCGGCAACGCGGTGCGCGCCTCGCTGGTCGCGGTGGTCACGGTGACGCTGCTGATGTCGCTGGCCATCTACGGCACCTCCGGCAACTTCAACCTCTCCGGGTAGACGGGCAGGACATGGCGGGTACGAAGAACTCACAGCAGAGCTGGCTGGACAGCTCGCTCGGTCTGAAAGTGGCCGGCCTGGCGATGGTGCTCGGTCTGGTCGCGGTGGTCGCGGTGGCGCTGACGATGTTCGTCGGCGGCTTCACCTCCACGGCCACCGTGCTGGTGCAGGCGCCGCGTAGCGGCCTTGTGCTCGACCCGGACGCCAAGGTGAAGGTGCGCGGCGTGGAGATCGGCCGGGTCGCCGACGTGCGGCAGGACGAGCAGGGCGCGACGCTGGAGCTGGCGCTCAACCCGGACATGCTGGAGCTGGTGCCCGCGAACGCCACCGTCGACATCCGCTCGACCACGGTGTTCGGCGCGAAATACGTGAATTTCGGTATCCCGGACCAGCCGTCGGCCGAACCGCTGCGCGCGGGCACGACCGTGGTGGCCGACCGGGTGACCGTCGAATTCAACACGCTGTTCCAGCAGCTGTCCGACATCCTGTCCGACATCGAGCCGCAGAAGCTCAACGCCACCCTCGCCGCGCTCGGCCAGGCCCTCAACGGCCGCGGCGAGACGCTCGGGCAGCTGATGACCGACCTGGACACCTATCTGCGCGAGATGAATCCGACCTTGCCGACGCTGCGCGAGGACTTGCGCGTCAGCGCCGAGGTCACCCACCTCTACGCCGACGTCACCGGCGATCTGCTGCGCACCGTGGACAACGCGGTGACCACCGGCGCCACTCTGGTCGACGAGCAGGCGAGCCTGGACGACGTGCTGGCCAATCTGATCGGCCTGGCCGACACCACCGGTTCGGTGCTGCGCGAGAACGAGCAGAACCTCGGCACCGCACTGGAACTGCTCGCCCCCACCACCGCGCTGATCGAGGAATACTCGCCGGGCGCCCAGTGCCTGGTCAACGCGGTGGCCGAGCTGATGCCGATCGGTGAGGCGGCCTTCGGCGGCAACCAGCCCGGCGTCGCCATGAACACCAACTTCATCTTCGGCGCCGAGCCCTACAAGTACCCGCAGGACCTGCCCAAGGTGAACGCCACCGGCGGCCCGCGCTGCGAGGGCCTGGTGGACCGGGTGCCGGGCAGCCACACCGACTACGTCGTCACCGACACCAACCAGGGCATGCCCTACGTGCCCTCCATGGAAACGAAATTCAATGGGCCCAAAGTGTTCCAACTGCTGATGAACGGCATGCCGGGGGTGAGCGCGCCGTGAAGAACACCGCCACGACCGTCAAGCTGACCATCTTCACCCTGGTGATGGCGCTGATCTTCGCCGGCCTGGCCGTCGTCTTCAGCCAGGTGCGTTTCGCCAGGCAGGACAGCTATCACGCCGTGTTCACCAGCTCCTCGGGCATCCTGCCCGGCGACAAGGTGCGCATCGCGGGCGTGCCGGTCGGCTCGATCAGCAAGGTGCAGGTGCGCTCGGACGAGCCGGGCCGCGACTACCTGGCCCACATCGAGTTCGACATCGACCGCAAATACCGGCTGCTCACCAGCACCCGCGCCCAGATCAAGTACGAGAACCTGGTCGGCGACCGCTATCTGGAACTGCTGGAGGGACCCGGCAGCGCCGACGAGCTGCGGCCGGGCGGCACCATCCCGGTGTCGCAGACCGCGCCCGCGCTGGATCTGGACATGCTGCTCGGCGGTTTCAAGCCGCTGCTGCGCGGTCTGGACCCCGGGCAGGTCAACGACCTGACCGAGGCGCTGTTGCAGGTGTTCCAGGGACAGGGCGGCACGCTGGTCTCGATGCTCAACAGCGGCGGCTCCTTCGCGCAGACCCTCGGTGAGCGCGACGCCCTGATCGGCAACGTCATCGACAACCTGAACACGGTGCTGGCCACCATCGACGAGCGCGACGAACAGTTCGACACCACCATCGTCGAGTTGCAGCGGCTGGTCAGCGGGCTGGCCGCCGACAGCGACCCGATCGCCTCGGCCATCCCCCGGATCGCGGGCGCCACCGGCGATCTCACCGACCTGCTCGCCCAGGCCCGCCCCGACCTGCGCGCCACCGTCGAGCAGACCGACCGGCTCGCGGGCAACCTGAACGCGGGTGAGGACACCATGGAGTGGGTCATCCAGCAGTTGCCCGACACCTATCGCAAGCTCATCCGCATCGGCTCCTACGGCTCGTTCCTCTCGCTCTACGTCTGTGCCACGAACTTCCTGATCGACGGCCCCGACGGCAAGCCGCTGAAGATCAACATGCCCGGTGGCCAGGACACGGGAAGGTGTGCGGCGGAATGACGGACACCAAGAACGCCGAACGCTCGCCCGCGACGACCATCGGCATCGTCGGCATCGTGGTCGCGGTGTGTATCGCGTTGTCGGCCCTGCAGTTCGACCGGCTGCCGTTCATCCGCTCCGGCGCGAGCTACACCGCCCACTTCGCCGACGCGGGCGGGCTGCTGCCCGGCGACCACGTCCAGGTGGCCGGGGTGCGCTCCGGTCGCGTCGACGACGTGCAGCTGGCGGGCGACCGGGTGCTGGTGAAGTTCACCGTGGACGAGAACATCGTGCTCGGCGACCGCACCACCGCCGCCATCAAGACCAACACCGTGCTCGGGCGCAAGTCGCTCGAGGTGGTGCCCGCGGGCGAGGGCGCGCTGCGCCGCGACGACACCATCCCGCTCGAGCGCACCACCTCGCCGTACTCGCTCAACGACGCGCTCGGCGAGCTGGCCGCCACCGTGGACGGGCTGGACATGGACCGGGTCGACCAGACCCTGGACGCGCTGTCGGTCACCTTCGCCGACACACCCGCGCCGCTGCGCACCGCCCTCGACGGCATCACCCAGCTCTCCCGCACCATCAACAGCCGCGACGAGGCGCTGTCGCAACTGCTGGAGCGGGCACAGAACGTGACGGCCATCCTGTCCGAGCGCAGCCACCAGCTCAACGCGCTGCTGCTGGACGGCAACCAGCTGCTCGGCGAGCTCGACGCCCGCCGCGCCGCGCTCGGCCAGCTCATCGTGCACGTCAACGGCCTGGCCCAGGAACTGCGCGGGCTGGTCGCCGACAACGAGGCCCAGCTGGCGCCCGCGCTGGACAAGCTCAACCAGGTGCTCGACGTGCTCCAGCGCAACCGGCAGAACATCAGCGAGGCGCTCGACGGTCTCGGCCCGTTCGCGGCCGCGCTCGGCGAACAGGTCGGCAACGGGCCATGGTTCAACGCCTACGTCTCCAACGCCACCTCCGTCGGCCTGCAACCGCTCGTCGACGCGCTGGTCTGGCCCGAGCACCTGCCCGACGACCTGCGCAACTTCTTCTTGAACCCGCCGCCCTCGATCGAGCCGGCCGTCCAGGAGCCGCCCCGATGACCACACCCGACACCACCGCCCCCGCCCGGTCCGCGCGCGGGCTGCCGCGCTGGGCGCTGCTCACCGCGGGCGCGCTCGTGCTCGCCCTGCTGGCCGCGCTGCTCTACGTGGGCATCACCCGGATCGGCACCATGCGGATCACCGCCTACTTCCCGTCCACCTCGGGCCTGTACCAGGGCGACGACGTGCGAGTGCTCGGCGTCTCGGTCGGCACCGTCGACTCGGTCGAGCCGGGCGAGGAACAGGTGAAGGTGCGCATGACCGTCGACCGCGGCGTGGACATCCCCGCCGACGCGCGCGCCGTCATCATCTCGCCCTCGCTGGTGACCGCCCGCTTCATCCAGCTCGCCCCCGCCTACACCGGCGGGGAGAAGATGGCCGACGGCGACGAGATCCCGATCGAGCGCACCGCCGTCCCGGTGGAGTGGGACGACATCAAGACCGAGCTGTCCAAGCTGGCCACCGCCCTCGGCCCGGTCGGCGACGACGAGCAGGGCTCCTTCGGTCGCTTCGTCGACACCGCCGCCGACAACCTCGACGGCAACGGCGAGCGCATGCGCGAGACACTGCGGGAACTGTCGGCCACCCTGACCACGCTGTCCGACGGCCGCACCGACCTGTTCGGCACCATCCGCAACCTACAGCAGTTCGTCGAGGTGCTCTCGGCGAGCAACGAGCAGATCGTGCAGTTCGGCGGCAGGCTGGCCTCGGTCTCCTCGGTGCTGGCCGGCGTCTCCGACGAACTCGGCGCAGGCCTGGACAATCTGGACCTCGCCGTCGCCGACGTGCGGCGCTTCCTCGACTCCAGCGGCGCCGAACTGACCGAGGGCACCCAGCGGCTGGCCGAGGTCACCCAGATCCTGGTCGACAAGCGGCCCGAGGTGGAGCGGGTGCTGCACTCCGGCCCCACCGCGCTGGTGAACTTCTACCAGCTCTACAAGCCGGCCCAGGGCAGCTTCACCGGCGCTGTCGCGTTGAACAACACCGCCAGCCCGCTGACCTTCCTGTGCGGCTCGATCCGGGCGCTGGAGGAGAACGACTCCGACCGCTCGGCCGATCTGTGCGCGGCCCAGCTCGCCCCCATCATCGAGTCGCTGGCCTGGAACTACGCGCCGATCATGGTCAACCCGGCCACCGGCGTGCACGCCTTCCCGAACCAGATCGAGTTCTCGCCGCAGAGCCTGGCCGATCAGGTGCCCGAGGAGAAGAAGAACCCGAGGGCGGCCGCCCCGGCGCCCGCGCCGGTCTTCGTGCCCGAGGGCCTGGCCGGATTCGCGATCCCCGGAGGTGGACGATGAGCCGCGCACGCCGCAGCACCGCGGTGCTCGCACTCGGGGTGAGCCTGGCACTGGCCACCACCGGCTGTGAGTGGACCGGGCTGAACTCGTTGCCCATGCCGGGCGCCGAGGGCAAGGGCGAGGGCGCCTACGAGGTGCACATCCAGATGCCCAATGTCACCACGCTGACCCAGAACTCGCCGGTTCGCATCGACGACGTGGACGTGGGTTCGGTGACCGACATCGTGGTGCAGGACTGGCACGCGCTGGTGACGGTCTCGCTCAATCCCGATGTTCGCCTGCCCGCCAACGCGATCGCCCGCATCGGCCAGACCAGCCTGCTCGGTTCCAACCATGTGGAGCTGGCCCCGCCGGAGGACGTGGCGCCGCAGGGGCAGCTGGCGCCGGGCGATGTGATCCCGCTGGACCGCGCGGGCGCCTACCCGACCACCGAGGAGGTGCTGTCCTCGCTGTCGGTGGTGCTCAACGGCGGCGGCATCGCCCAGCTCGAGACCATCACCTCCGAGCTGAACGCGGCGCTGTCCGGCCGCGAGGACGTCATCCGCGACCTGCTGCCGCAGCTCGACGAGCTGACCACCAATCTGGAGCAGCAGACCGGCGACATCATCTCCGCGATGGAGGGCCTCGACCGCCTCGGCGGGCAGCTGGCCGACCAGCGGGCGACCCTCGAGCGCGCGCTCGACGAGATCCACCCGGCGCTGACCGTGCTGGCCGACCGCAGGGAGAACATCACCCGCGCCATCACCGCGCTCGGCGAGCTGAGCGATGTGACCCAGCGGGTGATCGACACCAGCGGGGAGAACCTGAAGGCCAATCTGAACGCGCTGTGGCCCACGTTGCAGCGGCTGGCCGACACCGGCGGCAACCTCGCCGAGTCGCTGAAGATCCTGCTGTCCTTCCCGTTCCCGCTGAAGAACCTGGACAAGGCCATCAAGGGCGACTACCTGAACCTGTTCATGACCGTCGACATGACGGGCGCGCGACTGGACACCAACTGGCTGTCGGGCACCCCGCTCGGCGGTCGCTTCGGCGGTGTCGAGGGCATCGTCGGCAGCTTCGCCCCCAGCACCGCCACCGACGCGGGTGATCCGGCCACCGGGCCGATCTCCGACCCCGCCGCCCCCGAGACCCCGGCGGAACCCGCCCCGAGCATTCCCGGCCTGCCGCCGATCCCCGGCCTGCCCGCCATACCCGGGCTGACGGTTCCGCTGGAAGGGGGACAGCCGTGAAGCTGACCCGGTTCGTACGCATCCAGCTCGCCATCTTCTCGGTGCTCACGGTGGTCGGCCTGACCGTCATGGCGGGCACCTACGTGCAGCTGCCCGCCATGTTCGGCATCGGCCGCTACCAGGTGACCGTCGAGCTGGCCGCCACCGGCGGGCTCTACGAGCACGCCAACGTCACCTATCGCGGCACCAATGTGGGCCGGGTGAAGCAGGTGCGGCTGACTCCCGAGGGGGTCGAGGCGGAGCTGTCCATCGACACCGACTACGCCATCCCCGCCGAGGTGACCGCCTGGGTGCGCAGCGTCTCGGCGATCGGTGAGCAGTATGTGGACCTGGTGCCGCCGGAGTCGCCCGGCGAGGGGAAACTGCGCGACGGCGCGGTCATCCCGGTCGAGCGCACCCAGCTGCCGCAGGACGTGGGCGCGCTGCTCGACCAGACCGAGCGGCTGCTGGCCAGCGTCGAGGACACCCGGCTGCGGCAGGTGATCGACGAGGCGTTCAAGGCGTTCAACGGCGCGGGCCCGGACCTGCAGCGCTTCATCGACTCGGCCGCGCTGCTGGTGCAGGAGGCCCAGGACAGCAGCGAACCGACCAGGAAGCTGATCGACCAGATCGGCCCGCTGCTGGACACCCAGGTGCGCTCGCAGGACGCCATCCGGTCCTGGACCGCCGACCTGGCCACCCTCACCGACCAGCTCCGCGCGCACGACCCGTCGCTGCGCAACCTGCTGCGCGAGAGTCCGGCGGCGATGGAGCGGGTCACCCGGCAGTTCAACGATCTGCAGCCCACGCTGCCGATCCTGCTGTCCAACCTGGTCAGCGTCGGCCAGGTGACCTCCATCTACCATCCGGGCATCGAGCAGGTGATGGTGATCTACCCGCCGCTGGTGGCGGCGCTGATCACCGCCGTGCGCGGCCCGCTCGACTACGGCGTGATGGTGGACTTCATGAGCGTGGTGCACGACCCGCCCGCCTGCACCACCGGCTTCCTGCCGCCCGAGCAGCGGCGCTCGCCCAGCGAGCTGGACTTCATGCCCACCCCGGACGGCCTGTACTGCAAGATCCCGCAGGACTCGCCGATCGAGGTCCGCGGCATCCGCAACACGCCGTGCATGGAGTTCCCCGGCCGTCGCGCTCCCACCCCGGAGCTGTGCCGCACCGGTTACACCCCGCTCGGCGAGGAACCGCTCTACCTTCCGGTGGAGCCGGTGGCGCCCGCCGCCGACCAGGGGCAGCAGTCCTCGGCCACCGCGCCCGCCGGTTTCGCCACGCCGGCCACGGCCAGGTCCTACGATCCGTCCACAGGTGTCTACATCGGCACCGACGGCCGCACCTACCGGCAGGGAGATGTCGCACCAGGAGGTTCGGCGACGGTCCCGGCGAGCTGGCAGGAGATGCTCGAGGAGCAGCAACGATGAGTGATGTCACCGACGAGGCACGACGCACCCGCCGCAGGGCGGTGCGGACCGCGGGACCGCCCGCCGAGGAGGCCGCCGCCGAGGCGGTGACAGTGAAGGTGGCCGCCGCCCCGGCGGCGGAGACCGAGGCCGCCGAGACCACGATCTCCGATACGACGGCTTCGGCGGCCTCGAAGGACCCGGCGAGCGCGAAGGCTTCGGAGGCCGCGAAGACGGTGCGGTTGACGAAGGCCGCGGAGGCCTCGGAGGCTGCGCAGGTTTCGGAGGCTGCGCAGGTTTCGGAGGCTGCGCAGGTTTCGGAGGCTGCGAAGATTTCGGAGGTTTCGGAGGTCGAATCCGCGAGAACGGAGGACACCCCGGCCGAGGACGAGCCCGCCCGGGCGCGGCGCGGCTGGTCCACGCGCACCGTCGTGCTGGCGGCCGCCGCGGCCGTGCTGGTGGCGGTCATGCTCGCCGGCGCGGTGATCTCGGTGTTCACCGTGCGCTCGCTGGACCAGCGGGCCGAGCGCCGCACCGCCTACGTGCAGACCGCCGAGCAGGCGATCCTGAATCTGACCACCATCGACGCCGACACCGCCCGCGAGGACATCGACCGCATCCTGTCGCTGGCCTCCGGCAAGTTCAGGACCGAGTTCGACGGGCGGGTCGACCCGTTCCTGAGCATCGTGCAGCAGGCCGAGGTGCGCGCCACCGGCGAGATCGTGGAGGCGGCGCTGGAGAGCGAGGGCGAGAACTCCGGTCAGGTGCTCGTCGCGGCCAAGCAGACCCTCACCAACGCAGGCCAGGAGGGGCCGCAGACCCGGCACTACCGGTTCCGGGTCACGGTGTCCGAATCGGAGTCCGGCCTGACGGCCTCGAATGTGGAGTTCGTGCCATGACATTCACCCGAGGCGTGATCGCCGCCTTCGTCGCGGGCGCGCTCGCCCTGTCCTCGGCGCTGGTCGTCGGCTTCGGCGGCTACCGCTACTGGAACGCCGAGCAGGAGAAGCAGGCCCGCGAGCAGGCGCTGGCGGCGGCCAACAAGGCCGTGCCCGCCATGTTCAGCTACGAGTTCACCACCGTGGACACCGAGCTGCCCAAGGCGGCCGAGATGCTCTCGCCCGACTTCCGCACCGACTACCTGAACCTCATCGAGACCGCCATCGCGCCCGGCGCGAAGGAGAAGGAACTCACCGTGCTCGCCACCGCCCAGGCCGGCGGCGTGGTGGAGGCCGACCGCGACAGCGCGGTGGTGATGCTGTTCGTCAACCAGATCACCACCAGCAGGGACAGCCCGCAGGGCACCACCACCGGCAGCAGGTTGCGGATGGAACTGGGCAAGGACGGCGACCGCTGGCTGGTCGACGCCGTCACGCCCATCTGAGCCCGGCAATCACGCGCGGGATCGGTGCTCGCGCGGAAGTTCCACGGTGAAGCAGGTGCCCTCGCCCGGCGCGCTGCGCACCGACACCCGGCCGCCGTGCGCGGTGACCAGCGCCTGCACGATGGACAGGCCGAGCCCGGAACCGCCGCTGGCGCGGGTGCGCGAGCTGTCGGTGCGGTAGAACCGCTCGAACACCCGCTCGGCCTCCTCCGGCGCCAGACCGGGCCCGGTGTCGGCCACCTCGACGATCACCTCGCCCGGCTCGGGGGTCAGCCGCACCGTCACGTCCGCGTCGGCGGGGGTGTGGGTGAGGGCGTTGGTGAGCAGGTTCGCCATGACCTGCCGCAGCCGGTCGGCGTCGCCCGCCACCTCCAACGTGCCGGTGCCGGACCGCACCTCCAGTTCGACGCGCCTGCGCGGGCCGTCTGGGTCGGCGGCCGCGGCCACCGCGCGCGCGTTGTGCACCGCCTCCCCGGCCACCGTCAGCAGGTCGACGGTGCCCATGGCCAGCGGCCGCTGGGCGTCCAGCCTGGCCAGCATGAGCAGATCCTCCACCAGCAACCCCATCCGCCTGGCCTCGCGCTCGATGCGGTCGAGCACCATCGCCGGGTCGTCGGTCGCGCCCTGCCGGTACAGCTCGGCGAAACCACGGATGGTGGTCAGCGGGGTGCGCAGCTCGTGCCCGGCGTCGGCCACGAACCGTCGCATGGTGGCCTCGGACTCGCGGGCGGCCGCCTCGGAGGCCTCGGTGGCGGCGAAGGCCGACTGGATCTGGGCGAGCATCCCGTTCAGCGACTGGGACAGCCGGTCGACCTCGGTGTTGGTGCCGCGCACCGGCACCCGCCGGAACAGGTCGCCGCGCGCGATCGCCGCCGCGATGTGCTCCACCCGCCGCAGCGGCCGCAGACTGCGCCGGATCACGAAGTAGGCGGCCAGCGCCAGCACGGCCAGCACCGCGAGCCCGACGATCAGTTGCAGCCCGACCAGCCGGGTCACGGTGTCCTCGTTCGGGGTCAGCGGCACCGCGACGGTGGTGGCCGAGTCGCCGGTGATCACCTTCAGCGCGCGCCAGCGCACATCCGCGTCGCCGCGGGAGGGCACCGTGACCGGCGTGCCCGCCGGGAGTTCGGTGAGATCGGGCGTGGCGTCCACGTCGTAGGGGCGCAGCACGAACGAGCCGTGGTCGGCGCCGGCCTCCACCACGATGTAGAACGGGCTCGGCGGGGTGCGCGGGTCGGGCGCGGGCGGGGGAACCAGCGGCCGCGGTCGCGGCGTCGCCACATCGCGCAGCTGCTGGTCGGTGCGACCGAGCAGCGATTTCTCCAGTGCCGAGGTCACCACCGCGCCCGAGATCAGCAGGCCGAGGCCCGCGAAGAGCACCAGCGCCAGCACCAGCGTCACCCGCAGCGGGATGGCGGCCAGCCGATCGCCCGCCCGCTCCCGCAACCGGCGCGGCGGGGCCGGGGCACGACGGACGGTGGTCACCGGTTCGGCGCCCGCATCACGTAGCCCACCCCGCGCAGGGTGTGGATCAGCCGAGGCTCGCCGTTGTCGATCTTCTTGCGCAGATAGGACACGTAGGTCTCCACCACACCGACCTCGCCGCCGAAGTCGTAGCGCCACACGTGGTCGAGGATGCGCGGCTTGGACAGCACCGTGCCCGCGTTGACCATGAAATAGCGCAGCAGGGTGAACTCGGTGGGCGAGAGCGCGACCGGCTCGCCCGCCTTCCACACCTCGTGGGTGTCGTCGTCGAGCTCGATGTCGGCGAAAGTGATCCGCGAACTCGCGCGGGCCCGGGTGTCGTGCCCGGCCCGGCGCAGCACCACCCGCAGCCGGGCCACCACTTCCTCCAGGCTGAACGGCTTGGTGATGTAGTCGTCGGCGCCCAGCGTCAGGCCGGCGACCTTGTCCTGCACGTCGTCGCGGGCGGTCAGGAACAGCACGGGGGCGTCGATGCCGTCGGCGCGCAGCCGGGGCAGCAGGCCGAAGCCGTCCATGCCCGGCATCATGACGTCCACGATCAGCGCGTCCGGCCGGAAGGCGCGGGCCCGGTCCAGCGCCCGCGCGCCGTCGGCGGCCGTCTCCACCTCGAAGCCCTGGAAGCGCAGCGACACCGAGAGCAACTCGACGATCATCGGCTCGTCGTCCACCACCAGAACGCGGGCCTCGGGGCGCGCGGCCGCGGGCGCATCACTCATACCGGACATGATGCGCCCACGGACTCAGGCGTCGCTGCGTGGTTCCTGTGAACTCGCTGGGAACGGAACGTCCCGGCGGGTCAGCGTCGCGGCTGGTCGTCGCCGTACTCGTCGTCGGAGTCCGGTCGGTCGATCAGCGAGCTGCCCGCCACCTGGTCACGGGCCAGCGCCTCCAGGAACGCCCTGGCCCAGCGGTCCACGTCGTGGGCGAGCACCTGCCTGCGCAGCGCGCGCATCTTGCGCCGCTTGGTCTCCCTGTCGTCCTCCAGCGCGGAGACGATGGCGTCCTTCACGCTGTCCAGGTCGTGCGGGTTGCACAGATAGGCCTGGCGCAGCTCGGCGGCGGCGCCGGTGAACTCGCTGAGCACCAGCGCGCCGTTGAGCCCGCTGTGGCAGGCCACGTACTCCTTGGCGACCAGGTTCATGCCGTCGCGCAACGGGGTCACCAACATGACGTCGGCGGCCACGAAGAAGGCGATCAACTCGTCACGGGGGATCGGCCGGTGCAGGTAGTGCACCACCGGGTAGCCGACGCGGGCGAACTCGCCGTTGATCCGGCCCACCTGGCGCTCGATGTCGCCGCGCATCTGCTTGTAGCTCTCGACGCGCTCGCGGCTGGGCGTGGCCAGCTGCAACATGACCGTCTCGCCCGGGTCGATGCGGCCCTCCCTGAGCAGCTCCTCCAGCGCGTTGAGCCGGATGTCGATGCCCTTGGTGTAGTCGAGACGGTCGACGCCGAGCAGGATGTTGGTCGGATTGCCCAGCTCGGCCCTGATCTTGGCGGCGCGTTCCTTGATCGAGCGCCTGCGTGAGTGCTCGTCCAGCTCGGTCGAGGCGATCGAGATCGGGAACGCGCCGACCCGCACGGTGCGGAAACCCACCTGCACCACGCCCAGCTTGGAGCGCACGCCGACCGAACCGCGCGAGGTGGGCTGACCGGCCAGCCTGCGGGCCAGGTAGAGGAAGTTCTGCGCGCCGCCGGGCAGGTGGAAGCCGATCAAATCGGCGCCGAGCAGGCCCTCGATGATCTCGGTCCGCCACGGCATCTGCATGAACAGCTCGACCGGCGGGAACGGGATGTGCAGGAAGAAACCGATGGTCAGATCGGGGCGCAGCATGCGCAACATCTTGGGCACCAGCTGCAACTGGTAGTCCTGCACCCAGACCGTCGCGCCCTCGGCCGCCACCTTCGCGGTCGCCTCCGCGAACCGGCGGTTGACCTGCACGTAGGCGGCCCACCAGGCGCGGTCGTAGATGGGCCGCACGATGACATCGTGGTAGAGCGGCCAGAGCGTGCCGTTGGAGAAACCCTCGTAGTAGTCGGCGACCTCCTTCGCCGACAGCGGCACCGGATGCAGCTCGAGGCCGTCTTCGATGATCGGATCGACGTCGACGTCGGGGACGCCCGCCCAGCCGACCCACGCGCCCTTGTTGTTGCGCAACACCGGCTCGAGCGCGGTGACCAGACCGCCGGGGCTGCGCTTCCATCGGGAGGTGCCGTCGGGCAGTCGTTCCAGATCGACCGGCAGCCGGTTGGCCACGACGACGAACCCGGATCCACCTTCACGCGGTCGGTCGGGGCCCGGGCCGGGATCGGCGCCTTCGGGTCCGTGGTCGCCGGACCGCGCCGATCCGAGATCGGGATCGGGTCGGGAGTGCTGGGAGTTCTCGGACGGCTGATCGGTCATCTGGTCCACTCACGCATCCTTGTTCTGTTCTCATGTAGCGGCGCCGCGGCCCCTCGCCCGCGCCGCGATCACCTGCCCGGGCGGAGCATGCCCGGTACCAGGCGATTTATTCGGCGCGGCTGTTCGGCCCGATGCCGAGCATCGACAGCAGCATCCGGCACTCGTCGGCGTCGGCGGCGTAGGCCGCGACGACCCGCTGCGCCTGGCGCGCCGTCTCGTCGGCCAGTGGTTCCAGGTCGTCGTCCGCGATATCGTTCGCGCTGCTCTTCGCGGCCATTGGTTCGTGTCCTCCCGATTCGTTACGCTCGAGCGTTTCGAAGTGTCCATGGTAGGCGACACGGGTGTGGCCTATACCGTGGGTGCGCAGCACAATCTGACGAAAGGGTCGACCATGCCGCTGGCCACGGTGAACGGAATCTCGTTGAACTACCAGGTCAAAGGAGACCGTGCGAAGGGCACCGAGGCGAAGGGATCGGCGCCGCTGGTCGTGCTGATCATGGGCACGGGCAGCCCGGGCCGGGTCTGGGAACTGCACCAGGTGCCGGCGCTGCTGGCCGCGGGGTTCCGGGTGTGCACCTTCGACAACCGCGGCATCGCCCCCAGCTTCGAGTCCGCCGACGGCATCACCATCGAGGACCTGGTCGCCGACACCGCGGCCCTGATCGAGTTCCTCGACGAGGGACCCGTTCTGGTCGCGGGCACCTCGATGGGCGCGCGGGTGGCCCAGGAGCTGGCGCTGGCCCGCCCCGACCTGGTGCGCAAGGCCGTGTTCATGGCCGGGCACGCCCGCCTCGACCAGTTCCAGAAGACGCTCTCACTGGGCGAGCACGAGCTCGACGAAGCCGGGGTCACCCTGCCGCCGAAGTACGAGGCCGCGCTGACCGCGGTCATGAACCTCTCGCCCGCCACCCTCGCCGACGCCAACGCCGCCCGCGACTGGCTCGACCTGTTCGAGTTCACCGGCGGGCCGGTCGGCCCCGGCATCCGCGCCCAGCGTCGAATGGATCACGATTTCGACCGGGTGCAGGCCTACAAGGCCATCCGCGTGCCCTGCCTGGCGGTCGGCTTCGCCGACGACCGGATGATCCCGGCCTACCTGACCCGTGAGGTCGCCGAGGTCATCCCCGGCGCCCGCTATCAGGAGGTCCCCGATGCCGGTCATTTCGGGTATCTCGAGCGGCCGGAGACGGTCAACAAGATCCTGCTGGACTTCTTCTCCGAATAACTAGGTCGGCACAGCCAGGTCGGCCCGACCTGAGCCGGCCTGGTGCCGTCGTCTCGTGCGCGGCCGCCGACGCGGCGGCCCGCGCCCGAGACGGCACCCGAGGTAATGGTCTTCCCGTAACGTGTCCCTTGCTAGGGTCGACACAACGCTCGGGTAGTCATCCGGCGCGGGGCTCGTCGTGGCACGGGCCACCGTGACGGAGGGGTTCCAGGAGCCTAATCCCGTACAAGCGCCAGTATCCAGTGAGGTGAAATTGAGCACCAACCCCTTCGACGACGAGGACGGCCGCTTCTTCGTCCTGGTCAACGACGAGGAACAGCACTCCCTGTGGCCTGCCTTCGCGGAGGTTCCGGCCGGGTGGCGAGTCGTGTTCGGCGAGGAGAGCCGCGCCGCCTGCGTGGAGTACGTCGAGAAGAACTGGACCGACATGCGTCCCAAGAGCCTGCGCGACGCGATGGCCGCCGACGACGCCGCCAGGCAGGGCAGCCAGTCCTGACCTCGCGGTAGCCGATACTGCGCCGGGGGTTCTCGCTCGACCGTCGCCGCGCGCCACCGATATCCGGTGACGCGCGGCTGCGGAGCGCGGTTATGATGGCCCCCGTCGGAGCGAAAACCGTCGAAAACCGACGTCCGCCTCCTTAGCTCAGTGGTAGAGCACTCGCCTTGTAAGCGAAAGGTCGTCAGTTCAATCCTGACAGGGGGCTCCACTCCAGCGCGGTCACCGCATCGTCGGCAGATCCGGCGGTGCGGTGACCGCCGCACACAGGCCGCCACGCGACCGGCGACGGCGCGCGGGGGCGGCCCGCTGAGAGAGTTCGTCCACACGGGGGAAGCATGCACGGGGGGAACCGATGGCGCTGATTCCCGCGCGGCCTCCCGGTGTCTTCGTCCAGCCGATCGACGACGTGCTCCGCGAACGATGGGAACGGGCGCGCCGATGGCTCGGCTACGCCTTCGTCGCGATCCCCGCCTGCTGCGCGCTGCTCGCCGTCGCGCTGACGGTCCTGCGCGCGTACAGCGGTTCGGACCGGCCCGCGATCGCGGAGGTCGGCGCGGTCGCGGTGGCGGCCGCGCTGGTCACCGCCGTGGTGGGGGCCGCAGGCCTGCTGCTGTTCGGCTCGCGCACCTCGCCCTCGGGCCGGTCGGTGCCGCGCGATCCGCGGTGGTGGATCTGGGCGGCCGGCCTGATCGCGGCGGCACAGGGCGTGGCCGCCGACTCGGTGTCCCGCCAGGCCGCCGCCCCGGATTCCCGGACGGGCGGCGCGCTGTTCCCGCTGCTGCTCGCGCTGGTGCTCGCGGCCTGCTATTGCGCCCACCGGGCGGGCCGGGAGCTGACCGACCCACCGTTGCCCGCCCTCGGCGACACCGATCTGGCGGTGCCGGTGCTGCGCGAGTCCGGCCGCAATGTGGCGCTGATGCTGGAGGTGCTGACGCTGACCGTCACCGAGGACCGGGTCGAACTCGCCCACCGCGTCGGCAGGCGCATGGCATCGACCACCGGCGTCGGCCTGGACCGGCTGGTGGCGGTGTGGCCGGGATGGGCCCCGCCCGAGGCGAACGGGGTGTGGAACGCCCGGCCGCCGGGCACCGCGGAGCATCTGCCGCCGGGCACCCCTGCGGTCGTGCTCAGGACCTACGACCAGGACATCTTCCTTGTGGTCGATCGCGTCGACCTGGTCGCGCAGATCATCCACCGGCGGGCGGCGCGGCTGGCCGCGCTGCGGTGGCAGCAGCGCTGACCGGTCGTGGAACCGATCGGCGGGCCGCGGCGTCCAACTCTTTCGACGACCCTGCGCAAGCACGCATGAGCTACCCGTCCCGCCCCGTCTCCGGTGACCCACTCGTGCAGCGGCTGCTCGCCGAACACTGGCGCGCGACCACCGCCGTCGTGGGATGCCTGTTGATCGTTCCGCCGTTGCTGGTGGCCGTGCTGACCACGGTCGTCGCGGCCGCGCTGCATCCCACGGTCCCCGGCTGGCTCGTGCTCGCGCATGCCGTGGGCGTCTCGATTCCGGTCGTCTGGGTGGCGGTGTGGTTCGGCGGCCCGGGCGCCTGGCCGCCCGAGCGCTGGCACAACGGCTTCCGCGCCGTCCTCCACCAGGCGGGCCTGCTGGTGGCGGAGGCCCCCGTGTACGGCACACTGCACCTGCTCGGTGTGCCGGAGGCGGTGCCGGAGCTGGCCGGGCTCCCGCTCGTCGCGGCGGTCGGGGCCGTGCTGCTCGTCCTCGTTCCCATGGTGGCGAGCAGTTTCCTCGCCCAGCGCCTCGCCCCGGTCCGCCGCCTCGAACTCGCCGAATCCGATGAGCCGCTCGACCTCTACACCGACATGTTCCCCGGCGCCGACGTGCCCGGCATCCCCCAGCTGACCCTCGAGGCCGATGCCCTGGTCTGGCGGCTGAACCGGCAACCGGCCACCCGCCGCCGTCTCGGCGGCGGCCGGCTCCGCCGTGCCTTCGGCGACGAGGAGGCGGGCCGAATCCCGCTGCGCGACATCACCGACGTCCGGCTCGCCCGCCTGCCCGACCACCTGCCGCCCTACCCCTGGTTCACCGTCCCCGGCCGGGCGCCGCTGCTCGCCGAACCTCGCGATGCCCTCGTGCTCACCGCACGCGGCAGTGGCACCCCCATCTGGGTCCCCACCACCGCCCCCGAGGCCGATCTGGAAACTCTCCGCAGACGCCTGTACCACCTCGCCCGCGCGCCCCACGGTCCGCTCCGCTGACCCGCCCCGCCTCCCGGAGGGCGCCGCCATCCTGGAACCCAGTGCACGACATGCCCGTTCGCGACTTCGGGAGCGGAGCAGGGCCCAGGGGGCGGCGGGTGCGATTTCCGCCGATCGATACGCATGTCGCGAGAGTCTGGTCGGGCTGACCTTCGGTGGCATCGGCGCGCTCGCCGGGATCTGGGCCGACGTGGCTCTGGCGGTGACGACGGTTGTGGGCAGCGGCGGCGCCGGCCGGGTGACCGGCACCGCCGGGTGCGCCGTCCGGTGGTTTCAGTGGTCGAGCACGAAGTCCGCGGCGAGGCCGAAGGCGTCGGTGGCCGTGCGGATGGCGTCGCGGATGTCGAGGTCGCTATAGGTGTCGTCGGGCACGTAGGGGCTGATCGGGCCCTTGTCGATGTCGGGGCAGCTGAAGTACATCACCGACTTGCGGCCGAGACTGGTCTGCGCGCCGTGGTTGCGAGCCTGGTGGATCAGCGGCGGGATCTCGCCGCCGGTCATGGCGGTCAGGATGCCGCCGGGCATGACGAGCACCTCGTCGGGGCCGGTGGTCAGTGGGATCGTCTCGCCGCCGACCAGCGCCTCCAGGCCGGGGGCGCTGGTCCAGATGACGGTGGCGAGCACGCCGTCCTCGTGCGGGGTCTGCAACAGATCCCGCCTGCCCGGCTCGCCGAAGGAGTTCACCTGGAGCACCGAGGCCTCCTCGAAGGGCAGCTCGTGCGGGTAGCGGTAGTGCGCCGCCAGTTCGTCCATGAGCGCGGTCATCACCCGGCGCGCCGCGCCGTCGCGGTGTTGCTCGAGTGCGTCGAGGAAGTCGGGAATCTCGCTGTGGTGCGGGATCTTCCGCGAATGCGCGGGGTTCCAGTAGAGGAACGAGTCGTTGTCGTCGGCCTCGTTGACCGGGTCGCCGTTGTTGTACGCCGCGTGCGGCGGCCGGTAGCCGTTGGTCAGCCGGTCGTTGCTGTAGCGGAGATTGTGCGCCGGGCCTGCGGCGAAGAACCGATTCGCCTGCTGATGCAACCGGGCCAGCCGGTCGGTCTCGCTCGCGTTCAGGCGCACGCGCGCGTAGCCGGTGGCGCGGATCTGTTCGAGCATGCGTATGCCCCTCGGGTGACTGGACGGTCGTGGCAAGCGGAGCTTTCGTCGACGCCGGCGAAAAGGGCCCGCAGGGCGGGTGTCGTCCTCGGGCTGCGCTGAGCATAATGCCTCACCCGCCCAGGTGCGGATCGACAGGCGGCATGGATCGACCCCGCCGGGACACGCGGCGCGCAGGCTCGGTTCCGACGGGGTCGTCGCAGGTCACGGGGCACGACCCCGCCTCGGGATCAGTCCGGGACGTTGGCCCCGTGCCCGAGCTCGCGCAGCGCCTGCTTGATCTTGGCCTGGGCCTCGTCGAGGGATTCGGGGGAGGGGGAGGAGTCGGCGCCGGAGATGTCGAAGTTGCCCATCTCGAAAGCGGGGAAGACGTGCAGGTGCAGGTGCGGCACCTCGAGGCCGGCGATGAGCAGGCCGGCGCGCGGGGCGTCGAAGGCCTTGCGGACGGCCTGGCCGATGGTCTGGGCGACGCCGGTGAGGCGGGCGAACACGGCGGGGTCGACGTCCTGCCACTGGTCGATCTCGGCGCGCGGCACGACGAGGGTGTGGCCCTGGGTTACGGGGGCGATGGTCAGGAAGGCGACGAATTCGTCGTCTTCCCAGACGAATCGACCGGGGAGCAGACCTGCGATGATCGCGCTGAAGACGGAAGCCATGCCCCGCAGACTAGTCAGCGGGCGACGAAATGCGACAGGATGCCCTGCACCTCGTAGATGTCGACCTGGCGGTTGAAGCGCTTCTGGATCGGGGCGTCGCTGCCGGAGAGCCAGATGAGCAGTTCGGCGTCGAGGTCGAAGGTGCCCGCGGTCTCCACGGCGAAGTGGGTGATCGATCGGTACGGGATGCTGTGGTAGTTCACCTTGCGCCCGCTCAGGCCCTGCTTGTCGACCAGGATGAGGCGGCGGTCGGTGAACAGCATCGCGTCGCGTATCAGGATGTAGGCGGTGTAGACCTGCTCGCCGTTGCCGAGCAGCTTGGCATACTCCTGCTGGGCGGCGGCCGGGTCGATCCGGCCCGCGTTGCCCATCAATCCGTCCATCAGACCCATGATGTTCCCCTGTCCCGTTCCGCGGCTGCCCCGGCCACTGCCGTTCCGGCCACCGGCTTCCCGCCTCCGGCGGTTCAACCTTCAACCATGTCCTTTCCACTATGCCCGCTGAGCGGCGACGTACACCGCGCCACGCCAGAGGTTTTCGCCCGCCTCGGGCGAACGGCGGGTGAACGGAGCCCGACAGGTGGTCCGGTGCGCACCGGAGCCGGATCGCGCTTCCCCTAAGCTGTGGCCGTGCGCGTACTCGTCATCGGAGCCGGAGCCCGTGAACATGCCCTCGTCCTTGCGCTGCGCCGGGACCCCGCCGTCACCGCGCTGATCGCGGCGCCGGGGAACGCCGGGATCGCCCAGCACGCCGAAGTGCGTCCGGTCGACGCCTCCTCGGCCGAGGCCGTCGTCGCGCTGGCGAAGGATGTGAACGCCGACCTGGTCGTGATCGGTCCCGAAGTGCCGCTGGTGCTCGGCGTGGCCGACGCGGTGCGCGCGGCGGGCATCGCCTGCTTCGGGCCCTCGGCCGCGGCCGCCCGGATCGAGGGCTCCAAGGCCTTCGCCAAGGACGTCATGGCCGCCGCGGGCGTGCGCACCGCGCACAGCGAGGTCGTGGACAGCCCCGCCGAGCTGGACGCCGCCCTGGACCGCTTCGGCCCGACCTGGGTGGTCAAGGACGACGGCCTGGCCGCGGGCAAGGGCGTGGTGGTGACCGCCGATCGTTCCGCGGCCCGCGACCATGCCGCCGAACTGCTCGAGCAGGGCCATCCGGTGCTGCTCGAATCCTTCCTCGACGGGCCGGAGGTGTCGCTGTTCTGCCTGGTCGACGGCGAGGACGTGGTGCCGCTGCTGCCCGCCCAGGACCACAAGCGCGTCGGCGACGGCGACACCGGGCCCAACACCGGCGGCATGGGCGCCTACACCCCGCTGCCGTGGCTGCCCGCCGAGACGGTCACCGAGATCGTGGCGGACGTGGTCGAGCCGGTGGCCGCCGAGATGGTGCGCCGCGGCTGCCCGTTCTCCGGGCTGCTCTACGCGGGCCTGGCGATCGGCGCGGCCGGACCGGCCGTGGTCGAATTCAACTGCCGCTTCGGCGATCCCGAGACCCAGGCGGTGCTGGCGCTGCTGGACAGCCCGCTGGGTGAGCTGCTCAACGCCACCGCGACGGGCGCCCTCGGCCGGGTGCAGCCGCCGCGCTGGAAGGACGGCTCGGCGATCACCGTCGTGCTGGCCGCCGAGAACTACCCCGGCCGCCCGCGCCTGGGCGATGTGATCACCGGGGCGGGCGACGGCACCGCCGACGAGAACACCGCCGTGCTGCACGCGGGCACCGCCACCAGGGAGGACGGCGCGCTGGTCTCCGCGGGCGGCCGTGTGCTCAACGTGGTCGGCGTCGGCGCGGATCTGGCGCAGGCCCGCGAGCGCGCCTACGCGCGCATCGCCTCGATCAAGCTGCCCGGCAGCCATTTCCGCACCGACATCGGCCTGGCGGCGGTCGAATCGCGCATCAGCATCTGAGGTCGTCGGAGTTCGGTCGTCGGGTCGGTCGTCGGAGGTCAGTAGCGCAGGCCGCGCAACGCCAGCCAGGCGACCGGGTCCACGTGCTGACCGTTGACCAGGACCTCGAAGTGCAGGTGCGGGCCGGTGGAGTCGCCCCGGTTGCCCATGCGGGCGATCTGCATGCCCGCCGGGACGCGCTCGCCGACCGAGACGAAGAAGTCGTACATGTGCCCGTAGACGGTGATCGATCCGTCGTCGTGGCGGATGCGCACCCACAGACCGAAGCCCTGGGCGGGGCCGGCGTCGATGACGGTGCCGTCGGCGACGGCGTAGATCGGGGTGCCGATCGGGCCCGCCACGTCGATGCCGTTGTGGAAGGTGCCCCAGCGCGAGCCGAAGCCGGAGGTGAACACCCCGCGCGCGGGCAGGACGAACCCGTTGATGCCGGGCAGCACCGAGCCGGGGGTGACCACCACGCCCGGCTCGTTGATCCACGGCTGCCATTCGCCCGCCGCCGCCGCGGCGGCCTCGGCTTTGGCGCGTTCCAGGGTGGCGCGGGCGGCCGCGGCGACCACGGCCTGCTCACGCAGGCGCTCACCGTTGGCGATGGCGTTGAGGTAGCGACGCACCGAGGGCGGGGTGGACTGGTACTGCTGGGGGTGGGCGAAGAACACCCGGCGGGCCTCGTTCGGGCCGAGCGGTCCCTCCTCGAAGGCCCGGCCGATGGTGGTGTCCGCGCCCGCGAGCAGCAGCACGCCCGCGAGCCCGGCGATCAGCCAGCGGTGGCGCATCAGCAGCGCGCGGTACTCCTCGCGGCGCGGCGGTGACCACAGCCGCCTCGGGTCGGGCAGTTCCCGCGCGCGCAGCGCGGTCAGCCCGGCGCGGGCCCGGCCCGCCAGCTCGCCCGCGGACAGCCGCAGCTCGGTGCGGGCGCCGCCGAGGACGGCGGCGCGGCCGGTGACCGCCCGGCGCACGGTGGCCGCGCGGTCGGTGCGCCCGGGGCGGCGGCGGGCGGCGCGTGCCCGCCAGTCCGGCGGGACGACGACACCGCCACCCGCCTCACCTGCCCGATCCAGTTCGGTGCGGGGAGCCTTGTCAAGCATCGAGGCGACCATATCCCGGAACAGCCCGACGGCGGTGCTCTACCGTCGTTCGGGTGTCCAGAGAATCTCGCAGGTCGACCATCCCCCCTTTCTACGTGATGGATGTGTGGAAAGCCGCCGCCGAGCGGGCGAGGACGCACGGAGACGTGCTGGTCCTGGCCGCGGGCCAGCCCTCGACGCCGGCGCCTGCGCCGGTGCTGCGCGCCACCAAGGCCGCGATCGACGCCGAGCTGCTCGGTTACACCGAGACCTTCGGCATCCTGCCGTTGCGCGAGGCGATCGCCGGACACCACAGCGCCACCTACGGTTATCCCGTCGATCCCGACGATGTGGTGGTCACCACCGGCTCCTCCGGCGCGTTCACGCTGATCTTCCTGGCCGCCTTCGACGCGGGCGACACCGTGGTGGTGGCCCGCCCCGGCTACCCGGCCTACCGCAACACCCTCAGCGCGCTCGGCTGCCGGGTGGTCGAACTCGACTGCGGCCCGCAGACCCGCTTCCAGCCCACCGTGGAGATGCTGGCCGCGCTGCCGCAGCCGCCCGCGGGGCTGATCGTGGCCAGCCCGGCCAACCCCACCGGCACCATGATCGAACCCGACGAGCTGGCCGCTGTGGCGCGCTGGTGCGAGGACAACGGCACGCTGCTGATCTCGGACGAGATCTACCACGGCATCACCTACGCCGACGGCGCGCGCACCACCTCGGCCTGGGAGACCTCCCGTGCGGCGGTGGTGATCGGCTCGGTCTCGAAGTACTTCTCCATGACCGGCTGGCGACTGGGCTGGATGCTGGTGCCGCCGGATCTGCGCCCGGCCCTGCAACGGCTGGCCTCCAACATGACCGTCTGCCCGCCCGCGATCTCCCAGCACGCGGCCGTGCACGCCTTCGACGCCGAGTCCAAAGCCGAGCTGGACGGGCACGTGCGGCGTTACGCGGCCAACCGGAAACTGCTGCTCGACGGCCTCGACGGCCTCGGCATCACGAAACTGGCCCCCGCCGACGGCGCCTTCTACGCCTACGCCGACATCGGCCATCTCACCGAGGATTCCCTGGCCTGGTGCGCGGAGCTGCTCGCGCACACCGGCGTCGCGCTCGCGCCCGGCGTGGATTTCGACACCGTGCACGGCCATCGTTCGGTGCGTTTCTCCTTCGCGGGCGCGCAGTCCGACATCGAACAGGCGCTGGAGCGGCTGGGCGGGTATCTTCGCGCGGGTGGCTGACGCATGTGTGCCTGCCGGTTCGCCTCGGGCCGAACCGGCTGGCGGGCAACAACTTTCCCCACTCCGATGCCGCCGATCCGGTGATGGGGTAAAACAAGTGGTGGCTGAGTTCTCTTCTGTCGATTTCCCACGGATGAACTGACGATGACTGGCACGATGACACGGTGATAACCGCGACGACCCCGAAAGGTGAACGGCGTCGCCAAGCTCTGGTCGCCGCCGCCGCAGAGCTGCTGCTCGAAGGTGGATTCGATGCGGTGCGGCATCGCTCGGTGGCCACTCGCGCCGATCTCCCGCTCGCATCCACCACCTACTACTTCGCCTCGCTCGAGGATCTGATCGCGCGGGCGGTCGAGTTCAGCGGCGCCGCGGAACTCGACGCCATGCGCAAGCGGGTGGGCGAGGTCAGTCATCGCAGGCGCGGCGCGGAGGCCACCGTCGAACTGGTGCTCGACCTGCTGATCGGGGACCGCAACGACGCGCACGCGCGGGGTCAGCTCATCGCCCGCTACGAGCGGTCGGTCGCCTCGGCCCGTCACCCCGAGTTACGCGAGGTCCAGCTACGACTACGGGCGCAGCTGGAGGACCTGCTCGCCGACGTGCTGCGCCGCTCCGACCGCAGCGTGCGCATCGAGCACCTGCGAAGACTGGTGGCCGTGGTCGACGGAGCCGTCGTCGCCGCGCTCACCGAGAACGACCCCGATCCCCGCCGCGCCGCCCGCGCCGCCCTGCTCGATGTGATCGACATCGTCGCCTCGCCGCTGCGGCCCGCCGAGCCGGAGCAACGCAACGGCAGCAGGGCGCAGGCCCCGGAGATGCGCCAACTAGACTGATCCCACGTGACCCTCGTCCCGAACGTCCTCGCCACCCGCTATGCCAGTCCCCAGCTGGTGCACCTGTGGTCGCCGGAGCACAAGATCGTGCTCGAGCGACGGCTGTGGCTGGAGGTGTTGCGGGCCCAGTCCGAACTCGGCATCGAGCTGCCCGACGGCGTGCTCGCCGACTACGAGCGGGTGATCGACCACGTCGACACCGCCTCCATCGCCGAACGCGAGCGGGTGACCCGCCACGACGTGAAGGCCAGGATCGAGGAGTTCAACGCCCTCGCCGGCCACGAGCACGTGCACAAGGGCATGACCAGCCGCGATCTCACCGAGAATGTCGAGCAGTTGCAGATCCGGCTCTCGCTCGAGCACGTGCACGCCCACGGTGTCGCGGTCGCCGCCCGGCTGGCCGAGCGCGCCGCCGAATACCAGTCGCTGGTGATGGCGGGCCGCTCGCACAATGTCGCCGCGCAGGCCACCACTCTGGGCAAGCGTTTCGCCTCGGCCGCCGACGAACTGCTCATCGGCCTGACCCGCCTGCGCGAGCTGATCGACCGTTACCCGCTGCGCGGCATCAAGGGCCCGATGGGCACCGCCCAGGACATGCTCGACCTGCTCGGCGGCGATCCGGCCAAGCTGGCCACGCTCGAGCAGCAGGTGGCGCGCCATCTCGGCTTCGCCACCGTGCTCACCAGTGTGGGCCAGGTGTACCCGCGCTCGCTGGACCACGACGTGCTGTCGGCGCTGGTGCAGATCGGCGCGGCGCAGTCCTCCTTCGCGCACACCATCCGGCTGATGGCGGGCCACGAGCTGGTCACCGAGGGCTTCCAGCCCGGCCAGGTGGGCAGCTCGGCCATGCCGCACAAGATGAACACCCGTTCCTGCGAGCGCGTCAACGGCCTGCAGGTGGTGCTGCGCGGTTACGCCTCGATGGCGGCCGAGCTGGCGGGCGCGCAGTGGAACGAGGGCGATGTGTTCTGCTCGGTGGTGCGCCGGGTCGCGCTGCCGGACGCCTTCTTCGCCGTCGACGGCATGATGGAGACCTTCCTGACCGTGCTCGCCGAATTCGGGGCCTACCCGGCGGTGATCGCCCGCGAGCTGGACCGCTACCTGCCGTTCCTGGCCACCACCCGCATCCTGATGGCGGCGGTGCGCGCCGGCGTCGGGCGCGAGACCGCGCACGAGGTCATCAAGGAGCACGCGGTGGCCGTCGCGCTGGCCATGCGCGAGCAGGGCAGGGAGCCCGATCTGCTGGACCGCCTCGCCGCCGACGACCGGCTGCCGCTGGACCGGGCCGCGCTCGACGCCGCGCTGGCCGACAAGTCGGCCTTCGTCGGCGCCGCGGGCGACCAGACCGCCGAGGTCGTCGCCCAGGTGCAGAAGCTGGTCGACGCCTACCCGGAGGCGGCCCGCTACACTCCCTCTCCCATCCTCTGACCCGGAACCGGCTGCCGCCGAACACCTTCCGATGCCGTCGCTGCCCCGTCCCGGTCTGCGCACCTGGGCGCGGCGGCGACTGCCGGGACTGGCCGGGCGGGCCGGGTTAAGGTTCGGTGTGGATCCGTACACCATCTTCTCCGACATCATCGCCGGCCGCGCTCCCGCCTCGAAGGTGTACGAGGACGAGGACGTGGTGGCCTTCATGGACATCCGGCCCATGACGCCGGGACACCTGCTCGTTGTGCCGAGGGTGCCCGCCCGCGATCTGGCCTCGCTCGATCCCGAGGTGGGCGGCAAGCTGTTCCGGGTCGGCCAGCGGCTGGCCGCCGCGCTGCGGGACAGCGAGGTGGCCTGCGACGGGGTGAACTTCTTTCTCGCCGACGGGATCACCGCCGGTCAGGAGATCTTCCACGTGCACCTGCACGTCATTCCGCGCACGCCGGGCGACGGGTTCGGCCTGCGGGCGCGGCCGACCAGCCCGCACCGGGCCGATCTGGACTATCTCGCCGCGTCCATCCGCGGGGCGCTCTCGCGCGCCGGGAAGTGAATGCGGTTCGGCCGAGTCCGGTATGAGTCCGCGGCCACCGGGGTAATCCTCGCGCAGGCACTGTCCGGCGGGCGGTCGCCGGACAGCAGACCATATAGTTTGCTACGGAAATGCCGGAGCTGCCCGGCTGTGGTGTGTCATGATCGTTCGAGCCGTGTTTGTGGCTTTTGTGGTGGTCTGACGGAGGTGGGGCTGTGCGTCGGAGGATGATTGCCGTAGCTGTGCTGATGGCGGTGCTCGCGATGCTCGGCCCACTGCAGGCCGGTCGCGCGCCCGTCGCCTCGGCCGCCCAGATCGTGCGTATCGACGAGCTCAGCGCCACCCGCTCGGCGGTGTGGGTCGAGTCGGCGGCCATGGGCATCGTCGTCCAGGTGCAGGTGCTGCACCCGGCGGGCGGCGGGGCCAGGCCCACGTACTACCTGCTCGACGGGCTCGATCCCGGTGTCGGGCAGAGCACCTGGACCAATGCCACCGACGCCGAGGCCTTCTTCCGCGGCAAGAACGTCAACGTGGTGCTGCCGGTGGGCGGTCAGGCCGGCTACTACACCGACTGGGTGCGCGACGACCCGAAGTTCGGCCGCTACCGGTGGGAGACCTTCCTGACCAGGGAACTGCCGCCGATCATCGACGCCACCTTCGCCGGCAACGGCGTCAACGCCGTCGGCGGGCTGTCGATGGGCGGCACCGCGGCCTTCGTGCTCGCCGCGCGCAACCCCCGTCTCTACACCGCCGTCGCGGGCTACAGCGCCTGCCCCGACGTCTCGCTCGGCGCGGGCGGCATCATGTTCTCCATCGCCAACCGGGGCGGCAACCCGCTCAACATGTGGGGTCCGCCCGGCAGCCAGGAGTGGGCCGCCCACGATCCGGCGCTGCTGGCCGAGCGCCTGCGCGGCAAGACCCTCTACCTGTCCACCGGCACCGGCATCCCCGGCCCGCACGAGGCCGAGCTGAAACCGCAACTGGCCGAGAACATCTTTCTCGGCGGCCCGGTCGAGGTGGGCATCAACGTCTGCACGGTCGCCTTCGAACAGCGGCTGCGCGCGCTGCGCATCCCCGCCCGCATCGACTACAGCCCGGTCGGCACGCACAGCTGGTCGTACTGGCAGGACACCCTGCACGCCTCCTGGCCGACCATCGGCGGCGCCATCGGAGCCGCTTAGTCTTCCGGCCCCGCCCGGGTGACGCGCACGACGGCCACGGCGACGACCACCGCCGCCAGGGAGGCCGCGCCGAGCACGAGATAGCCCGCGGGCAGCCCGCCGATGGTGACGCGGTCGACCCGGACCACCCGCTCGCGGTGGCCGGTGTCCTCGGCGGCTGCGGTGAAGGTCCAGTCGGCGGTGATGGCGGCGGGGTCGTCGACGCGCACCCGCAGGGTGGTCAGGTAATCCCTGCCCTCGGCCATCGCCGCCGTGACGAAGGGGTCGTCGGAGGCGCCGGACGACAGGCGGCCGGCGAACTCCACGGCCGAGTCCTGATGCGCGGCATCGGGATCGGCGCGCACCACACGATGCTCGCCGAGCACGTGCAGCAACACCGACTGGGGGGTGGCCGCGGCGGCGGACATCCGCATCGGGTAGATCGGCCGGTCGGTGGCGAAATCCAGGCGCACCGGGTCGAGCGCGCCGGAGAGCGGCCGCTCGCCGGTGAGCCGGACGGCGACGAACGACCAGCCCTCGCGCACGTACGGCGCCAGGCTCGCGCCGACCTCGGGGCGCAGGGGGTAGCCGTTGTCGCCGAGCCAGCGGCGCAGGCCGGCGAGATCGCCGCCGCGCAGGGTGGTGGCCTCCAGCGGACCGAGGCGCACCTGGTCGAGCACCATCGGGGCGGCGCCGGGCGCGGCCGCGGCGGTGTCGCCGTCCTCGGGCCAGGAGAACCACTCGGTCCGCACCACGTACTCGGGAGCGGACAGGCGCGCCAGCTCGCCGAAGGTGGCGGCCGCGCCTGCGCTCACCGTGGCGGGGGAGGGGGTGGGCACCACCAGTGCCGCGTGCTCGGCGTCCGAGGCCAGCGACAGCCGCAGCAGCACCGACTCCCGCTCGCCGTCCCAGGTCAGCGCCGCCGCCTCCTGCTGGACCGTCGCGGCATCGCCCGGGCTGATGACGCCGCCGCACGCGCACGCCGCCGCCGGGGCGAGGGCCCCTGGCACGAGCGCCCCGCCCAGCAGCGCCGCCGCCAGCCCGAGCCGGGCGGTGGGGCGGCGCAGCGCCGTGGCGACGTGACGGACGGCCGTGGCGAGGGGCATGGCGCGAGCCTAGTGGCGGGACGTAGGTCGCGCCGCCGATCCGCCGGGCGCGCGGGCGGCGGGTCAGTAGGGTGGAGCCCATGTCTGTCGAGAGTCAGGTGGCGGCGCCGATCGCCAAGCGGGTGCCGACCGAGCGGATCCATCACGGCGACGTCTTCGTCGACGAGTACGAGTGGCTGCGGGACAAGGAGAATCCCGAGGTCATCGCCTACCTCGAGGCCGAGAACGCCTACACCGAGGCCAAGACCGCCCATCTGGCCGGAGTGCGGGAGAAGATCTTCGAGGAGATCAAGTCGCGCACCCAGGAGACCGACCTGTCGGTGCCGACCAGGATGGGCGGCTACTGGTACTACTCGCGCAGCTTCGAGGGCAAGCAGTACGGCGTGCACTGCCGGTGCCCGATCGACACCTCAGCGGACGACCTGGCGGCCTGGACTCCGCCGCAGCTGGAGGCCGACCGGGAGATCCCCGGCGAACAGGTGCTGCTCGACAGCAACGAACTGGCGCAGGGGCACGAGTTCTTCGCCCTCGGCGCCTTCTCCATCAGCCACGACGGGCACCTGCTGGCCTATTCGGTCGACACCGTCGGCGACGAGCGCTACACCCTGCGGGTGAAGGACCTGCGCACCGGCGAGTTGCTGCCCGACGAGATCGCGGGCACCGCGCCCGGCGCCACCTGGTCGCTGGACGGGACGCACATCTTCTATCAGACCGTGGACGAGTCCTGGCGGCCCGACACCGTCTGGCGGCACCGCCTCGGCACCGGCACCGACGCCGACGTGAAGGTCTTCCACGAGCCCGACGAGCGGTACTGGGTCAGCGTGGGCGCGACCCGCTCGGAGAAGTACCTGATGATCTGGGTCGGTTCCAAGATCACCACCGAAGGCTGGGTGCTCGAGTCCGACAACCCGGAGGGCGAGTTCCGGGTGATCCTGCCGCGCCGCGAGGGCGTGGAGTACTCCGCCGAGCACGCGGTGATCGCGGGCGAGGACCGCTTCCTCATCCTGCACAACGACGGG
>Ga0079224_100000867_pt1 | contig 32492 bp, 30 predicted proteins | sample Stecom2015_FD_80414 | JGI IMG/M metagenome (GOLD analysis project Ga0079224, IMG submission 80414) | Agricultural soil microbial communities from Utah to study Nitrogen management - Steer compost 2015 | ecosystem: Environmental > Terrestrial > Soil > Agricultural land | place: USA: Utah... | reverse complement strand
TATTGCAATAATTCCAAAAGCCCGGCCGGACCGGGTTCCATCTCTTCTGTATGAATGCAAAAGATTTTTCATCTGATATGTGCACAATGATGATCTTTGAATATTATTTTTTTCAATGCCAAATTTAAGCAAGATATCGTAATTTACACCTGCTACATCAAGTAAAAATTTTCCTTTCTTTGGCTGAAGATATTTAGACTCAAACAGTGCGGCAACTTCTTCGCCAACTTCATAATTCTCCCTGCTGATTGATGGACCGATATAAACTACCAGATTTTCGGGAGATGATTTAAAATTATCAAGCAGCTTAATCAATACTTTTTCCAGGATTTTCTTCTGAGTACTTCTCCAGCCGGAATGTACACCGGCAATAACTGAATTAACAGGATCATAAATAAATATGGGAGTGCAGTCTGCTGTGCTTACTGCAAGCCCAATATTTTTCTGCGTTGTTATCATCGCATCACTTTCACCTGCTTGTCCGCCTTCATCAACAATGGTTATATTATCTCCATGTACCTGCTTTTGAAAAGCAATCTTCGATTCATCCAAACCAAGAATTGAATAAAATTTCTTCCGGTTTGCTTTTACCGTTTTTTCATCATCCCCAACTGATAAAGAAACATTGAATCCATATGGTTCTTTTGAACCGGAATTTATTCTTGTTGAAAAACCAAAACAAATTTCGGGGAATCTGCTAAAGATGAGCGATTTAATAATTATCATTAAATTTTCTTATCTCAAAAAAATTTCTGTAAATAAACAAAATACCTGAAAAGGTTCCAAATCATTCAATTGAGACTGGTTGCATCATATTGTATATTAACATTTAATTTTAAAAAACAGGTGATAAACATATTGAAAATTCTTGTTTGTAATGATGATGGCATTGATGCCCCGGGTATACATGTTTTAGCAAATTCATTAAAAGAAATTGGAGAGGTAACAGTAGTTGCTCCTTTAAAAGAACAAAGCGCGGTTGGTCATGGAATTACAATGCAAATCCCGCTTCGTGTAATGAAGTATAATAAAAATGGTGAGTTTTTTGGTTATGCGGTGAATGGCACTCCTGCCGATTGTGTAAAGATTGGTATTAAAAATATTATGAAGGAGAAACCTGATCTTGTAGTATCTGGGATAAACCATGGTTCCAACACAGCGATAAATATTATATACTCCGGAACGGTTTCAGCGGCAAGAGAAGCGGCTATAATGGATGTACCATCTATTGCAATTTCACAAACCAATCATCTTGCAGTTGATTTTACTTATTCAGGAAAAATTGCAAAGCTGATTGCTTCAAAATTAATTGGAAAAGATTTACCGGTTGGAACATTGCTGAACGTTAATGTTCCCGATGTACCTGAAGAACAGATAAAGGGAATTCTTTTAACCCGGCAGGGAAAATCAAAATGGGATGATGTATATGAAGAAAGGAAGGATCCTTACGGCAAAGAGTATTACTGGCTTACAGGAAATTTGCTTGAAGTTGATACAGAAATTGAAACCGATCAGGCCGCAATAAAAAATAATTACGTTTCCGTTACTCCAATTCATTTTGATCTTACAGATTATGAAACTTATGAACGTATGAAAGGCTGGAACATTGAAAGGCTTTGCAATGATTAATCAAAAAATAAATATTTATCAGATTGATGCATTCACTTCGGAATCATTTAGCGGCAATCCTGCCGGTGTTACATTTGCTGATGGTATAAGTGATGCAGATAAACAAAGAATCGCACGTGAAATGAATCTCGCCGAAACTGCATTCCTTTCAACATCCGATAAAGCTGATTACAAACTTCAATGGTTTACACCTTTGATTGAGGTTGATCTTTGCGGTCATGCAACAATCGCTTCGCTTCATTTTTTGAATGAACAAAACCTGCTTAAAGAATCAATTATAAAATTTGAAACTCGTTCCGGAATTTTAAACTGTGGTATAAAAGATGGAAAATATTTTATGCAGATTCCGGTTTATCAAACGGATTATTACGATGGCAACACTGATCAAATTGTAGAAGCATTGGGCATTCATCCTTCCGATCTTTTCGTTGATGTACCGTTTGTGCTTTGTTCAAATAAATATCTTTATGTGTATGTAAAAAGTTTGGATGCACTTGGAAAATTAAAGCCTGATTTTAAAACACTCAGGAATCTCTCTGTTGAAAAAAAAGATTTTCAAGCTGTAACTGTTTTTACACTGGAAACTTTTGATGATGATTCAACCGCACATTCAAGATTTTTTGCACCATTCTATGGAATTGATGAAGACCCTGTAACAGGAAGTTCAAACGGGCCATTGCTCCTCGTTTTGTTAAAGCTTGGATTTATTCAGTTATCCGATTCGGAAATTCAATTGAACTTTGAGCAGGGTGATTTTATAAATAGAAAAGGAAGAGTTGGGGTTACTTACTACAAAACTGATTTAATGGAGGAATTATTTATAAGCGGACAGGCTGTTACAGTATTAAAAGGTGAAATGACTTTCACTCAAAGTGCTTCTGTAGATTTAAATGAGAAGCTTAATTTACCGGCTTGATTATGCCCGAAAGTTTTGATCTATCTTTTTCATTTAATGCGATTTATTTTTTTCTTGCTATAATTATTCTTGCCGGATATGCATATTATGTATACAGATATACAATTCCTCAAATTGCTCCTGCAAAAAAAATACTGCTTGTTGCTCTTCGCTCCTTAGCTTTAATTCTGATTTTGTTTATAATCTTTGAGCCAATCATTACGGCTGCAGAAAAAATTATTCTTGAACCAGTGAATTTAATTTTCATAGATAATTCAAGATCAATTAAAATTGAAGACGGAACAAACAGAATTGAAACTGTAAACAATTTTATCTCTGATGCATCCACAGCAAATAATGATATCAACGCCGAATTTTATTCCTTCGGAAATAAATTAACCAAATTACATGAAGATAGTTTAAACTTAAATTTTGAAGAAGGTGTTACCAACTTTGCAGAAATATTCTCTGATTTAACTTCACAGGAGAAAAATATCTCATCCATTGTTATAATTTCTGATGGCGCTGCTACTGCGGGTTCTAATCCCGTTTTTACTGCTGAAAAATTTGGTGTGCCTGTTTATACAATTGGAGTTGGTGATTCTTCTAAAAGAAATGATATTGAAATACGCGGCGTTCTCTACAGCGAATATATTTATGCAGAAACGCCGACAACAATTAATGTTTCAATTATTAATAATGGTTTTGATGGAAAAACTGAAACTGTTACACTGCTTGAAAATGATGTTCAGGTTGATCAGCAAAATATTACTCTTTCCTCCAGTGGTGCACAAAATATAAATTTTGAATATACTCCGAAAAGTGCAGGTGAGAAAAAGCTCTCAGTAAGAATAACAAATGAAGAAGGTGAGTTTACGTATGAGAACAATAGGAAAGCTTTTTATATCAATGTGCTGAGTAATAAAATTAAAGTACTTGTAGTAAGTGGTTCGCCTTCACCTGATTTAACATTTATTAAAAATTCACTTAAGAAGGATCCAAACTTAAGCGTAAATTCAATCACACAGATTGCTGCTGATAAATATCTTGAAAATAATAACCGCGATGGCTTGATAGATAGTGCAGAAATTTTTTATCTGATTGGCTTCCCTTCCCGAACAACTACAAATGAATTTTTAAGAAAAATCGTTAATGCAATTTTATCAAAGAATAAACCATTTTTTATTTCATTGGCAGATGGAACTGATCTTAACAAATTAAAGGAGATGGAAGGTATTCTTCCCTTTACGATTGGTAAAATTCTTCCTGGTTATTCAGAAGTACAGCCGCATATTCCGCTGATTCAATCAACAAATCCTTTATTACAAAATAATGCAAATGAACCGCTGACTGCCTGGAATAATTTGCCTCCCGTCCTTCAGCCTAATACTGAAATTAATTCGAGAGCTGAAAGTGAGGTGCTTGCAATTACAAAAATTAATAATATACCGGTTAACCGCCCGCTTGTGCTCTCTAGAAAAATTGGAAGCAAAAGTTCGTTAGCTGTACTTGCAAAAGATATATGGAGATGGAAACTGCAGACTTCAACAAAAAATTTAAACCTGTTTGATAACTTCATCGGGCAGAGTGTTAAATGGCTTAACACATCTGAAGATCAAAAACAGGTAACAATTAAAACTTCTAAAAAACTTTATTCGCCGGGGGAAGAAGTTGAATTTTCTGCACAGGTTTACGATGAAACCTTTAACCCGGTTTCTGATGCTGAGGTGAAGATCAAAATAAGTTCTAATGATGATAATTATGAACTCACTTTAAATTCCATCGGCAGTGGCTTATATGAAGGTAAATTTCAGGCAGGCAAATCGGGAGATTATTCTTTTACAGGAAGTGCTAAACTGCAGGAAAAAACTCTTGGATCTGACGATGGAAGATTTAATATTGGTGAAGTTGATATTGAGATGATAAATCCTGTTATGGATTATGAATTTTTAAATTTGCTCGCAAATCGTACAGGCGGTAAATTTTTTATGGGGAATGATTATCGGAATTTATTTTCTATTTTGAAGGAAAGAAATAACCAAAATTCAAAAGAAAAAATTAAAGTTAGTGAAATTGAATTATGGTCCAATGAATGGCTGCTTGCATTAGCTATTCTGCTTTTTGCAATTGAATGGTTTATCAGAAAACGATCAGGAATGCTGTAAAAACTTATTACATTCTTTGTGATGAAATTATTTAACATAATCACAATTGAAAGCATTGTTAACTGAGATATTTGATTTTATCCTTCCCAGGATTTGCCCATCATGCAATTCTAAATTGCTGCCTGAAGAAACAGCAATATGTTCTTCATGTTTCTCCCGTATTAAAATTGCAGAAGAAGATAGAATCACTTTTGAATTCAGAAAAAAATTTGAAGGAAAGAATATTATTTCCGGTTTTGCATCAATGTTTATTTTTGAAAAGGATAAAGAAATTCAGCATATAATTCATTCAATAAAATACAGCCAAAGATTTTTGAATGGTATGTTCCTGGGGAAAATAATGTCTTTATTTATTGAAGATAAAATAAATGCATGGAAAATTGATTTATTAATTCCTGTTCCTCTGCATAGTGTTAAAAAGGCTGAGCGCGGTTTTAATCAATCATATTATATTTCAAAAGGAATAAGCCGGAATTTCAAAATACCGGTAGATGAAAAATCACTTAAACGGAAACGGTACACGCAATCTCAAACAACAATGAATCTGATTGAGAGGCAGGAAAATATTAAAGATGCATTCAAGGTTAAGCATAAGAAAATAATTGCAGGAAAGAATATTCTGCTGATTGACGATGTAATTACCACAGGTGCAACAGTTGCAGAATGCGGAAGAATGCTGCTTGAAAACGGCGCGAAGTCTGTTTACGCCACTTCAATTGCTATTGCAGATTAACTGTTACATTCTTTCCGGGGCATCAACTCCAAGAATTGATAAGCCGTTTCGTAAAACATTTTTCGTACTAACTGCAAGTGCAATTCGTGCTTCGGCAAGTTTTCTTTCGGTTCCAAGTATCCTGCAAAAAGTATAGAATTTATGAAATGCAGCGGCAAGTTCTTCAAGGTATGAACAGATTCTGTTTGTTTCAAAATTCTGTGCGCTTAATAAAATTTCTTCTTTAAACTGATGAAGCTTTCTTAAAAGCTGCTGCTCTTCATTCGCGGTAAGTAATTGCAAATTTTCCGTTGATGCTTGTAAATTTTCACTTTCAACCATTTTTAAAATAGAACAAATTCGTGCATGTGCATACTGCAAATAAAAAACCGGATTTTCATCTGATTGTTTTTTAGCAAGTGTAAGATCAAAATTCATATGAGTTGTTATGTTCCGCATATTAAAGAAATATCTTACAACATCGCTTCCAACTTCATCAATTAATTCATCAAGAGTAATGTAGTTTGCTTTTCGGGTAGACATTTTAACAATCTCACCATTCTCCATTATTGTAACAAACTGGTGTATCAGTACACGAACTTTATCCGGATTGTAATTCATGGCTTTTAATCCTGCCAGCACATCTGGATAGGTTGCGTTATGATCTGATCCAAATAGATCAACTATAAGATCATACCCACGTTCAAATTTTGTAATATGATATGCAATATCCGGAAGCCTGTAAGTAGGCTCTGAAGTTGATTTAACAATTACCTTATCCTGCTGATTTCCAAGCTCGGATAATTTTAACCAGATTGCTCCATCTTTTTCGTAAGAAAGGTTTCTCTTCTTAAATTCATTCAACAGGTTTTCAATTTTCTTTTCTTCATATAATGAATTTTCGTTGAAGAAAATGTTATGAATAATTTTAATTCGTGATAATGTCTTTTTTATATCTTTAAATATTTCTGCTTCAGCACGCTCCTTAAAAATACCTTCAGCCGGTTCTGATTTATATTTATCACCGGCTTCATCAATTAAAGATTTAGCAATATCTTTTATATAATCACCTTGATAATAATCTTCAGGAAACTGAATACTCTCACCAAGCAGTTCAAGATAACGCAATCTCACAGAATCACCCAGCACACGCATCTGCCTGCCTGCATTATTAAAATAATACTCGCGGTCAACCTTGTATCCAACCCATTCAAGAATATTTGCAACTGTATCACCAACAACTGCATTTCTCCCATGGCCAACAGTTAAAGGGCCTGTAGGATTTGCAGAAACAAATTCCACGTTTGCTTTTTTACCTGAATACTTATCTGATTTGCCGTAATCATTTCCCTTCTGCAAAATTTCTTTAATTATTTCTGCAATGAATTTCGGAGTGAAGAAAAAATTAATAAATCCTGGTCCGGCAATTTCAGTTTTTGATATTATGCTCGAATCAATGGGAAGTGCAGATAAAATTTCTTCGGCAATTTGTCTTGGATTTCTTTTCAACTGCTTTGTTAAAAGCATTGCAGCGTTTGATGAAAGATCACCATGAGATTCTATCCTGGGAACATCAAAACTGATATTAATTGATTTTAAGTAGTCTAATTTTTCAGATGCCTGATTAAAAAGCGAATGTAAATAATCTTTCAACGTTATTCCTATCTAAAAGAAATGAATTATTCGGATATGTTTTTCTTTGGTCTGCCTCGTTTGGCAGGAGTTTTTTTAAGCAGCGGATCTTCAATATCAAATGATGGTGCATCACCCCAGAGTTTTTCAATATTATAAAACTCTCTTGATTCTTTTTTAAAAATATGAACAACAACATCAACGTAATCAATCAATACCCAATTAAGAGATTGATAACCTTCTTTATGCCATAAACGAATTCCTTCATCACGTAAAGTTTTATCAACTTCATCAGCAATTGCTTTTACCTGTGTGTCAGAATCTGCTGAGCAAATTACAAAGTAATCAGCTATTGTTGTCAGCTTTCGCAGATCAAGGATTTTTACATCATAACCTTTTTTATTAAAAATCAATTCTGTTATTCTATCTGCAATAATTTTTGAATCCAAATTATACCTTTACTTTAATGGTTTTAACTGATAATAATCTTTCCCGATAACCAGGGACACATCCAGAAAATATTCATCATTAATTTGCTGTATGATGTTTGATTTATCGATACCCAAAGCTTCAGCAACTTTAATTGCATTTGCTTTATTCCCTGTTCTATCTATCACTAATGTCTGATCAATATCAAATGATCTGTAATTACCCATTTGGACAACATCAAAATTTGAACTGCGTAAAAAATCTGTAAATTTTTCTGCAGCACCAGGGGCTCCGCAGCCATTAAGTACTTCCATCTGAATAATTGCTGATGCTGTTTGATTTTTATTGTCAGAAAGATCATCCTCCCCGGCTGGTATAATCTCATCTATCAATGAATAAATCAAAAAAATGACCAAAAGGCCAAGTACAAAAATAATAATATTTAGAAAGAGATTGGAAGCGGAGGTTTTTATGTTTACATCTTCGGGAAGTTTTTTTGAACCGGATATTTCCTTCACTTAATTTTATCCATGCTGCAATTGAAAAATCAATCTTTGATTATCTTCCGAAAAAGAAATCGTTATCAAACCCGTTAAACATTGAACTTCCGTAATATCTTGAATAAGGATCATAAGGATAATACGGCAAGTTCCTGTATTGAAAAGTTACTGAAACATCATTCCAAGGTCTGAAATTTAAGGCTGCATTGCTTATATAAATTTTGTTAAAGTTATTCTGAAATTCTTTTCCAAAAGTATTATATGGCGAATGTACAAAACTTGCATCAACCTGAAGATTTAAATTATCACTGAACCTATACATCATACTATTCGTGTACACACCCATTGCAAGACCCTGACCAGCAAATGCTGAATAAGACATGCTGAATGAATGATGCATTGAAAAATTTTCGGAATTTAAAAATCCGAATAATGGGTTTGAATCATGAGAAATAATTCCATCTTGTACGCTGGGTTTATCAAAGCCATTGCTTTTTATTTGTGCTAAATTGATAGATGTTATACAAACAAATATGAGTAATAAATTTTTCATTTCTAACCTCTGGCATTCAGCAATATTTTAAATAAAAGATGATATAAAATCAATTTAACTAGAGCACCACTTGATAACAAAAATCTTTCAGCAAATATAAACAGATTTCGTTTATTGTTACAATGCAAATTGATAGGATGAGTTTTAAATCAATTTTTAGACTAATAAAGTTACAATAAGTTCCGTTTTTAACATCCGTCAAATCATTCAATAATAAAAATTTATAATCATTCATTTTCTTTTATAATTCTGATGCTCCGGTAGGTTATATATTTTATCCGGTTAAAAAACTGATAAAAATAAAATTACATCTTGACAAAACCTGAAAGAGTTATATATTTGCAGTTCATAAAAATGAATTTAAACACCGGCACATATTACGCATTCTTTTTTAGCCAGAACTTCTGGTGGTGGTTTAGTACGCGCAGTATTATATCCCGGTGAATTGAGAAAAAATTATAAAAGTAAAAACCCTTCTCAGACCACTGGGAAGGGTTTTTTTGCTTTAAAGGCAGTTTATGAATTTTGAACAATTCAAAGAATTAGCTAAAGAGTATAATCTTATTCCGGTTTATGAAACAATAACCGCCGATCTGCTTACTCCGGTTCTTGCTTATTTAAAAATCAGAAAAAACAGTAAGCAGAATTTCTTGCTGGAATCTGTTGAAGGTTCTGCAAGCATGGCCCGATATTCTTTTATCGGTAAAGATCCTTCAATAGTTTTTTCAAATAAAGGATTGAATCTTTCTGCAAGAAGAAACGGCACGTCTGAAAATTTCAATCAAAATATATTTGAATTTATCAGGAATGAGATTAAGAAATTCAGACAGCCTAAACTAGAAAACCTGCCTGATTTTACAGGAGGAATTGTTGGTTATCTTGGCTACGAAAATATATCGCTGATAGAACGTGTAATTAATTTTAACGGTGAAAGTTTCGATAATCCTCATTCCAACTTCGGTATTTACAATACGATCCTTGCTTTCGATCATTACAAGCACCAGATAATCTTAATCTCTAACATTGAAATAAATTCTGATACAAATCTTGAAGCCGCATACTATCAGGCAAAAAGCAATATTCATCAGCTAAAAGCAGAATTAAAAAAACCAATTGAACATAGTTCAGATTTTAAATTAACAGGAGAATTATCTGAGAATTTTAATCCTGATGAATTTTTCAGCCAGGTTGAAGCAGGAAAAAATCATATTGAAGAAGGAGATATTTTTCAGATTGTTCTTTCAAAAAGATTTTCCGCCAAATACAATGGTGATCCGTTTAATGTTTACAGAGCATTGAGAATAATAAATCCTTCTCCATACATGTATCATTTAGAATTTGAAAATGATTTTTCAATCATTGGTACATCACCAGAAGATCTTTTAAAAGTAAAAAACAGAACTGCACAGCTACTACCGATTGCCGGAACAAGAAGAAGAGGCAAAACTCCAGATGAAGACAAAAATCTTGAAACTGATTTAAAGAGTGATCCTAAAGAAATTGCAGAGCACACAATGCTTGTTGATCTTGGCAGGAATGATCTTGGCAGAGTTTGTAAATATGGATCGGTTCATGTTTCGGAAAATATGAAGATTCAACGATACTCTCATGTTATGCACATGGTTTCAAAAGTTGAAGGAAAACTTGCGGATGATAAAGATTCAATTGATGCACTAATGTCCTGCTTTCCTGCCGGTACTGTTACCGGCGCACCAAAGATACGTGCAATTCAATTGATAGATAAATATGAAAAACTTGAGCGAAACGTGTATGCCGGTTCAATTGGTTATTTTGATTTTTCCGGAAACCTTGATATGTGCATTGCAATAAGAACCTTGTTTGTTAAAGGAAAAACTATTTACTGGCAGGCAGGTGCCGGAATTGTTGCAGACAGCAAACCGGAACTTGAAGCAAAAGAAATTAAAAATAAATCAGCCGCAATGGTTAATGCTCTAAAATATGCAGAGGTAATTGATGAAGATCCTGGTAATTGATAATTACGATTCTTTCACCTACAACCTTGTTCAACTGCTTGGTTCATTTGATAATGAACTCATTATAAAACGGAATGATGAGGTAAGCGAAGAAGAGATTTCTGAAATCAATCCGGATAAAATACTTCTTTCTCCCGGGCCCGGAAAACCTGAGGATTCAAAAGCAACGCTTACTGCGATTGAAAAGTTTGGGCAGAAAATTCCTGTACTTGGTGTTTGCCTCGGGCATCAGGCAATTAGTGTTGTTTACGGAGGAAAAATAATAAAGGCTCCGGTTTTAATGCATGGCAAAACTTCTTTCATCAAACATGATTCAAAAACAATATTTAAAAATATTAGGCAGGAATTCGAGGCAACCAGATATCATTCACTAATTGTTGATCGGGATTCACTCCCCTCTTCACTTGAAATTTCTGCAGAGACAAGTGATGGAGTTATAATGGGAATGAGGCACAAAGAATATCCGGTTGAAGGAATTCAGTTTCATCCTGAATCTATTCTTACTTCAGAAGGAAAAAAATTAATTAAAAACTGGCTGGCATTATGATAAAACAATACATAGAACAAGTAATTGATCGGCAGGATTTATCATTCAATCAATCATACGAAGTAATGCACCATATAATGAATGGTGAAGTGAATGATATTCATCTTACTGCATTTTTGGTTGCAATGAAAAGTAAAGGTGAAACTCCTGCAGAGATTGCCGGTTTTGCAAAAGCAATGAAGGAAAAAAGTATAAAAATTAATTGTGATGATGACAATGTAATTGATGTTTGCGGGACAGGCGGTGATAATTCAGGAACATTTAATATTTCAACAGCGGTTGCATTTGCTGCAGCAGGAGCCGGAGTAAAGGTTGCAAAGCACGGTAACAGATCTATCTCAAGTAAAAGCGGCAGTGCGGATGTTCTGCAGGAACTTGGAGTTGATATAAATTTATCAAGAGAGGATTCAGAAGAAGCGCTTAATAAAATTGGAATTACTTTTTTGTTTGCACCAAATTATCATCCCGCAATGAAGTACGCTGCACCTGTAAGAAAAGGATTGGGAATAAAAACTTTGTTTAATATGCTTGGTCCGTTAACAAATCCAGCCAATGTTAAAAAACAAATCATCGGAACATTTAATATAAAAGCTGCGGAAACTATGTCCGGTTCAGCAAAATATCTTGAACTTGAAAAAGCATGTTTCCTTTGCTGCTCAAATAAATACGATGAAATTTATCTTGGCGATGCAACAGATATTTATGAGTACAATTCCGAACAGGCTGTAATAAATTATTCGATCACACATGAAACTTTTGGTTATCCCAAAACAGAAAACACCTCTATTAAAGGTGATACTGCTGATGTAAACGCGCAAATTATCCTTGAGATTTTCAATCAAAGAAGTAAGGATATAAAAAACAAAACCGTTAGAGGCGCATTTCATACAGTTGCAGCAAATACCGCTTTTGCATTATACAGCGCGGGATATTCCACCGATTTAAAAGAATGTTTATCTGCTGCAGAAGATTCTATAATCAGTGGTGCAGCTTTGAGAAAGCTTAATGAATTAAAAAATTTCAGGAAATCATAATTGAATATTCTTGATCAAATACTGGAAGTAAAAAAGCAGGAAGTGATAGAATTAAAAAACAAATTTACTCTTTCTTCCTTTTCTGATTATGAATTTTTTAATTCCAAATGTTTAAAATTTAAAGATAAACTCTCTGGTAAAAGTTTATCAATAATTGCAGAGATAAAAAAAGCTAGTCCATCTAAAGGAATAATCAGGGAAGATTTCAATCATCAGAAAATTGCTGAAATATATTTCAGTTCTGGTGTTGATGCAGTATCAATTCTAACTGATAATAAATTTTTCTGCGGCAGTATTAATTATCTAAACAATATAGCAAAGATGAAAGAGCGCCCGCTACTCCGAAAGGATTTTATTATCAGCGAATACCAGGTTTATGAGGCGAAGGCAAACGGCGCAGATATTATTCTTCTTATTTGTGAAGCGCTTTCACAAAGCCAGATAAATGAATTAACAAGTGCAGCTTATGAAATCGGATTAGAAGTACTGCTTGAGCTTCATTCGGAACAACAACTCTCAAAAATAAGTTTTACATTAAATGATTTGATAGGAATTAACAACCGCAATCTTGAAACGTTTGAAGTTTCGCTTGATACAACCGCAAAACTTGCCGGAATAATTTTAAATCAATATGAAAAAACAAAAATAATTTCTGAAAGCGGAATTAGTACAGGAGAAGATATTTCATTTCTGAAAAATCAAAATATAAATGGAATACTTGTTGGCGAACATCTGATGAAATCTGCAGATATAAAATCTAAAATCGAAGAACTCAAGGAATGGTGTTCCAATGAAGGTTAAAGTTTGCGGCATAACAAATATTGAAGATGCCTTGTTAAGTGAACATTCCGGTGCAGATGCACTCGGTTTTATTTTTTACAATGAAAGTAAAAGATATATTCCACCGGCAGAAGTGAAAAAAATTATCGCGAAGCTTTCTCCTTTTACGATGAAGATAGGAGTTTTTGTAAATGAATCTCCGGAACTGGTGAATCAGATTGCGGTTGAAACAGGTTTAAATGCGGTACAATTGCATGGTGATGAAAAGCTGGAGTACATAACAAAAATTAATCTTCCGGTAGTTAAAACAATAAGAATAAGAAATGATTTTGATGAAAGTCTGCTAAATCAGTTTAACAGTTATTCAATTCTGCTTGATACATATACATCAGATGAATACGGCGGAACAGGAAAATCATTTAACTGGAAATTAATTCCGGAAAAATATTTAAATAGAATAATTTTAGCCGGCGGGATTTCTGTTGATAATGTTGAATTCATATTCAAAAACATCAAACCGGCAGCAATAGATATTTCTTCTTCTCTTGAAAAAGAACCGGGGAAAAAAGATGAGCAAAAGATTAAACAATTTTTTAACAAATTAAATTCTATCAGGAGTCAGCAAAATGGTAATCATGATGAAACTTAACGCACCCAAAGAGGATATCGATCAGGTAAAGGAGAAAATCCTTGCCAGCAACTGCAAGCCGCATGAGATATACGGCTCAAGCAAAATTGCAATCGGAGTAACCGGCAACACTGCAAAACTTTCTATTGAAGATTTTTTAGCGATGGATTCTGTTGAAGAAGCTGTGAGGGTTTCAAAGCCTTATAAGTTAGTAAGCAGAGAAATGAAGAGTGAAAATACGATAATTAATTTCGGCGATACTTCAATCGGCGGTGAAGAGTTAACAGTAATAGCCGGCCCGTGCTCTGTTGAAAGCAGAGATCAAATGTTTGAAATAGCCGGTGAATTAAAAGAAATGGGAATTAAGTTTATAAGGGCAGGAGCTTATAAACCGCGTTCAAGTCCTTATTCTTTTCAGGGCCTGAAAGAAAAAGGATTGGAAATTCTTGCAGAGGTTAAAAAAGAATTTGGGTTAAAAGTTGTTACCGAAGCAAAGGATAATAACAATCTTGATCTCATTTCAGAAGTTGCAGATATAATTCAGATTGGCGCACGCAATATGCAGAACTTTTCGTTGCTTGAAGAAGTTGGGCAGTTGACAACTCCTATTTTATTAAAGCGTGGATTAGCAGCTACAATTGAAGACTTGCTGATGAGCGCCGAATATATTGTATCACAGGGAAATTACAATGTAATTTTATGTGAACGCGGCATAAGAACATTTGAAACGCATACACGCAATACACTTGATTTAAATGCAGTACCTGTGATTAAAAAACATTCACACCTTCCTATACTTGTTGATCCTTCTCATGGAATTGGTATATGGGATAAAGTAACTCCAATGGCAATGGCTGCTATTGCATGCGGTGCAGATGGATTAATAATAGAAGTTCATGCTCATCCTGAAAAAGCATTGTCTGATGGATTTCAATCATTAACTCCAAAAACTTTCAAACAACTACTAAGCAAGGTTGAACAACTTGCACCAATTGTAGAAAGAAAATATGACACTTATGCACAGGTATAATTATCCTGATACAAAAGGTAAATTCGGAAGTTACGGCGGTAAATTTGTACCTGAAACTTTAATCACTCCTCTTAAAGAACTTGAGAATGTTTATAATGAATTAAAGAGTGATAAAAATTTTCAGGATGAATTAACAAAACTAAACAATGAATATACCGGAAGACCAACGCCGCTGACTTTTGCTGAGGGATTAACTTCTCATTTCAATAAAGCAAAAATATATCTCAAGCGTGAAGACCTTTGCCACACAGGCGCTCATAAAATTAACAATGCACTCGGACAGATTCTGCTTGCAAAAAAATTAGGTAAAACAAGAATCATTGCGGAAACCGGAGCCGGGCAGCATGGAGTTGCAACTGCTACAGCTTGTGCAAAATTTGGTTTGAAATGTATTGTTTATATGGGTGAAGTTGATATGGAAAGGCAAAGTTTAAATGTATTCCGTATGCATCTGCTTGGCGCAGAAGTAATTCCTGTAACTTTAGGAAGCCGTACTTTAAAAGATGCAACTAACGAAGCGATTCGCGATTGGGTAACTAATGTTGAAAATACGCATTACATTATTGGTTCAGTTGTGGGTCCGCATCCATATCCTATGATGGTTAGAGATTTTCAATCAGTAATTGGTATTGAAACAAAACAACAAATTACTTCTGTTGAAAATAAACTTCCAGATTATATAATTGCTTCTGTTGGCGGCGGCAGCAATGCTATGGGTATTTTTTATCCTTTCATCAAATCATCTGTAAAATTAATTGGAGTTGAAGCTGCAGGACATGGGCTCGATACATCCGAGCACAGTGCTACTTTAACTCTCGGCAGAGAAGGTATTTTTCATGGAATGAAAACTTATCTTCTGCAGGATGAGTTTGGGCAGATTTCCCCGGTTCATTCAATTTCTGCCGGGCTTGATTATCCCGGAGTTGGACCGGAACACAGTAATTTAAAAGACGATCAATTAGCAGAATATTTTTCAGTAACTGATGATGAAGCATTAGAAGCAACGAAACTAATCTCTCAGAAAGAAGGAATTATTCCTGCGCTTGAAAGTGCACATGCTGTTGCTTATCTAAATTATTTGATGCAGCAAACCACTAAGGATGAAATTGTAGTTGTAAATATAAGCGGACGCGGCGATAAGGATTTAAATACAATTAAAGATAATCTTTCTTTATAAAGGAACTAAAATTGTCATTCATATCTGATTACATAACTAAAAAAATTGAAAGCGGAGAAAAAATTCTCTCAGCATTTTTAACAGCAGGATTTCCTGACAAAGACAATTTTGTAAAACTTGCTGTGGATGTATTAAATTCCGGGGCAGATTTATTAGAGATCGGATTCCCTTTCAGTGATCCACTTGCCGATGGACCTATCATCCAGGCATCTTCTCAAACAGCATTGCAGCAAGGTATTACTCTTAATGAAACTTTCAAATATGCTGAAGCAATCCGAAAAGAAACTGACAAGCCGCTTATATTAATGGGATATGCAAATCCGGTTTTAAATTATGGAATTGATAAATTTGCCTCCGACGCCTCAAATCTTGGAATCGCCGGAGTGATAATTCCGGATATACCGATTGAAGAGTACGATAATTTTTTTACTTCATCATTTGATAATATTGATATTATCTTATTAGTAACGCCCACAACTTCTCCGGAAAGAATAAAAGCAATTGATGAAAAGAGCAGAGGATTTGTGTATTGTGTAAGCACAAGCGGAACTACTGGAAATTTCAGCAAGAAGGCGGCAGATAATCTGGAGTTTATAAAAAACACATATTCTCTTGTAAGAAAAAACAAAATGCTTGTTGGGTTTGGGATATCAAATGCGGCAGATGCAAAGCTTTATAGTGCCCACAGTGATGGTGTAATTGTTGGAAGCGCGATTATCAAATCCCTGATGAGCCAAAATGGAAATTACAAAGAAACGCTCCGGCTGATTTCAGAATTGAAACAAGTTCTGAGAAATTAATAATTGCTGCTTTTCCTGTTATTATTCGTTTTGAATTTTAACAATCATTTCAACTTCAACAACTGAATTTTTTGGCAAACCATTTACTCCAACTGCACTGCGTGCATGCGCACCTTTCTCACCAAAAATTTTTCCAATCAATTCTGAAGCGCCATTTGCAATTTGCGGTTGATTTTCAAATCCATCTGCACCATTAACAAAAACAGTTAACTTAACAACTTGTTTGATTTTTTCTAAACTTCCGATAACAGATTTAATTGCCCCGAGACAATTTAATGCACAAATCTCAGCAGCTTTTTTAGCATCTTCTTCTGAAATATCTTTACCGGCTGCACCTGTATAATTCAACTCACCATTTACAATTGGTATTTGTCCGGCAGTAAAAACATAATCATCAATCAATACTGCAGGAACGTACGCAGCAAGCGGTTTTGGCGGCAGCGGAATTTCTAATCCAAGTTCTTTTATTTTTTGTTCAATCATTTTAATCTCCCTTTTTGAACTTCTGCTTATTGTTTATTTTTGTTTTGAATTTCATTCACTCAAAATTAGGATAATTTATGCTTGATAAAAAGTTTGATGAATTTGTTCAGATTGTAAGAAGGTTAAGAAAAGAATGCCCGTGGGACAGAGAACAAACCAATGATTCAATTAAATCTGCAACTATCGAAGAAGCCTATGAAGTTGTTGAGTCAATTGATAACAAAGATTACCAGGAATTAAGAAACGAACTTGGCGATCTTCTGCTTCATGTTGTTTTTCATACAATAATTGCCGAAGAAGAAAATCACTTTACATTGCAGGATGTAATTGATTCAATCCAATCAAAATTGATCAGAAGACATCCACACGTTTTTGGTACTACAGAAGTTTCCGGTTCTGAAGAAGTGAAGAAAAACTGGGAAGCAATAAAATTATCGGAAGGCAGAACATCTGTACTGGAAGGTGTTCCGCAGCATTTGCCGGCATTACAGCGTGCGTACCGATTGCAGGAAAAAGCAGCCAAAGTTGGATTTGATTGGGAAAAAATTGAAGATGTGTGGGACAAAGTTCTTGAAGAAATTGAAGAAATGCATGAAGCAAAAATCGAAAGTGAAAAATCAACTCCCAAAAAAATAAGTAATGCTGATTATGAAAAGCTTGAAGAGGAATTTGGTGATGTATTTTTCGCGCTTGTAAATTATGCACGCTTTCTTCACATCAACCCTGAAAATGCGTTAAGAAAAACAAACCGGAAATTTATAAAGCGATTTTCTTATGTTGAACAGAAGATTGCTGAGCTTGGCAAAAAAATAAATGAATCAAATCTTGCAGAGATGGATAATTTCTGGGAAGAAAGCAAAAGACTGAAAGAGTAATTTACTTTTCCTTTCCACCATTATGTTTTTCGTATGCATCAATTATATCTTTTACAAGTTTATGCCGTACTACATCTGATTTATCAAAATAAACAAATCCAACACCTTCAATATTTTTTAATATTTCTTTTGCCTGAACAAGTCCGCTTGTAGTTTTAGGAGGAAGGTCAATCTGAGTAATATCACCTGTAATAATAGCCTTTGAATTTGCGCCAAGTCTTGTAAGGAACATCTTCATCTGCATATCAGTTGCGTTTTGGGCTTCATCAAGAATAACAAATGCATTGTTCAAAGTTCTTCCGCGCATATACGCAAGAGGAACAATTTCAACCATTCTTTTTTCAATATATGATTTAAGTTTTTCAGAAGGCATCATATCATCAAGTGCATCATACAATGGACGAAGATATGGATCAATCTTTTCCCTGAAATCACCGGGAAGAAAACCGAGACTTTCACCTGCTTCTACAGCCGGGCGTGCAAGTACAATTTTATTAACAATTCCTCTTTTTAATGCAGATACAGCAAGCGCTACTGCCAGATATGTTTTACCAGTTCCAGCAGGACCAATTGCAAATGTGATATCATTTTTTGTTGCTGTATCGAGATATTTTTGCTGCCCTGTAGTTTTTGATTTTATAACATCGTTCTTTGTGTATAGAACAATAGCATCGAACTCTTTTTCATTTATAATTTCTTTTCCCTGGATTGAAAGATCAAGAATAGTTTCAACATCGGATTGCTTCAAAGAACCGCTTGTATTTAGTACATAAATCATTTCTTTCAATATTTTTTCAATTAGTTCAATCTCTTCCATCACTCCCTTAATTACAACAATATCTCCGCGAACCGTAATAGTAGCGTTAAATCTATCTTCAATTAATTTAAGATTGCTGTCATTCCAGCCCAGCAAGTTCTGCAGATCAACATTCTCCAGAGTCATTCTTTTCTCAAGCGCCGTCATAAATCTCCTGTAAAATAAAAAACCCTTGTCCCGCTTTAACGGGCAAGGGTTTGAATTTGTAATTCTGAAAAAACGAACATGAACAAGTTGAAATTATTGAACCGGAGCCGGTTTATAATTTGCTCTAAGTTTTTCGTATTTAGCTTTTTCTTCTTCAGTTAAAGGTGGAATCTTGAAGGTCTGATTTGGATAAATCAAATCAGGATTTTTAATCTGATCGCGGTTAGCACGATAAATATTTGGCCATGCAAAACCGTTTCCATAGTGCTGAGGTTTTTTAGCAATGCCCCAAAGGTGATCACCTTTAACTACTGTGTAAGAAATTTCGGTTGGTTCTTCAACCCATGCATCAAGCGATTTCTGCATCTGGTTGTGAACTTTATCGAAGAATTCAGGTAAAGCAGAAATTTTATTCATCTTTAAAGCATTAAGATCTTTTTGTCTGTCAGCTTTAGGACCTTCTTTTCTTCTTACTTTACCGTCCAATTCAGAAACAGCATTTCTGAAGTTATTAACATCTGCTTCAGTAGCACCAACCAAAGCGTAAAGTTCTTTTATACAATCTTCGTAGCTCTGCATTTCTGTATTTTTCATATTGTCGATATCTGTACGAAGAGTATTAAGTTCCTGTGTGAGGCTTTCTCTTTGAGCTCTCAGGCGGGCCATTTCGGCTTCCCACTCTTCTTCGGTCATCTCTTCATCCTGAGCAATAACATTAAAAGAGAAGAAAAGGAAGAGAGAAAGAATGTAAAGTAAATTTTTAGTTAATTTCATAAAGTTTTTTCCTCCAAAATCATTTTAATTTCATAAAAATTATTTAGGTAATTTTTCAAGATTAGCTTGTGTTTGTTCTTTATCTCTCTCACACTGCTGAAGTTTTGCATTTCTTTCAGCAATATCCCTTTCAAGACCAGCTCTCTCATCTCTTAATGAATTAGCCTCTGCCTGCAAAGAGTTTACTTCTGCCCTTAAGTTCCGTAACTCTTCCATTTGGGCTTCACTAACACCGCCGCAGCCGCTTAATAGCGCTGTTGTAACAGCAAATGCAGCTACCAAGGCCGTATTTCTAACTACTTTAATTAGTTTCATATTAGAACCTCCAATTGATTAGATGACTGAATAATTAGTTGCATTGAATACTTAAGGAAATTTGTATGTATAAATCTTTTACACTAAAGGACTTACAGGTAAAAGGTCAACAATATTTGCCCTCATATATAATAATTTCGCATTATAATTTCAAGTTAAGTCAATATAGTTAAAATATTTATGTGCTTAATAACATCTACAACAATCTTCGTTCCACAAAACTTGTAAAGGTATTGCCCGCAATTATCAGGTGATCAAAAACCGGGATATCAAGTATTTTTCCCGCTTCAACAATTTTCTTTGTGATGGCTATATCCTCTCTGCTGGGCTCCGGATTACCGCTCGGATGGTTATGCAAAAGTATCACACTGGCTGAACTGTTTTCAATTGCTGATTTAAAAATCTCACGCGGATGAACTACACTCGAATTTAGATTTCCCACTGAAATAATTTCGTACTTTATTATTTTATTCGCTGAGTTAAGACACACCAATATAAATTTTTCTTTAAGTTCATCTTTAAGAATAGGAATAAAAATTTCAGCAACTTCCTGTGGTGATGTAATCTTTTTATCTGAAAGCCATTTTGATTGAGAAAGAATTCTCCGGCTGATTTCAAATGCAGCAAGCAGTGTAACAGCTTTATCCCTGCCTATGCCGCTGGTTTCCATAAGTGTGTTTAATGATTTTGTTGCAAGCACTGCAAGATTGCGGTGTTTATTTATCAGTTCCATTGCAACATTAATAACGGAATTGCCTTTGGTACCGGTGCGTAAAAGTATTGCTATTAGTTCAGCATCGGTTAAGCTTTGCGGGCCTCTGACAGATAGTTTTTCACGCGGCCTGTCATCTAAAGGTAAATCTTTTACGGTATAGATAATTGTGCCTTTTATTTTATAATGAATTTATGAATTAATTATTCATCTTAAATTCATCAAGCAGCTCAAACCTACCGTCTTTGTATCGTGCGATGTTTAAAAATTTATTAATCCTTTTTTCATCGAAGCAGATGTTATTATGAAATCCGCTGCTTGTTAAGCCGGACTCTATTTTTAATTTAACTGCGTTGCTGCTTCCGGAAAAATTTCTTAAAACAGTTAGAAGATATTTTGCAGTATCATAGCCATATAAAACATTTCTGTTAGCATCTTTTTTTGTGCGGTGAAAATAATCAGAACTGAACTTTTGAAAATCAATGCTATTATAATCAATAAAAAAATCAGATGTAAATGTTAATTGATTACTTAACTGAGGATATGATTCAAAGCCTTTTGCATAAATCCAATCCTGGTTTCCATACAGCGGGAGATTTATTCCGCTTTTAACAAGCTGGCCAAGTAAAACCGGGGCATCAGCTTTATCAGCTAAAGGAAGATATATCCCTTCAGCGTCTGCTAAATTTGCCGCAAAATTGTTAACCGGAGTTTCAAGATCAAAACTGCTGCTTTTATATGTTTCCTTTGTAATGATTCTCCCGCCAATCTTTTCAAACTCATCAATAAATGCTGAAGCAAGAACCGGAGAATAACCATCAACAGCATTCAGCACAGCCATTCTTCTTTTATTCTCAACATAATAAAGATACTGCGCCATCAATCTTCCGCGGGTTGTGAATGAAGGATTTGCCTGGAAAAAGTTATCATACAATCCGGTAAGATCATCATCAGTTGCAGTTGGTGAAATGATTGCAATATCTTTATCCTTAAAAACCTCCAATGCCTGCCTTACTTCACTGCTGAAAACCGGACCTAAAATAGCTTTTAAATTTTGAACTCCATCCAGTTCATTTTTGATTAATTCAATTTTTTCACTATTTAATTCGGTATCTCTTATCAGCAATCCAATTTTATCGGATCTATCCTTATTAAATTCAGAAACTGCATATTTAATTCCTTCAAGAATTTCTGCAGCCGCTTCTGCGCTTTGATTGCTGCTCAGAGGAAGTAAAACTCCGATTAAAGAATTTAAACTGCTTTCTTTTCTATTTTCATTTTTACTTAATGCTGTATCATAAAGTTTATCAGCTTCAGCTATAATTTTGGAATCAGGATTTTGGCGGATTACTTCTGAAAAGATATCTCCTGCTTTTTTATAATCTTTCTCGCGTAAATATGCTTTCCCTGTTAAAAGCTGGAGCATTGGTTTTAATTGATTAGAAGAAGTAATTGCAAGAATTTCCAGTTCAGCAGGTTTTAAATATAGTTCACCAATTCCTTTGGCAGATTCTAATGCATAATCTTTAAAGAATTTTTCATCAGTACTTTCTGCAAGATTGATTAATTCTTTAAACGAATTCAGATAATCTTTCTGTTCAAAAAATACCTGGGCAAGTGTTAGTCTTGCTTCATCAAAATATTTGCTGTTGAGAAATTTTTCTGAAAAATTAAGAAGATGTTTCTCAGCATCCTCATACCTTTCTAAACGAATCAGCGTCTTTGCATAAAATAATGATGCAAGCTCTGTTGTTGAGCTTACTTGCGGAGTTTTTGCGAGCCGTTCAAATTTTTCCAGTGCAGAATGAAACTCAAGGTTATCATACAACTTTAATGCAATATTAAAATCAAGATCACCGGAATTTGCGGGGTAAATTATTCCTGCATGTACAAAAAATAAAAAGAGAAAGTAGAATTTTTTAATCATGAGAAGTAGCTTTTAAAATATCTGAAGCTTTTATCTTACCTTCCCGGGCTGCTTTATTTAAAGGATCTAATTTTATTGCAACATCAAAATATGCAAGAGCATCTTCAGCTTTCATTATCTTCATGCAAGATTCGGCAAGATTTGTATACGCCTCCGATGAAACTTCATCTATCATATTTATGTAATTAAGAAAATATTCTTCAGCCTTTTCATAACTGCCAAGTTTAAAATAAATCTTGCCCGCCAAATCATATGGTTCGGGCTGATCTGGATTAAGTTTAACAGCTTTTAAAACGGAGTTCTGTGCATGTTCAAGCATATCAAGATGATAATATGCGGAAGCATAAACAAAACTTAATTCCCAAAAGATTGAATATATCAACTCTGCTTTTTTTGCAAATGAAATTGCCGATTCATAATTCTTCAGCTCAAGTGCAATCTTGGCAAGATATAATTGAGTTTCATGCACCAGTTCTGTTTTTACTTCAACAGCCAGAAAATTTAAAAAATTAATTTTTGCAAGTTCATATTCCTTCAGCATAAAATGCGCATAGCCCAGGAAAAATGCAACGATTGGTTCTTCATCCGGCATAATAAAACTCAGGCATTCAATTGCTTCTTCCCATCTTCCATTTCTTAAAAGAAACTGCCCGAGGAACAAACGCATATCCAGGTTTTCTGGCTGTGCAGAAATGAAGGAATTAATTTTTGAAACAGCAGGATCGATCATTTTTAATTTTTCAAACAGGCTGGCAATTTTATAATAGATTTCAGGGCGTTCGGGATATTCATCGAGAAGTGAATTATAAATTTGAAGCGCGTGAAGATCCTTGCCTTCATTAACAAAAGCTTCGGCAGTATTCAATCTGTGTTCATATTGATATTTCAATTCCACTGCTATTCCCATTCAATTGTGGATGGAGGTTTAGAACTAATATCATAAACCACCCTGTTTATGCCGCGTACTTTATTAATAATTTTGTTAGAAACATTTGCAAGAAATTCATGATCAAACCGGTACCAGTCTGCTGTCATTCCATCAACAGAAGTAACAGCGCGCAAAGCAAGAACATTTTCGTAGGTTCTGTAATCACCCATTACTCCAACAGACTGCACTGATAACAGCACTGCAAAAGCCTGCCAAATTTTATTGTACAAATCAGCGTCTCTTATCGCATTGATAAAAATATCGTCAGCTTCACGTAAAATGTCAAGCTTCTCCTTTGTAATATCGCTGGTAATTCGCACTGCCAGGCCGGGGCCTGGAAATGGGTGCCGTTCAATAAATTCTTCCGGAATCTGTAATTCCCTTCCTGCTTTTCTTACCTCATCTTTAAATAATTCTCTGAAAGGTTCAATTAATTTTAAATTCATTTTTTCAGGTAATCCGCCAACGTTATGATGAGTTTTAATTGTTACTGATGAACCTTTAACTGAAACACTTTCAATTACATCTGGGTAAAGAGTTCCCTGTACAAGATATTTAACTCCTTCAATCTTTTTTGCTTCTTCTTCAAAGACTTCAATGAATGTTATGCCAATAATTTTTCTTTTTAACTCAGGGTCAATCACGCCGGCAAGATTACTAAGAAATCTTTCAGAAGCATCAATATGAATGTAGTTTAGATGAAGATTTTCTGTGAACATTTTTTTAATCTTACTGCTTTCATTTTTTCTCATCAATCCGGTATCAATATGAATGCAGGTAAGATTATCACCAATAGCTTCTTTAACAAGCATTGCTGCAACTGTTGAATCAACTCCGCCGCTTAATGCGCAGATTGCCTTAGCCTCACCGACCTGTTCTCTTATTCTGTTAATTGATTCATGAATAAAATTCCGGGGAGTCCAATCTCCTTTGCATTTGCAAATATCAAATAAAAAATTCCTGATTATCTTTTCACCCTCTTCAGTATGCATCACTTCGGGATGGAACTGAACTCCGTAAATTTTCTTTTCATCATTTCCAACAGCGCAGATTGGGGAATGATCAGATTTGCCGGTAATCTTATATCCTTCTGGAAGAGCAGTGAGGTAATCTCCATGGCTCATCCACACGGTGGAATTTTTCCTAACATTTTTAAAGAGTGGTGAATCTGCGATTATTTTAAATTCAGATTTGCCGTACTCGCGGTCTTTTGCAGGATCAACCTTTCCGCCAAATTTTGAACTTAAAACCTGTAAGCCATAACAAATGCCAAGAATCGGAACTCCGGTTTCAAGAATTGATTTATCAATATCCGGTGCGCCTTCATCGTAAACACTCATCGGTCCGCCGGAAAGAACAATTCCTTTAGGATTTAATTCTTTTACTTTTTGAATTGAAATCGTGTGCGGATGAATTTCCGAGTAAACATTTGCTTCCCGTATTCTGCGGGTTATTAGTTGTGTAAACTGGCTTCCAAAATCTATAATTAAAATTGTTTCATGAGATTTCATTTTTTACATTCCATTTAAAACAAAAACAAAATCCAAACGGATTTTGTCTTTGATAATAAAGAAGATTTAATCCTATGGATTTGATTTATCTTAGCTGCCAATTAATTTCTTGTAAGCTTCGCTGTCAAGCAAATCGGAAAGATCGTTCAAATCTTTAATTTCAACTTTTACCATCCAGCCGTTTCCGTATGGATCTGAATTAACAAGTTCAGGACTATCACCAAGTTCCTTATTAACTTCAATTACTTTTCCGCTGCATGGTGCGTAAAGATCGCTTACGGTTTTAACTGCTTCAATAGTGCCGAAAGACTGACCTTTTGAGATTTCTCCGATATTCGGGTCTATATCAACAAAAACAACATCACCAAGTTCACCCTGAGCATATTCTGTAATGCCAATAGTTCCGATATTATTTTCTATCGAAATCCATTCATGCTCTTTTGTGTATTTGAGATTTTCAGGAAAGTTCATTTAAGCCTCTGTTATAATTTTGGAGTAACAATTTTTTAATTCAGCGGAATAATTAATTTAATCTTCCTTATCAAAAATGTTGAAATTAACTCATGCTGTCAATGAAGCTGGTATCAAAATTTCCGCTTATAAATCTTTTATCTTCAAGCACCTTCATATGAAAATCAATTGTGGTTTTTATCCCTTCAATTGTCATTTCTTCAAGAGCGCGTTTTCCGCGTGCTATTGCGTGCTGCCTGTTTTTTCCCCACACTATAAGTTTTGCAATTAAAGAATCATAATACGGAGGAATTGAATATCCCTGGTAAATATGAGAATCAACTCTAACACCGTATCCGCCGGGAAAATGAAGCGATTGAATTTTGCCGGGTGAAGGTCTGAAATTATTCTCCGGATCTTCTGCATTAATCCTGAATTCGATTGAATGTCCTGTTGGTTTTTTAGGAAGTGTTTCAATCTTTTCACCTGCAGCTACCAGAATTTGTTGTCTAACGAGATCAACATCATAAACCATTTCGGTAACGGGATGTTCAACCTGAATCCTGGTATTCATCTCCATGAAGTAAAAATTCTTATACTTATCAACAAGAAATTCAATTGTTCCTGCACCTTCATAATTAACAGATTTAGCACCGAGTATTGCGGTCTCTCCCATTCTATTTCGAATCTCTGCATCAATTGCAGGAGATGGAGCCTCTTCAATTAATTTCTGATGCCTTCTTTGAACAGAACAATCTCTTTCACCATAATGATAAACATTTCCAAAAGTATCACCAAGAATTTGAATTTCAACATGGCGTGGATTTTCAATATACTTTTCTATATAAACATCAGGATTGCTGAAAGCAGCTTCAGCCTCTGTACGTGCTGTTTGAAATGCTTTTTCAAAGTCCTTTTCTTCCATTACAATGCGCATACCTTTTCCGCCGCCGCCGGCAGAGGCTTTAATGATAACAGGAAAGCCTATTTCAGCGGCAATCTTTTTTCCTTCTTTTACATCATTAACAACTCCATCACTTCCGGGAATTACAGGCACGCCATTTTTTTTCATTGTATCCTTTGCAAATGATTTATCCCCCATTGCATTTATCATTTGCGGTGATGGTCCAATAAACTTAATTCCTGATTCGGTACATATTTCTGAAAAGCTGGCGTTCTCAGCAAGAAATCCGTAGCCGGGATGAATGGCATCTGCACCTGTTACCTGAGCTGCGGAAATTATTAAAGGAATTTTGAGATAACTTTCTTTACTTAAGGCAGGACCTATACAAACTGCTTCATCAGCAAAAGTAACATGCAGGGCTTCTCTGTCTGCTTCAGAATAAACCGCTACTGTTTTTATACCAAGTTCTTTGCATGTTCTGATAATTCTTAAAGCTATCTCACCCCGGTTGGCAATTAATATTTTTTCAAACACTTAAATCCTCAGGTTAAAAGAAACAATTTAAAACCGGCAGTTATTCCGGTTTCTCATTTGTTTGAATTAGAAATAATGGCTGGTTGTACTCAACAGGTTTTCCGTTCTCCACAAGTATTTTAACAATTCTGCCGCTCACATCAGATTCTATTTCATTCATCAGTTTCATAGCTTCAACAATGCAAAGTACAGACCCAGGAGTAACATAATCACCTACCTGAACATACGAATCGGCATCGGGAGCCGGAGCCCGGTAAAATGTACCAACAATTGGTGAACGAATCTCATGCAGGTTTTCGGTTTTTTCTTCAGCAGGTGCTTCCGCAGTTTCAGGTTTTGAAACTGCCGGCTGGGGCGCCGGAACATTTGCCATTATTTGCGGATGTGTAATTGTTTGTGCCGCTCTTATCTTTTTAGCAAGCTTTATTCTAAAACCTTCTTCTTCAATTTCCAGATCAGTAAGATCACTCGAATCTAAAAGTTTGATGAGCTTTTTTACCAGATTTAAATCCATGATTTTCCTTAATTAAGATTTAACTCTCTCCACATATCCGCCATTGCGGGTATCTACTTTTAAAACATCACCTTCATTGATGAATAAAGGAACGTTAATCGAAACGCCGGTTTCAAGTTTTGCCGGTTTAAGTGCACCAGTTGCAGTATCACCTTTAAAACCTGGTTCTGTTTCAACTACTTTCAGATATACAAAGATCGGAATATCAACAGAAATTATTTCCGTACCGTTGAATAATATTTCAACCTCTTCGCTTTCTTTAAGATATTCTACTCCATCACCAAATAATTCAATGGGAATATTTATCTGATCATACGTTTCATTATCCATGCAAACCAGATAATCCCCATCTTTATAAAGATATTGATATTTTCTTCTTTCAACCCGAACAACTTCAACTGATTCGCCTGATCGGAAGGTATTATCGAGGACCTTGCCTGTTCTCAAATTCTTAAGCGTACTTCTAACGAAGGCTCCCCCTTTCCCCGGTTTAACATGCTGAAATTCAACTATTGTATAAAGATCATTCTTAAATTTAATTATTAATCCATTTCTGAAATCTGAAGTATCGGCCATATATTTATTTGTTTGTTAAAAAAATAGTCAGAAAAAATAGAGATATGCGGTCTTAAAGTCAAGAAAACAGAATTTCGGTTTTACATCATTTTTGTCAATTTCTGCCCAATTTTGCTTAAAAATCAGCCAAAACTTGATGAAAATCGTTCAATTTTAAAAATTGTTCTTTGTCAAATCGTTGATGAAATTTGTAAATGGGATGAAAATTTCAGCCCTGTCTCATTTTGTAAGATCATTTATGCGGTAAGAAAAGAATCGGGCTGATGTTTTTTATCAGCCCGTAAATTCCGGAATTTTTAGAATCTGAGTCCGAGGGAAAAGTACTGAACATTCTGCAGTCTACCAAAATCCTGGTATGCATAATCTATCTTAATCTTAACAGATTCAAGAATGCGGTAATTTAAACCAACACCAAATGTTAATCCCTGTTCACCATCAGCTTCAAACAATGATTTATAACCGCCTCTTATAAATACTATTTCATTCCAGGTATATTCCAATCCGGTATTAATTGATTCAGTATTATCATTCGGGTGAATTGCATCAGCCGCAATGGTTAACCTGTGTTCTGCTTCCTGTATGGCATCAACAGATATACCAAAGCGGAAAATAAGCGGAAGTTCAAATTTATCGAGCTGTAAATCTGTATTAATAATATTTCCTTCACCGCTTCCTACAATTGTAGTTTGGATGATATCTCTTCCTTCCATCCTCATTTTAGAACCAAAATTAGATATACTTGCACCAATGCTGAATTTGTTGAGGAAAGGAATTGTATAGAGTGTTCCTATATCAATTGCAAAACCATTAGCAGTTTCATTCCATATATACTCGCTTATATATTTAGCATTAATACCAATTGAGAATTCTTCTGTAAGATTTCTTGCAAAAGAAAGCCCTAATGTAAAAGCTCCCGCGTTAAACAATTCACCAGTACCCTCAGGCTGCTGAAGTGTTCTCACTTCCATTTCACCCATAGACATTACGTTTACAAAAGCACCAAGCGTGCCAAGCCCGGTTAAATCCATTGCAAATGCAGCATAATCCAGATTCACATCCATAATCCAATCAACGTGATTAAAATATGCTTCACGTGAATACATTCTGGATAACCCCGCAGGATTCCAGTACATGGCGTTTATATCATCAGCAACGGAAGTAAAGGCTCCGCCCATTCCAATTGCACGCGGTCCCACATTTATTTTAAGAAACTGGGAAGCAGTTGTTCCACTTTTATTTGTTTCTGTTTGAGCGAAGCCGCTTTTGATAAGGCAAACCGATATTAAAATAATTGGTAAAATTTTTACAATTCTCATTGAAATCTCCTTATGGATTCCGGATTTCCGATTTAAAAATTCTTTTAACATTTTCAATTACATTTAATCTTTTTTGATGATTCCTGTTATTCTTGTGTAAAAGGAATCTTAAATCATTCCCATTATTGAATAACATACTTCAATCAATATATTTTATTTAATCAAAGCGAACTTCACAATTTTTTCACCAATGCCCGGTGCATCTATATGAGCAAAGTAAACTCCATATGCTACACCAAAACCATCTTTATTCAATAGGTTCCAGTATTCCCTTCCTGTTTGAAGTGTTGTTTCATGCTCAATAGTCTGCACATGTTCACCACTTAAAGTGTAAATTCTTATTGTGCATTTAGGGGGCAGATTTTCAAAATAAATTCTGCGCTCGCCTCTTGATTGTCCCGGTAGTTTTACTGTAGGTTCAATTTCGTTTACACCTACGTAGGGATTTGGAACCACATAAATATTATCCAATAATGAACTTGAATTATCATTATTGAATGATGGAGCTTCTGTTGAGAATGAAAATACATCGCGCCCATCAAAAGGTCTCTTTGTTGCAATAAGTACTTCTGAACCTTCTGATGGAGGAATCGGAGTTACTGTTGAATCACTTGGCCTGGATATAACCACACCCCATGTAGTTTCATTCGGAACTCCAACTGCGCCGGGACGGAAAAGAATTATTTCATCTCCCGGAGTCCAGATACTATCCTTTGGAAGTTTTTCATTCAGGAAGGTTAATATTTTTCTCGGCACTCCTTCGGTTACTTCCATTGCAGTATAATTAACAGGAAGTTTTTTAGTACCGCCGGTTACAATCATCAGTGCTGAATCGATAAAGGTATCTGAAAATCTGATAATATAATCAGCTGGATAAGCTGCACCTGCGCCAACGGCACCTTTCTGAACTGCAATCTTGAAGTTTGAATTGCCTTCTACCCATCTTGTTTTAATTGTATCAACTTCAAGCTTGGCTTCATCTTTAACTTTTATTCTTACTCCATCAACTACAGGATTATCATCTTCAAGATTGAATCTTGTACTTTGATAAACAGGATAATATCTGTAAGAAATTTTAAAATACTGTGCAGAAGGCATTGTACTGTTCTGGGTTCTCCTAATTGAACCGCTAGCATAATCGATAATATAATCCGTGCCTTCTGTATAAACTACATCACCGCCAGAACTGCTAACCTTTAATTCTGAATCTTTAATCAGATTTGAATTTTTCAGTTTTGTGAATTTCGTATCATACAAAATAAAATTCTCTTCAACAGGTGCGGTTCTTTTAACTGAATAATTTTTCTTTACATAAAAAGTATCATTTGCCCATAATGTATCACTAAATTCAATTGAATAACTGTTCTGATCAATTAATGCCAGGTCATCAAGAATTTCCAGTCTAACTTCACCAGTCCCGATTCCCTGATCATGTTTTACAGTGGAGTTAGGGTTTGCAGGATTTTTATATCCGCTTGCTCTGGGACCGGGAATAACCTGCACTGTGTTAGGATCAAATCTGTATTTGGATGTGATAGGATCAATCGTAATTTTCTTAGTAGTTTCAGTAGGAGGAATTCCGGTGGAATCACCATGATCATAAGCTACAACGGCATAATAATAAGTTTGTCCGTTTATAACATTATTAGAATCAGTATATGAGTGAACTAGACCTGTATTTTGTCCAAGATAATATTGAATACCTCTTCCCTGATAAGAAACGGGATGATAACCTTTCCATGGATCAGTTACACCTGCAGTCCATTTCCCATCTTTGTTATAATCAACAAAAGGTTCACCCGCATCATAAACTCCGTTGAAGTTAAAATCTTCAAATGGTTCGTCAACAATATCGTTATCAAATTTTACTTCAAAACCATCAATATCTTTTAATGGTTCACTAAAAAAGCCTGAGCCTTTTCCATCAGTAATTACCTGAATATCATTAAAGCTTGGATCAGTGCTTCTGTAAATAACATATCCTTCAAAATCTTTACCTGTAATCGGATCAATACTTTCTTCAGCTTTTGTATCCCAGTAAAGTGTAACTTTTTTATCATCGGGAACTGCAGTTACAGTTGGAAGTACCGGTGGTTTAAAGAATTGATAATTCTGATTGTAAATAGTTTGTACCGTTTCTGCAGAGATTAAGAGATCATCAAGATCTTCTCCACAAAGAAGGGCCATTGAAATTCTTTTTGTTTCTCCTCTTTTCAGTGAGATATAACCAGAACCAAAAATGAAAACTATATCTGCATTCTGCTGAATATCTCCGAAGTTCTGCGGAGTAGAGCGGTTCCACATTGAATTATCATCAGAGATTCTATCATTAGCCCATGACCAGCTGTTAAAGCTTGTTAAGCCAATCTGATCTGCTTCATCAAGATCTGTATATTCAAAGTTTGGTTCACCGGGAGCTAAGGGATCGGGTGAGCCATCGGGCAACTTTCTGCCGGCAGTTGGTACTCCATCGCCTTCACCTTCATCTCCTGTGTTTGGAATTCCGTCTACACCCACATCATGAACAAGTGGATTCCAATCTCCGTCATTATCTATTCCATCATCCTGGCGTTCATCAATCATTCCATCACCATCATCATCAATTCCGTTAGTTGGATTTCCCGGACTTTCGAGGAATTTACAGCCGAGATATCCCAATCTTAAATTACGCGGACCTGTCTGATCTGGATCCCAAAAGTAAACCATACTTCTTGCATAAGGAGGAATATTACTTACATCATGTTTTCCATCATAATCATATGGCGGAATAAAAAATCCATTATCATCTGTGTTTTCGGGAGAACCGCCGCCTATATCGGGATCTCCATAAATTCCAAAGAATACTGAATCAAGATCCTTCTCACTTGTATTTGTAATTGTGTAAACAAAGAATATCGTATTTTCTGCAAGTGCATTACTCCACTGGAAAGCACGTCCATCAACCTGAACTCCAATTCCTTTACGTGATGAATCTGAAGGGAAAGGATAATAATTAAACTCAACATTATCCCTGTCATCCATTGCCCAATAAACCTCAAGATCGGCATTGGTTGCATCTTGTTTCAAATAGCCCGGCCAAACATATCTGCCTAAAGTTTCATTGTACCAGTGTCTGGGCCAGCTATCCGGCTTTCCATCACCATCAGCATCTTCTGCAGGATTTGAAGCCATGTAATCTGATTCTTCATCCGAATAACCTGGAAG
>Ga0079224_100000866_pt1 | contig 32507 bp, 30 predicted proteins | sample Stecom2015_FD_80414 | JGI IMG/M metagenome (GOLD analysis project Ga0079224, IMG submission 80414) | Agricultural soil microbial communities from Utah to study Nitrogen management - Steer compost 2015 | ecosystem: Environmental > Terrestrial > Soil > Agricultural land | place: USA: Utah... | reverse complement strand
TGTGTCGTCTCCGGTACGGCTCAGTTCCTGCCGGTGGTGTCGGGCGATCCGCCGATCACGCCCGCGGCTTCGAGTTCCGAGAGCTCGGCGCGGGAGACGCCGAGACCGGTGAGGATCTCGGCGGTGTGTTCACCGAGCAGCGGTGCGGGGGCGCGGTGCCATCGCGCGGGGCCGGCGGAGAAGCGGGCGGGCAGGGTGCTGTAGCGGGCCGGTGGCAGGACCGGGTGGTGGACGGTTTCGAAGAAGCCACGGGCGATCAGCGGAGGCAGGTCGCCCTGGCGGTGTGGTTGGCGGACGGGGGCCACCGGGACACCCGCGGGCCAGAGGGTTTCGACCACCTCCTCATCGGTACGTTCGGCGCACCAGGCGGCGAGTTCGGCGTCGATCTCGTCGTGGTGTGCTCGGCGGCCCGCGGCGGTGTCGAGGTCGGTGGAGGCAGCCCAGGCGGGGTCGCCGATGGCTTTGCGGAGCGACTGCCAGTGCGCGTCGGTTTCGACGGCGACGGCGACCCAGCGGTCACGGCCGCCGAACTCGTCGGCACCCGCGCAGCGATAGAGGTTCTGGGGCGCGGCCGCCGGGCCGCGGTTGCCCTGGTGGCGGAGCAGGATGCCGTAGGCGGAGTACTCGACGACCTGTTCGGCGGCGACGCTCAGCGCGGCCTCCACCATGGCGGCCTCCACCAGGACGCCGCGGCCGGTGGTGCGGCGATGCTCGAGCGCGAGCAGCAGGGCGACGAGAGCGTGGATGCCCGCGTTCGGGTCGCCGATGGAGTAGGGCTGCACCGGATTGGCGTCGGAATGGCCGGTGAGAGCGGTGATCCCGGAGGTGTCCTCGATGACATAGGCGAAGGCGGGGTTGTCGCGCCACGGACCGGTGAGTCCGAAACCGGGCATGCGGACCATGATGCCGTCGGGGCGCAGTGCGCGGTAGACGTCGTGGTCGAGGCCGATCTGTTCCATGACCCGCGGGGTGTAGTTCTCCACGATGACCTCGCAGGTGGCGGCCAGGCGGCGCAGCAGCGCGCGGCCGCGTTCGTCGCTCCAGTCCAGGGTGATGCTCTTCTTGCCGGTGTTCAGGCCGGCGAAGATCGGGGAGCGTTCCCACCATCGGTCCTCGCCGGCCGGCACGCCGGCGATGAGGCGGGTGCCGTCGGGTCGGGTGGCGGATTCGACGTGGACGACCTCGGCGCCGAGCATGGCCAGGACGTGGGTGCAGGAGGGACCCGCCCAGAAGGTGGTCACATCGAGGACTCGCATGCCGCGCAAGGGCAACGGGTCGGGGGCGGCACGCCCGGAGGTGGCGACGCGGGCCGGAGGCCGGTGGCGGTAGTGGTCGGTGTGCTCGCCGAGCCGGGGGGCAGGCGCAGGCGGACGCAGCAGCGGGGGAGCGCCGCGGAACGGGGCGGCGGGCCGCAGGAAGCCTGCCGGGTCGGTGACGAAGGCGCCGCGCTCGGCGTGGTGGTCCAGCAGCGGGGCGTTGGCGCCGTCGGCGACGAGGCCGTGCGGGACGCGGAACGCGGTGGCCATGGCGCGGATCGCGTCGACGGGCTGGGCGGCGAACCAGGCCTCGATCTCCTCGGCGTGCTTCAGGGCGCGCTCGGTGATGGTCAGGTCGGTGTCCTGGTCGATCCACTCCGGGTGCCCGACGATCGCGCACAGGTCGAACCACTGTTGGGCGGTGCCGCACCCCACCGAGACCAGGCCGTCGGCGGCCGTCGCGACGCCGGGCACGGTGCGTCCGCGACGCGTGCGGAAGGGGCGGCCGAGCGCGTCGTGGAAGGTGACGGGGAAGTAGGTGAGGCCGAGGATCTGGGTCTCTAGCATCGACAGGTCGACCAGTTCGCCGGTGTCGGAGCCGGCGCAGCGCGCGCGGGAGATCAGCGTGGCCGCACAGGCGTGGGCGCCGGCGAACCACTCGCCGATGCGGCCGCCGACGTGGACGGGCGGGCGGTCGGGGTCGCCGCGGCCGAGGCCGATGATGCCGCCGGACCAGGCCTGGAGGGTGAACTCGGTGGCGGGACGATCCGCCCACGGGCTGTCGAGCCCGAAGGCGGTGACGGCGGTGACGATCGTGTGCGGGTGGGCGTGCCTGATCGTTGCCGGAGCCAGCGCGGGCAGTTCGGCCACGGGGGAACCCGGTGACCACACCACGACGTCCGCACCGGCCAGCAGCGTGTCGACCAGCTCTAGGTCGGCTCGGCGAGCCGGGTCGGCGACCACCGAGTGCTTGCCGCCGGACAGATAGGCGAAGAGGGCCCCGTCGCGATCGGCGGGAATGCCGGCGCCGGACGCGCTCCATCGGCGCAGTGGATCACCCTGCGGCGCCTCGACCTTCACGACGTGTGCGCCGCCGTCGCGCAACAGCCGGGAGCAGTAGGCGCCGGCGATGCCGGAGGACAGGTCGACGACGGTGCAGCCGTGCAGTGGCAGTTCGGCGGCGTCGTCCGCACCGAAGTGCCCGGGCTTCACTCCGGCTCCCGGCGGGCGGTTTTGCTGAGCCGGAACTCGGGCGGGAAGCGGGAGTCATTGTCCTTGACCGACGTGCTCAGCCCGTTCTCGTCGGCCTTGTCGAGCATCAGTTCGTCGTCGTCGGCGTGGATGTGCCCGCCCATGGACTCGAAGAACCCGCTGAGCAGACTGCCCATGTACTCGCCCTGCTGCTGCTTCATGATCTCGAAGAAGACCTTCTGCATGAAGATGGTGTCGGTGGGGCGGTTGCGTGCGCAGGCCAGCGCGTACTTGGCGGTCTCGGCTTCCAGTTCTTCGCGGGGGACGACCTTGTTGAGGAAGTTGCAGTCGAACATCTCCCGCGCGGTGAAGGCACGGCCGGTGAAGACCATCTCCTGAAAGCGGCGCAGGCCCATGGTCTGCGCCCAGGTCCACATGCGCGGACCCCACCCGTAGTACCGGAAGGAGGGGTGGCCGAAGAGGGCGTCGTCGGAGGAGATCACCAGGTCGGCGTCGGCGGCCTGATAGAAGTGCCAGCCGTAGCAGTAACCCTTGACCTCGACGATGCTGATCTTCTTGAACTCCTGCAGGCTGCGGCAGCCCGCCTGGGCGTTGGCGTACCACTGGCTGACGGTGGCGCCGTGCCGGAAGGAGTTCTTCGGCGGACAGCGGACCTCGTCCGCGCCGATCTTGTACTCGGCCAGCCTCGGTCCCTGGGCCGGGGCGTTCTGCACGCGCAGGAATTCGGGCAGGTCGGCGCCGCTGCCGAAGTCGTCGCCCGCGCCGCGCACCACCAGCACCTTGACCTCGTCGTCGACGCTCGCGCGGTGGATCAGATCGCCGTAGCGCAGCCGGGCCGCGATGGTCGGGGCGTTCAGATGCTCGGGGCGGTCGAAGGTGATGGTCGCGATGCGGGTCGCGGTGTCCTTGTCGTAGCGGATGATCTCCTCGGCCGACGGTTGATCGGTTTCGGACATGTGGCGGCTCCTGGATAGGGGAGCGGCGCCCGGGCTGCGGCGGTGCGGGCCGCCCGGGCGCCGCTCAGTGCGGCCGGTGCGGAGCGGTGGTCAGCACCTGGGGACCGGAATCGGTGATCAGCACCGAGTCGCGGGTGAAGACGGCGCCGACGCCCTGCTCCCACACGTAGCCGGTGACGGCGAGCACCATGCCGGGCTCGAGGCGCTCGGCGGCGGCGGTCTCGCGTAGGTGCGGGGAGACCACCGGGGCGTCGAAGCCCATGCCGAGCCCGCGGGCGACCGGCATGGGTGGCAGGTCGACGCCCTCGGCCTCGTACGCGTCGAGCAGGGCGGTGGCCGTTGCGCCGGGGCGGCAGGCTTCGATCAGGCGGCCGTACAGCGCATCCGCACGCCGGTACAGAACACGTGTCCGCTCGTCGGCGGCGCCGTCGGCGGGCCAGGTGCGGCCGACCTCACCGATATAGCCCTCGCCGAGCACGCTGGCCGCGACCGCGACCAGATCGCCGCCGCGGACCCGGCGGTCGGCGTCGGCGCGCCGCCACGGGTGTTCCGGTGAGGTGGCCCACACGGTGTCCTGGGCGGCGGGGGTGCTGATGCCGCCCGCGGTCATGGCTTCCAGCAGCACGCCGGTCAGGCCGTGTTCGGTGGTGCCCGGTGCGAGCGCGGCGACGGTGGCGGCCAGGCCCGCCTCGGCGACCAGGAGCGTGCGGCGCAGGGTCGCGATCTCCTCGGGGGTCTTGACGCGGCGGGCCTCGCGCATGGCCTGCTCGCCGTCGACGAACTCGGCGGCGGGGAAGGCGGTGGGCAGCAGTTTCGCGAAACCCGGTGACAGCGCGTCGGTGCCGACGCGCCGCGCGGTTCGTGCGCCGTCGATGGCGGCCAGCACCGCGACGGTGTTCATCGGGTTCCACATCAGGCCGTAGAGGTTCTCGTGCGGGATGTCCTCGGGCACGCCCTCGTCCCAGGTGCTCAGCAGGTGCACCGCGCCGGTCTCGCGCACCAGGACGGCGACGGGGCCGAACGGGCGGGTGCCCGCCACCCACAACTGCACGGCGCCCGCCACGTAGCGGGCGTTGGCCTGACGGCCGAGGACGAGGATGTCGAGGTCATGGGCTCGCATCTGTGCCAGTGCGCGCTCGCGCCGCCCGTGCCGCAGGGCGCGATCGTCGGGCAGTACCTCAGTGGCCATAGGGATCGTAGGGGTAGTCGGTGAGAGGGAGCCAGCCCTCTTCGGTGATCACGATGATCTCCTCGCTTCGGTATCCGCCGGTGCCGTCCTCCCAGACGACCGGCTCGAGCACCAGCACCATGCCGGGCTCGAAGACGAAGTTCTCGTCGTAGGCCGGGCCGAGATCGGTGCCGATCGTGGGCATTTCGGCCGCGGAGACGCCGATGCCGTGGCCGAGATAGAAGTGCGGCAGCCAGGGCTTCTCGCCGCCGCCCGCCTCGGTGGCGGCGCGGGCCAGGTCGGCGGCGGTGGCGCCGGGCCGGGTGACCTCGAGCACGGCGGTCAGCAGGTCGCGCCACCGGGTGAACTGGCGTTGCTGGGCCGGGGTGGGGTCGGCGCCGACGATCCAGGTGCGGCCGAAGTCCGAGCAGTAGCCGCCGTAGGTGATGCTGACGTCGGTCCACAGCACGTCGCCCGTGCGGAGTTCGCGCTCGGTGGTCAGCAGCGGCAGCGCCAGGTCGCCGTGGGTGGTCCACACGCCCTCGGCCCTGCTGTCGGGCATGACCTGCCAGATGGCGTCGAGCATGGTGGCCGTCGCACCGAGTTCGAAGGCGCGGCGGACGAATCCGGCGGACAGATCGATCTGGCGGCGTCCGGGCGCGAGCGCGGCCTGCACATCCACGATGGCCTGCTCGGTGATGCGGGCGGCGGTGCGGATGCAGGAAACCTCGTCGGGCGTCTTGACCACTTTGGCCGCGCCGATGACGGCGGCGGCGTCGGCGGGCGGGCCCGAGGGGAAGACGGCCGCGCCCGCCCGCAGCATGGCGCCGGTGTGCTCGTCGACCGCCACCGTCGAGCCCGCGGGGATCAGGTCGGCCAGCGCACGCGCGAATCCGGTTACGCCTTCGTCGAATTCGAGGTAGACCGGGCCGTGCAGGTGGTCGTCCGGCAGATCGGATTCCGCGGCCGCGCCTTCGCGGAAGGGCAGGAACAGGTGCGGGTGCGGGTCGCCCGCCAGTACGACGGCGACGGGGCGTTCGACGTGGGCGAGACCCGCGTCGCCCAGCGGCCAGTTGGCGCCGGTCGCGTAGACGACGTTGGCGTTGTTGAGCAGGACCAGCGCGTCGACGCCCTGGGCCGCCATCGCCGCGCGCAGCCGGGCGCCGGTCTCACGGCGCATCCTGGCCCGGTCGGGGACATCGGGGATGAGGTAGGACGTCGAGGTCCGGGAAGCGGCGAAAGCGGTCATCGCGATTCCGGTGCGGTCAGGCCGAGGAAGTCCTGGACGTTGGTGCTGACCACCTTGGCCGCGTCCGCCGGGCCGAGCGCCTCGACGACCGCGGCGAGGGACTTCTCCGAGTAGCCGAAGGTGCTCTCGTTGTGCGGGTAGTCCGAGGACCACATCACCCGGTCGACGCCGATGTGGTCGACCAGCGTCAGGCCGAGCGGGTCCACCATGAACGAGGCGCGCATGTGGTTGTCCCAGTAGTGCCGGATGTCGTGGGCGAGGGGACGGTCGAGCATGTGCTGGAAGGAGGCGTGCATGTGCTCGGCGTCCTGCAGCGCCGAGGCGACCCAGTTGATCCCGCCCTCGAACCAGCCGATCCGCAGGCCCGGGTGGCGGTCGATGATGCCGCTGAAGATGTACTTGGAGAACAACTCCCGGAACGGCGCGACATTGTGCATCATGCCGACCGCCACGCTGTTGACCTCACACGGGCTCGACAGCGGCGACTCGCCGATGTGGTGGGACACCGGAACGCCGGACTCCTCGATGGCGTCCCACACCGGGATCATGGCGGTGCTGCCGTAGTCGATGACCTTGCCGTCGTCGTCCTTGCCCGCCGACAGTGGGAGCAGGAAGGTGCGCAGCCCCAGCGATTTCAGCTCGTCGAGGGTGCGACGCGCGCCAAGGGGGTCCCACCAGTTGATGAGTCCGACGCCGTAGAAGGCGCCCTCGGAGCGCTCCTGGAGTTCGGCGATGTAGGCGTTGTAGATACGGAAGCACAGCTCGCGGATCTCCTTGTCGGGGTAGAACAGCAGCGCGAGCAGCGCGTTGGGGAAGGCCAGTTCCTTGGCGATGCCGTCGGCGCGCAGGTCGGCGGTGCGGGCGGCGAGATCGGCGCTGCCCGAGCCGGCCAACGGGTCGTACTGCATGAGCACGTGGCTGAAATCGCCGGGCAGGAAGGACTTTCCCTTGCGTCCGAGCTGGAAGGCGCCGTCCTCGTACCAGACCCGGGGCGCGCGATCCTTCAAGCTCTCGGGGAAGCGCTCGTAGAAGATGTCGTGCGCCAGCGAGATGTGGTTGTCGGCCGAGAAGACCTCGGTGCCCACGGGCAGGCCGAGCGTGCCTTCCGCGCGGCCCCGCCGGTCCTTCGGGGGGCCGAAACCGCCTGGGGGGTACAGGGAAGCACTGCTGGTCGGGACCGACATCATGACCCTCCGTTGGCGACTCGGGTGTGGTCGTGGCACCGATCGGCGACTGCCGAGCAGTGCGGTAATGAGATTATCACCATAGGAGAAGATGGCATTCGCACGCAATGCGTCCGAGAAAGCAGAGTGGCAGCTGAGGGGTTGAGAATGATGTTCTCTTCATGAGGTTTCACAGGTGCTTCGCGACACGCGTGGAAGTGACTTTTTCGCCACGCGGTGAGACCCTTGTCACAGCGAGCGAACCAACCTACTGTGTGTTCACTAGGTTTCCGGTCGACAGGTGTTCAGCGTGACAGCTCCCCGCCCCTATGCCTCTCTGCTCGCCAAGGGCGAGGATCGCAGGCAGCGCATCCTGACCGTCGCCCAGCGACTGCTCACCCGCAACGGCTGGCGCAACACCACGGTGGCGATGGTGGCGCGCGAGGCGGGCGTGAGCCCGGCGGGCCTGCTGCACCACTTCCCCTCCAAAGATCAACTGCTGCACGCCGTGCTCGACGCCAAGGATGCAGACGATCTCGCGCAGGCCGATCTCACCGGCGATCTGTTCGTCGAGATCGGCCGGGTGGCCGAACGCATCCAGCGCTCACCGGAACTCGTCGGCACCTTCGTGGTCATGCTGGTGGAGAATCTGCAACCCGAGGCGCCGCTGCACGATCGCCTGCTGGACAGGTGGAAACTCGCCGTCGGCATCGTGGCCGCCATCATCAGGCACAACCAGGAGCTCGGCCACTATCGCGCAGACATGGATGCCGATGTCCGGGCCGTCGAAATCGTCGCGTTCATCAACGGAATGGAGATCTCATGGCTGCTCGATCATTCGATCCCGCTGGCGAAGGTGTTCGAGGAATACACCAGGGCGCTGGCCCGGGACTTCGCTCCGGCCACGGCACCACCCGCTATCGGCTCGACATCGTCGGGACCAGCATCGTCGACGTCGTCGAGCACGCGGGTGGATGGTTGTTCGACCGAGCGATCGCAGGCTGGGAGGTAACCGTTCTCGTCGCCGACCTCGCCGACTCCCGTCCGGTGCGCATCCTCGGCGCGGAGGTGCTCGACCTGGAGACGGTGCTCTCGGCGAGAGGTCAGGGGCGCAGACCCGATGCCCTCGGCATCGCGAGCGCGATCTGCCGGCGCGACTCGCGGGCGAATCGCGGGGTGCTCGAGGCGCTGCGTGACGGTGGTGTGGAAGTCGTCGTGTGGGGTGAGGACTGGGCCTCGCCGCCGGAGCATCCGGTCGATCCGGTGCTGCACCGGCTGAGCATGGCCGCGCAGGCGTTCAAGGCGCAGGCGCTGTGCGCGGCGGCGGCGCCGTCGGTGGAGGTCGGCGCGACCGAGACCTTCCGCAGCGGGACCACCCTGGTGCCTCAGGTCGCCACCGACCTGCTGCCGGTCGGCTGATGGGCCGATACGGGCGGGGCGGCATCGAGAAGTGCCGCCCCGCGACCGGTTCGGTCGCGCGGCTCAGCTCGCGGTGAAGCCGTGGGCGCAGAAGTCCCAGATCTCCGCGGCGGTGATCGGCCGTTGATCATCGGCGGTGGCCGACTGCGCGGTGAACATGACGGTCTGGATGACCATGGCGGCGACCCGGCGCGGTTCCATGCCCTCGCGGAGCACGCCCGCCTCGGCGGCCTCCGTCATCAGCTCGGTGAACAGCGCGAGCATCGGGGCGTGCGCCACCTTGACCTGGCCGGGATGGCTGACCAGCAGCTGGGGTGCGAAATCGGTGAACAGCGGGCGCTGTGCGCCGGGATCGGGCCTGCACAACTCGAACAGCAGCTCCACGGTGACGCGGAGCTTGTCCAGCGGGGCGCTCTCGCTGTCGGCGGCGGCGCGCAGCTGGTCGGCGGTGCGGCCGAGGGCGTCCTCGAACAACGCCAGCAGCAACTCGTGCTTGCCGTCGAACTGTAGATAGAAGCTGCGCAATGACTGGCGGGAGCGGTCGACGACCTCCTGCACGGTGAAATCCGTGCTGCCCTTCTCCGTGATGATCGCCTGGGCCGCGTCGAGGAACCGCTGGACGCGCTGCTCGGCGCGCAGCTTGGCGGTACGCAGGGAACGCTCGACGGCGCGCTCCTTCCAAGCCGGCTGCTCGCTCGGGCTGGTCACGGGCGCCTCCAACCCCGGTGATGTGAAGAGAACATGAATGCACTGTACCGGATAACCCCTTATCACAGCGTATGCGGGCCGGTCGTGGGGCGCCATTTCAAAAATGGCATGTGCTGATATGGAGAATGTTATTCTCGGTCCGGTGCGGGCCGAGGGGCGCCCACGCCCGGCCGCTTTCGTCTCGACAGCAAGGACGTCCCATGCGCACTCCACGAATCCGTGCGGCGCACCCCGCCGCCCGCCGGACCGGCCGCGGGAGACATCGCACGATCACCACGCTGGTCGCCGCGCTCATGGCGCTCGTACTCGCCGCGACGGCATGCGCCAGGGAAGGGGGTGCGGGCGAGGAATCCGCACCCACCGCGGCGGTGTCCGGTGACTTCGGTGACCTGAGCGGTGTGTGCGGACCGGGAGACGCCTCGTCGGCCACCGCCCAGGGGGTGAGTGCCACCCGGATCGAGGTCGGCCTGTTCTCCGACATCGGATTCACCAAGGATCCCGACATCGTGGACGCCGCAGAGGTTTTCGTGTCCTGGTGCAATGCCGCGGGCGGCATCGACGGACGTGAGCTGGTGACCAACCTGCGCGACACCAGGCTCACCGAGGTCCGCCAGCGCATGCTGGAAGCCTGCCGGGAGGATTTCTTCCTGGTCGGCGGCGCGGCGGCGCTGGACGGGCTCGGGGTGAAGGACCGGCTGAGGTGCCTGCTGCCGGAGTTCCCCGCGCAGGTCACCCAGACCGCCAACACCGGCTCCGACCTGCAATTGGGCGGCGGCTCCTCGCTCTCGGAGGACGTCAATCCCTACACCGGCTTCTACGACTGGCTCACCACCGAGGCCTACCCGGAGTCGAAGGGCAGAATCGGCCTGCTCACCGGTGACTCGCCGATCACGAAGGTCATGGGCGACAAGCTCACCGAGGCGCTGACCGCCTCCGGGGCGAACATCGCCTACAGCGGCCTGTACCCGCTCGGCGGCCTGGCCGACTGGACCCCGTACGCGCAGGCGATCAAGAGCAACGGCGTGCGCGGGCTGATCTTCCTCGGCGAGCACCGTGCGCTGACCAAGCTCGAGGAGGCGCTGACCGGCCTGGACTACCGGCTGGACTGGATCGACGCCAACTCCAACTCCTACAAGCAGGCCTTCCTCGACAACGCCGGTCCATCGCTGGTCGCGCAGAACAACTTCGCCGACCTCGCCGGCACCGCGCCGCTCGACGCCGCCGACCGGGTGCCCGCCGTCGCGCAGTTGCAGGAGCTGTTCGCCCGCTACAAGCCCGACAGCCCCATCACCTACCAGGTGCTGCGCGCCTTCCCGGCCTGGCTGCTGTTCGCCAAGTCGGCCACCGCCTGCGGTGACGAGCTGACCAGGCGCTGCGTGTTCGAGCACGCGCGCGCGGAGACCGCGTGGACCGGCGGCGGTTTGCAGGCCCCGGTCGACCTGAGCAGGCCGCGTTCGGAGCAGCCGCGCTGCTTCAACGTCCAGCAGGCCACGCCCGAGGGCTGGCGGGCCGCCGACTTCCGGCCCGACACCGGTGTCTTCCGCTGCGGCTTCACCCCGTACCGCTACACCGCCGACCACGGCGAGCCCACCACGCTCGCCGATGTCGACATGAGCATGTCCGATCTCGAATGACGGAGAAACAGATGAGCGAGACAGCCGACGGTCCCCTCGCGGGAATCCGCGTGCTCGAAGTGGCCATGTACGGCTTCGTCCCCTCCGCGGGCGCCGTGCTCGCCGACTGGGGCGCCGACGTGATCAAGGTCGAGCACGCGGTGACCGGTGATCCGCAGCGCGGACTGCGCCGAGTCGGGCAGTTCGTCGTGGAAGGCGAACCGAATCCCAATGTGGAGCATGCCAATCGCGGCAAACGCAGTATCGGCGTCGACATGTCCACGCCGGACGGGCGCGAGCTGATCCACCAACTCGCCCGCCGCGCCGATGTCTTCCTGACCAGCTTCCTGCCGCGGGCACGCGCCGAGTTCGGCATCGATCTCGACGACATCCGCGCGGTGAACCCGTCGATCGTCTACGCCCGCGGCAGCGCGCTCGGCCCGCGCGGCGTGGAATCCGACCGCGGTGGTTACGACATGACCGCCTTCTGGTGCCGGGGCGGGATCGCGGCCACCATCACCGCGCCCGGCATCGAGGGCATGATCCAGCCGCCCGGCCCGGCCTTCGGCGACACCATCTCCGGCACCAACCTGGCCGGGGGCATCGCCGCCGCACTGCTCAAACGGGAACGCACCGGCACGCCCTCGGTTGTCGACGTGTCCCTGCTCGGCAGCGGGCTGTGGTCACTCGGGCACACGGTCGCGCTCTCCGCGTACGGGAACAAGCCGATGGTCGCGCCGCAGCCGAGCGCGCACGGGGCGCCGACGAATCCGTTGTCGGGGCTGTACGAGACCGCCGACGGGCGGTACCTGTCGTTCGTCATGCTCCAGCCGGGCAAGTTCTGGGCCGACGTGTGCCGCCACATCGATCGGCCGGAGCTGGCCGACGATCCGCGCTTCGCCGACGCCGCGCGCATCGCCGAGCACACCGCCGAGGCGGTGGCGATCCTGCGCGCCGAGATCAAGCGCCGCACCCTGGCGGAGTGGACCGAGCGGCTGGCGACGCTGTCGGGGCCGTGGGCGCCGGTGCAGGACTCCGAGCAGGTGCTCGGTGATCCGCAGATCCGGGCCAACGAGTATCTGCGCCGGGCGGGGGAGCTGGAACTGGTGGCCAACCCGGTCCAGTTCGACGTCGCCGCCCCGGATCTGCGGCCCGCGCCCGGGTTCGCCGAGCAGACCGACGAGGTGCTGCTCGAGCTGGGGCTCAGCTGGGATCGGATCGTCGAGCTGAAGGTCGCCGGCGCGGTGGCCTGACCGCGGCCTCGGTGCCTTTCGGAAGCGGAGTGGGCTCGGCCGGGGCGGCGACTCCCGCGACGCAACGGGCCGCGACCGTGTGGGTCGCGGCCCGTCCCGCGCGGGAACCCGCCCGCGCGACAGGGGGTCAGCTCGCGCGCCTGGCGTAGGCGGCGGCGTACTCCTTGCGGGAGGTGGTGGAGATGTCGACGTCGGTGGCGGTGGCGCGCAGCGCGCCGACGGTGGCCTGTTCGCGGGGGATGTGCCCGAAGGGGTCCCAGTCGAACCAGCGGGTGGCGTTCTGCCAGGTGATCTTGTGGATCTCCTCGTCGGTGGCGCCCGCGGCGTTCAGCTCCTCGAGCACGAACTCCGGCGCGTTCGGCCAGATCGAGTCCGAATGCGGGTAATCGCATTCCCAGGCGATGTTGTCGATGCCGATGTCGGTGCGGAACTTCAGCGAGGTCCGGTCGGTCACATAGCAGGCCAGCACGTGTTCGCGGAAGACCTCGCTGGGCAGCTTGCCGCCGAAGTCCCGGCGCAGCCAGCGCTGGTTGGTGTAGTGCCGGTCGGAACGGTCGAGGAAGAACGGGATCCAGCCGACGCCGCCCTCGGACAGCGCGACCTTGAGCTTCGGGAAGGCGCGGAAGGCCGGTCCCCACAGCAGGTCCTGCGCGGCGATGAGCGAGATGCTCGGGGCGAGCACCATGAGGTTGTCGATCGGCGCGTCCGGGGCCAGCCGCAGCACGCCGAAGCCCTGGCCGATGTGCAGGTTCATCACGGTGTCGTGCTCGCACAGCGCGGCGAACACCGGGCGCCAGTAATCGATGTCGTGGTAGCTGGGCAGGCCGTCGATGTGCGGCAGCTCCGGCATGGTCACCGAGTGGCAGCCCTTCGCCGCGACCCGGGCGATCTCGGCGACGGCCAGTTGCGGATCCCACAGCGGCAGGATCGCGATCGGGATGAACCGGCCCGGGTAGGCGCCCGCCCAGTCCTCGATGTGCCAGTCGTTGTAGGCCTGGATCATCGCGACGGTGATCTCGTCCTTGCGGTGGGTGAGATGGCCGGCGCTGAAGCCGGTGAACGTGGGGAAGCACATCGAGGCCAGCACCCCGTTGGCGTCCATGTCACGCACCCGGTCGTGCACGTCGTAGACGGCGGGACGCATCTCGGCGTAGCCGGCGGGGTCGCGCCCCCATTCCTCGGGCGGCCAGGTGACCACGGCGTTGAGTCCGGCGACGCCGGTGGGGCGGTCGCGGTAGATCCAGCGGTCGATGCCCTGATCGTCGACGACGACCTTGGGGGCCAGGTCGGCCCACTTCTTCGGGACGTGGCCGTCGAACATGTCGGGCGGCTCGACGACGTGGTCGTCGATGCTCACCAGGATCAGGTCGTCGGTGTTCATGAGACTCCTCGCGTGCGGGGGCGGCGGTGGATCGGGCGACGCTCGGGCGTCGGTCTCGCGAGATCGTCAATCATCGACAATGAGAATCTTTGGCAATGACAATCTTTGGCTGTGAGAATGGCGCTCTCGCTCACGATATAGACGATAGCGGATCGCGGCGTCCGGGTCGAAGGTCCGAGACGATCCGCGGCAGCTCGGCGGATGTGACGATGCCCGGCTCGGCGGCGCAGACGGCGGGGATCGCGTTGACCGCGCGGTGGGCGGTGTAACCAGGGGAGACCTCGGCCATCCGGTCCACCTCGACCGCCAGGCGCAGGTCGGCCTCGAGCGGCGCGTCGCCCACGACCGACACGTGCCAGCCGGTGTCGCCGAGGCGCCAGTCGGCCTCGACATCGCGGGTGCAGTACCAGCTCGCGCGGAAGGTCAGCAGCGGGGCGCCCCTGTGGAGTCCGGTGACGGTGACGCGCTGGGCGGCGACGGTTCCGGCGCGGATCGTGCCTGCGGCGATCGTGACGTCCGCGCGCGCGGGGGCGAATTCGGCGTGTGCGGTGAGCTCGTCGAGCGGCAGGCCGACCGTCGCGGCGACCGATCGCAACGACGGGCCGAAGCTCTCCCGCAGATGGGCGGCGCGGGACGGGGCGTCGGCCGGTGCGGCGCGGCCGAATCCCATGATGCCGAACAGCAGTTCCGGCGACGGACGCCGGGACAGGTCGGCGTACTCGTCGATGGTCAGGGCGGTCAGCTCCCGCTGGAGTGAGAGCAGGGTCAGCGGGAGGGACTCGGTGATGAAGCCGGGGCTGCTGCCGGCGCTGTGGACGGTCGCTCGGCCCCGGGCGCACGCCGCGTCCACGCGTGCGCGCAGGGCGGGATCGGTGCTGTCGGGGTGGTGGAACCGGCCACTGGTGGTGACCACGTCGATGCCCGCGGCGAGCAGGCGGCAGACCTCGTCGGCGTCGAAGGCGAGCGGCATGTAGAGCACGCAGTCCGGCCGCGCGGCGAGGATCTGCTCGATGTCGGTGGTGGCCCGCACGCCGATCGGGGCGGTGCCGCAGAGTTCGCCCGCGTCCAGGCCCGCCTTCGCGGGTGTGTGCACGTGGACGCCGGTGAGTGTCATCGCCGGGTGTTCGATGATCGCGCGCAGCGCGCGGCGGCCGATGGTGCCCGTGGCCCACTGGGCGACTCGATAGTGCGGTCGGCTGGTCATGGGGCGTCCGTTCCCGCCGGTCGGGGCTGTCCCGATTATGCGTTCGCTTAGAATGGTATTGGCATTCTCATTTTTTGCAAGTACCGTATTCAAGTGATGAACGAGCAAGTGCAGACCTCGTCCGGCATCCCGCTGGAGCCGAGCTACGGACCGGAGTCGAGGCGTACCGATCCGCCGCCGCCGGGCGTGTTCCCCTTCACCAGGGGCAATTTCGCGTCCGGCTATCGCGGCAAGCTGTGGACGTTCCGGCAGTACTCGGGGTTCGGCACCGCCGAGGAGTCCAACCGGCGTTACCGGTATCTGCTCGACCAGGGCGGCACCGGGCTGTCGGTCGCGCTCGACCTGCCCACCCAATGCGGTTACGACTCCGACGATCCCGAGGTGAGTGAGGAAGTCGGCCGGGTGGGCGTCGCCGTCGACACCCTGGCCGACGCCGAGCTGCTCTTCGACGGCATCCCGCTCGACAGGATCAGCACCAGCTTCACCATCAACGGCACTGCCGCCATCCTGCTCGCGCTCTATGTGGCCGCCGCGGAGAAGAAGGGCGTGCCGCGCGCGAAGCTCACCGGCACGATCCAGAACGACATCCTCAAGGAGTACGCCTCGCGCGGCACCTGGATCTGGCCGCCGCAGCCCTCGCTGCGCCTGATCGCCGACACCATCGAATTCTGTGCCGCCGAGGTGCCGCGCTTCAACGCGATCTCGGTGGCCGGCGCGCATTTCCGCGACGCGGGCGCCAACGCGGTGCAGGAGATGGCCTTCACCCTCGCCGACGGCGTCACCTACTGCGACACCCTGGTCGAACGCGGGCGCATGAGCATCGACCGGTTCGCCCCGCAGATCTCGTTCTTCTTCTACACCCACGGCGACTTCTTCGAGGAGATCGCCAAATACCGTGCGGGCAGGCGGCGTTGGGCCACCATCGTGCGCGAACGCTACGGTGCGAGCAGCGACAAGGCCGCCATGTTCCGCTTCGGCTGCGTCGCGGGCGGCGCCTCGCTGTACGCACCGCAGGCGCAGAACAATCTGGTGCGCGTGGCCTACGAGGCGCTGGCCGCGGTGCTCGGCGGCGTGCAGTCGATGTTCACCGCGGCCTGGGACGAGCCGTTCGCGCTGCCAAGCGAGGAGTCCGCCACCCTGGCGCTGCGCACCCAGCAGATCCTGGCCTACGAGACCGGCGTGACCAGAGTGGCCGACCCGCTCGGCGGCTCCTACTTCGTCGAGGCGCTCACCGACGCGACCGAGCAGCGCATCGTCGAGATCATGGACGATCTCGAGCGGCGCGGCGGCATGGTCCGTTGCATCGAGGACGGCTACCTGCAAGGGCTCATCGCCGACGCCGCCTTCGAGTTGCACCACGCCGTCGAGTCCGGGGAGCGGCCGGTGGTCGGGGTCAACCGGTTCGTCACCGACGAGCCCGCCCCCGACATCGGCACCTACGCGCTCGACGCCGACGGCAGGGAGCGGCAGCTGAAAAGGCTGGCCCGTGTGAAGGCCGAACGCGATCCCGCCGCCGTGCGCGCGACGCTGGCCGCGCTCTCGCGGGCGGCCGAGGGAGAGGACAACCTCATGCACCATCTGATCGCCTGCGCCAACGCCTACTGCACGGTGGGTGAGATGACCGCCGCGCTCAAAGCGGTGTGGGGCGAGTTCCAGCAGCCGGTGGTGTTCTGATGCCCGCCCGCGTGCTGGTCGCCAAGCCCGGCCTCGACGGTCACGACCGCGGCGCCAAGATCGTGGCCCGCACCCTGCGCGACGCGGGCTTCGAGGTGATCTACACCGGTATCCGCAAGAAGGTCGAGGAGATCGTCGCCATCGCGGTGCAGGAGGACGTCGCCGTGGTGGGGCTGAGCATCCTGTCCGGCGCGCACGTTGCGCTCACCCGGCGCGTGATCGACGGCCTGGCGGCGGCCGACGCCGCGGACATCGCGGTGGTCGTCGGCGGCACCATTCCGCGCGCGGACGTGCCGGTGCTGCTGGAAGCCGGTGCGGCGGCGGTGTTCCCGACCGGGACCGCGCTGGAGACCGTGGTCGAGCAGATCAGGGCGCTCACCGCGTCGGTCACCCCCTGAGACTTTCCGCCCCCGAATCGGACGGCCCGGCCATCGGGCAGCTTGGAGGAACACGTGCGTATCGGCGTGATGATCGGGCCAGAGAAGGGCGACACCGGCCGCAAGCTCGACCGGATGCTGCGCGACATCGAGTGGGCGGAGTCGGCGGGCATGGACACCGCCTGGATTCCGCAGATCCCCACCGACTTCGACGCACTCACCACCGTCGCGGCCATGGGGCCGGTCACCAGCCGTATCGAACTGGGCACCGCCGTGGTCCCCTTGCAGGCCCAGCACCCGGTCGCGCTCGCCCGCCAGGCGCTGTCGGTGCACGCGGCCGCCGCGGGCAGGCTGGCCCTCGGCGTCGGCCCCTCACACCACTGGATCGTGCGTGACATGCTCGGCCTGCCCTACGACCGCCCCGCCGCCTACACCCGCGACTATCTCGAGGTGCTCGCCGCCGCGCTGCGCGGCCCCGGCCGGGTCGACGTGGAGAACGACACCTTCACCGTCCGCAATCCGCTCGATCTCGGCCCGGTCGCCCCGCTGCCGGTGCTGGTCGCCGCACTCGGCCCGGTCATGTTGCGTATCGCCGGTGAGCACACCGACGGGACCGTGCTGTGGATGGCCGACGAGAAGGCGATTTCCGAGCACGTCGTCCCCAGGATCACCAGAGCCGCCGCCGAGGCGGGCAGGCCCGCACCGCGCATCGTGGCCGGACTGCCGGTGTGCCTGTGCGCCAGGGCCGAGATCCCCGAGGCGCGGGCGCGCGCCAACCGCATCCTGGGCGAGGCCGAGGTCTCGCCCAACTATCAGCGGCTGCTGGAACAGGGTGCGGCGCACGACATCGGCGACCTGTGCGTCGCCGGTGACGAGGAGAGCATCGTCGCGGGACTGCGGCGCTACGGCGAGGCGGGCGCGACCGACCTGTCGGTGCGGCTGCTGCCCATCGGCGACACCCGCGACGAACTGGTCGCCTCCAAGCGACGCACCCGGCAGATGATCGCCGACATCGCCGAGGCGCTGCGATGACTGCCGAGACCGCGGGTCCGCTCGCCGGCATCCGCGTCCTCGAGGTCGGCACAATGCTCGCGGGTCCGTACGCGACCATGATGCTGGCCGATCTCGGCGCCGAGGTCACCAAACTCGAGCCGCCCGGCGGAGACATCTCCCGGCAGGTGAGCGACAGCTACTTCGCCAGCCTCAACCGGGGCAAACGCAGCATCACCATCGAACTCGGCACCGAACGCGGCCGGGCGGCGCTCGGCGAACTGGTCGCCGGATCCCACGCGCTGCTGGTCAATCTCAAACCGTCCGCCATCCGCGGACTCGGCCTCACCTACGAGGACCTGCGCCACTACAACGAGCGGATCGTGTGCGTGGCGATCACCGGCTACGGGCTGCACGGCGGGGACGATCCCGCCTTCGACTACGTCATCCAGGCCGCCACCGGCGTCGCCGCCCTCACCGGTGACCCGGACGGGCCGCCCACCCTGCCCGGCTACTCCTCGGCCGACAACTCCACCGGACTCACCGCCGCCCTCGGCTTGCTCGCCCAGATCGTGTCCGGGCGGGGCGGACAGATCGACGTCTCGCTCTACGAGGTCATGCTCTCGCAGCTCAACTATCACGCCGCGGCCTATCTGGACGGCGGGGTGCGGCCCCGGCGGCGGCCGTTCGGGGCACACTCGTATTACGTTCCCGCGCAGATGTTTCCGACCGCGTCGGGACACCTGGCACTGTTCGTGACGCACGACCGGTTCTGGAAGGCCTTCGCGGCGGAGGCCGGGATCGACGGGTTCGCCACCATGGCCGAGCGGGTCGCCCGGCGGGACGAGGTGCTGGCGGTGGTCACCGCCGCGCTGGCCGGGGACACCGCCCGCGGGTGGGAGGAACGACTGCGACCGCTCGGGATACCGGCCGCCGCCGTGCGGGAATTGCCCGAGGCGCTCGACGCAAGCCCCGAGGTCGTGGTGCGAGCGGGAGAACATCGGCTCGTCGGAAGTCCGATCCGGGTGGCCGGGTACCGGCCTCGGTACGGGCCGCCCCCGCGGCTGGGCGAGCACGGGGCGGCCTGAGCGGAGCGGGCCGCGGCCCCGCCCACACGCTGGTTCCGGTCACCGGCGGCGGACCGGCTGTTCAGTTGATCGCCGCGGTGGCCCGGGCTTCGAGGGCGTCGAGGACATCGACGTAGGTGCCGGGTACGCCGATGCGCATGACCGGATCGGCGGTGGTGGCGGGGAATTCGAAGGTGAAGAAGCGACAACAGCCGGATTCGCGGGCGGCCAGATCGCGGGCGGCGTCTTCGCTGCCGGGATGGAGAGTGAGGTCGAGTCGGGTGGGGTGGGGACGGTGGGCCGACCGGACCGATCCGGCGAAGAAGCTGTCGAATTCGGCGACCCGGATCGGCTGTTCGACGGTGGGTAGAGTGCAGGCGTCGGGAACCCAGTCCTGCGACGAAGGCGTCATGTCTCCACGGTAGACCCGCCGCGGCCGCTCCGGCAGGTCCTGGACCGGACCTGCGCGGCGCGTGCGGGAATCACTCGTAGTCGACGGTGATGTCGGCGGTGTCTGGGACGGCCTGGCAGGTCAGTACGTAGCCCTCGTCGAGTTCGTCGTCGGTGAGTGCCTCGTTGGCGCGGAGGGTGGCGTGTCCCTCGGTCACTCTGGCGATGCAGGTGGCGCAGTTGCCCGCCTCGCAGGAGAACGGGGGGACCAGCCCGGCGCGGCGGGCGCTCTCCAGCAGGGTTTCGCCGCCCCGGCGGGGGACCGTCTTCTTCTTGCGGTTGAGCAGGATGGTCACCGTGCCGCCGTCGAGCCGTGGCGCCGCGGTCTCGGTGCGGGGGGAATCCGGCTGCGTGACAACCGGTGTGGCGGGGACGTCGAAGCGCTCGCTGTAGCACGGTCCCGGCCCGGGTAGTGCTCTCTCCACCAGCTCCATGAAGGGGTCGGGTCCGCAGATGTAGGACTCGCCGTGACCGTCGGGCCCGACGAAGGCGCGGACGGCGGCGGCGTCGAGGAAGCCGCTCGCGCTGTCCAGGTGACGGCGGACCTCGAGGCGGCCGGGGTACCGCGCGGCCAGGACGGTCAGAGCCTCGGCGAACAGGACCGACTCGGCGTCGCGGTCGGCGCACAGCAGGCGCACGCGACGGTCGGTGGTGGCCAGGGCGGACTTGGTCAGCGAGAGGATCGGGGTGATGCCGCTGCCGCCGCTGAACCCGAGCAGTGGCGCGCGGCTCTCGCGAAGGCAGAAGCGGCCGGTCGCGGGGCTCAACTCCACCTCGTCGCCCTCGGCGATGTTGTCGTGCAGCCAGTTCGAGACCGTGCCGCCTGGCACTCGTTTGACGGTGGTCATCAGTTCGGTGTCGGTTTCCGGCGCGCTCGACATGGAATACGAGCGGTAGCGCGGCTGCCCGCCGACGACGACGCGGAAGGTGCAGAACTGGCCCGCGCGGTAGGCGATCGGCTGGTCGTGCGGGCGCAGCACGAAGGTCCGCGCGTCCACGCTCTCCTTCACGATCCGGGTCACGGTTGCCTTCTGGAAGCGCTGCTGCATCGAGGGACTCGCCATCGACCGACTCCTTTGGTATGCATATTCTAGTAATATGAGAATTACATTCTCACCCACGAGACAGGATCATCTCAAATGTCTGCTGGGAGTGCATCCATCGCCCTCGTCTTCGAGGAGCGGTCCTACACCAGAGACCGGCTCGACACGCTGGCGGCGGGACTGGCGGCCGAGCTGGCCGCGCGCGGTGTGCGAGCGGGGGACCGGGTGGCGCTGATGTCGTCCAACCGGCCGGAGTTCGTCGTCGCCGTACTGGCCGTCTGGCGGCTCGGCGCGGCCGTCGTGCTGATCAGTCCCGCCTGGAAGACCGCCGAGGTCGAGCACGCGCTGACGGTGACCGGCCCGGCCCACGGCATCGGCGACCAGCCGGTGCTGGCCGAGCTGCTACCGGTCCGCCATCTCGACGACCCGATCGCGCCGGCGGAAGCCACCGAGGTGCACCACGATCCGCGCGCGGAGGCGGTCGCGGTGTTCAGTTCCGGCACCACCGGGATGCCGAAGGCGGTCCGGCACACACACCGCTCGCTCGGCCTCGCGGTGCGCCAGTGGCGTGAGGTGCTCGGCCTGACCGCCGCCGACCGCATCCAGGTCGCCACCCCGCCCTCGCACATCCTCGGCCTGCTCAACATCGTCACCGCCCTCGACGCCGGGGCGTGGATGCGCCTGCACCGCCGCTTCGACCTGGACACCATGCTCGGCTGCATCCAGGACGACCGGATCACCATCGAGATGGCCGTGGCCCCGATCGCGCTGGCCATCGCTTCGCATCCGAAGTTGGAGACCTTCGACCTGAGTTCGCTGCGCTACATCATGTGGGGCGCCACCCCGGTCACGGCGGGCGTCGCCGAGACCGTCACCCGCCGGACGGGCGTCACCTGGTTGCCCGCCTACGGCGCCAGCGAGTTGCCGGTCATCGCGTGCAATCCGCTCGACGGAGCACGGCTGGACAGCGTCGGCAAGGCCGCGCCGGGCGTCGAGATACGGGTGGTCGATCTGGATTCCGGGCACGTGCTCGGGGCCGGGGAGATCGGCGAGATCCACTGCCGCGCCGACTCGGTGATGGCCGGCTACCTGCCCGAACAGGCGACGGCGGACGCCTTCGTCGACGGCTGGTACCGGACCGGCGACGTCGGCTGGGTCGACGCCGACGGCTGGATCGGGCTCACCGACCGTGCCAAGGAGATGATCAAGGTCCGCGGCTTCCAGGTCGCGCCCGCCGAGATCGAGGCCGTGCTGCACGGGCACCCGCAGGTGGCCGATTGCGCCGTCTTCGGGGTGCCCGACCCGGCGGACGGCGAGGCCGTGGTCGCCGCCGTGCGTGCGTGCGGGCCGGTCACCGAGGCGGAGCTGACCGACCTGGTCGGCGGCACGCTCGCCACCTACAAGAAGCCGCGCCGGGTGGTGTTCGTCCCGGAGATCCCGCGCCTGCCGTCGGGCAAGGTGCTGCGCCGAGTGCTCGAGGAGCGTCATGGACGTCCGACTGACCGCTGAACAGCGCCAACTACGCGACGCCGCCGCCCGATTGGCCGACGAACTCGGCCCCGGTTCGGTGGCCGATCTCGACGACGAGCAGCGCGTCGCCCGCCTGGGCAAGGCCGTGGACACCGCGGGCTGGCGTTCGCTGCGCTCGGACGGCGCGTCCGGCGTCGAGGTGGCCCTGGTCGCCGAGGAATTCGGCCGTGGGCTGGTCGACGTCGCCTTCCTCGGCCCGGTGCTGGCCGACGACCTGCTCGGCCCGGCGGGCGAACCCGGCGAATGGACCATCGCGGTGGACGGCAGGGCGGTGGACGCCCGCGGCCGTGACCGTGCCCTCGAACCCGCCGACGGCCTGCTGCGCTGGGCTCCCGTCGGCGCACCGCTGCCCGGCGCCGACCTGACCCGCCGCACGGCCACCCTGGCCGCGGAATCGACGGTGCGCGGCGAGCTCTCGGCAGATCGCCGCACCCGCTGGTACGCCCTGGCGATCACCGTGACCGCCGCCGACCAGCTCGGCGCGGCGCGCGGCGCGCAGACCCTCGCGGTCGAATACGCCAAGGTGCGCGAGCAGTACGGCCGCGCCATCGGCGGCTACCAGGCGGTCGCGCACCTGCTCGCCGAGAACCAGGCCCTGATCGAGGGCTCGATCAGCGTGCTGCGGCACGCCGCCTGGGCGGTGGACGAACTCGACCCCGTCGAGGCTCTGCGCGCCGCCCGCATCGCCCATCTCTATCTCACCCGCGCCGCCCTCACCGTGTGCGAGACCGCCGTCCAGGTGCACGGCGGCATCGGCAACACCTGGGACTGCCTGGCGCACGTGTATCTGCGCCGGGCGCTGGCCTCGGCCGAGTGGTTTCCCGTCCGCCTGGAGGAGATCGACTGTGGACTATCGTGATTCGCCCGCCGAGGCGCGCTTCCGCGCCCGGCTGCGCGCCTGGCTCGCCGAGCACGCGGCCGCCTACCCGAGCAGCGGCGACGAGTACTGGGCCAGGCAGGGGGAATGGCACCGCGCGCTCCACGCGGCGGGGTTCTTCGGCCTGTCCTGGCCGGAGAAGTTCGGTGGTCAGGACCTCCCGCCGGTCTACGACGTCATCCTCGACGAGGAACTGGCCCGCGCCGGCGCCCCGCCGCGACCGAGCCTGGGCTATCTCGTGCACGGACTGGGCAGGCACGGCAGCGAAGAACTCCAGCAGCGCTTCCTGCCCGGCATGATCGACGGCACCCAGCGCTGGTGCCAGGGTTTCAGCGAACCGGAGGCGGGCTCTGATCTGGCCTCCCTTCGCACCACCGCCGTGCGCGTGGGCGACGAGTACGTGATCACCGGCCACAAGATCTGGACCAGCTACTCCGATGTCGCCGACTGGTGCCTGCTGCTGGCCCGCACCGACCCGGGCGCGCCCCGGCACAAGGGCATCTCCGCGTTCGTCGTCTCGATGAAGCAGCCCGGCGTGCGGCAGCGGCCGCTGCGGATGATCAGCGGGGTGACCCGGGAATTCGGGCAGGTGCGCTTCGACGGCGCCCGGGTGCCCGCCGATCAGATGGTCGGCGCGCCGGGGGAGGGCTGGAAACTGGCCATGACCGTGGTCGGGCACGAGCGCGAACCGTCGACCCTCGGCTACGCCGCCCGCTACGGAAAGCTGGTGCGGCAGCTGGCCGCCCGCGCCGGCGACGACCCGCCCGCCGACCTGCGCTGGGCCGCGGTGCAGGCCGAGATGCTGCGGCTGCACGTGCGCAGGCGGCTGTCCGAACAGCTCGACGGCGTGACGCACGGCCCCGACGGCTCGCTCGACAAACTCCTCATGACCTGGGTCGACCAGTCCGTCGGCCATGCCGCGCTCGCCGTAGGCGGCACCGGCGACGGGGAATTGCTCGGCGCCTACTTCTACAGCCGCGCCCAGAGCGTCATGGGCGGCACCTCCCAGATCCAGAAGAACATCATCGCCTCGCGCATCCTCGGACTCGGTGTCTGACCGAGCTCCGGGAGTCAGGAGCCCCCCATGTACGACCTTCCCGATGTGATCGACGTCCGCGCCGACGGTCCCATCCGCGTCATCACCCTCAACCGGCCGGACGCCCTGAACGCGGTGAACGACGAACTGCACACCGCCCTCGCCCAGCTCTGGCCGCGACTGGAGGAGGACAGGGGCGTGCGCGCGGCCGTGCTCACCGGCGCTGGCAAGGCCTTCAGCGCGGGCGGCGACTTCGCCTACCTCGCCGAACTGGCCGCCGACGCGGAACTGCGCGCCCGGACCATCGCGCACGGGCGCGCCATCGTGCTCGGCATGGCGCGGACGCGGATTCCGGTGGTCGCCGCGGTGAACGGGCCCGCCGTCGGGCTCGGGTGCAGCCTGGTCGCGCTCAGCGACATCGCCTACATCGCCGAGGGCGCCTATCTGAAGGACCCGCACGTGCAGGTCGGCCTGGTCGCCGCCGACGGCGGGCCGCTCACCTGGCCGCTGCACACCAGCCTCATGCTGGCCAAGGAGTACGCCCTCACCGGCGCCACGATCAGCGCCGAACGGGCGAGGGAGATGGGGCTGGTCAACCACATCGTGGCCGACCCGCTGGCCGAGGCGCTGGCCTGCGCCGAACGGATGGCGGGACTGCCGAGGCAGGCCGTGGAGGCGACCAAGCGGCTGCTGAACCTGCACCTCGAGCGGGCGGTGCTCGCCACCCTCGACTTCGCCAACAACGCCGAGGATCTGTCCTTCCAGACCGCGGACTTCCGGGCGACCATCGCCCGGCTCACCGCCCGCCGCGACTGACCGACGAGACGCCGAAGGCCCCGGACGCCGCTCCGGCGGGGTCCGGGACTGTCCTCGTCGCCGCGGCGCCTACTTCGGTCCGAAGCGCAGCGCGCCGTCGAGGCGGATGACCTCGCCGTTGAGATAGTCGTTCTCGATGATGGACTGGGCGAGCTGGGCGTACTCTGCCGAGCGGCCCATGCGCCGGGGGAAGGGCACCTGCGGGCCCCAGTACTGCTCCAGCTTGTCGGCGGCCTTGCCGTAGGCGGGGGTGTTGATGGTGCCGGGGGCGATGGTGACCACACGGATGCCCAGCGGGGACAGGTCGCGGGCGGCGACCAGCGTCATGCCCACCACGCCGCCCTTGGCCGCGGCGTAGGGCAGCTGGCCGATCTGGCCCTCGAAGGCGGCGATCGAGGCGGTGGTGACGACGACGCCGCGGCCGCCCTCGTCGAGCGGGTCGGTTTCGGCGATGGCGGCCGCCGACAGGCGCAGGACGTTGAAGACCGCGGTCAGGTAGTACTCGATGGTGGTGCGGAAACCTTCCAGCGGCAACGGCTTTCCGTCCTTGCCGACCAGCCTGCCGCCCTGGGCGGGACCGCCGTGGGTGTCGACCGAGATACGCAGCGGGCCGAGCGCTTTCGCCTCCGCGATGGCGGCGTTCACCGATTCCTCGTCGGTGGCATCGGTGTGCACGTAGCGGATGCCGAGTTCCTTCTCCAGTTCGCGGCCCTTCTCGTCGGCCACGTCCGCGACCACGACTTTCGCCCCCGCCGCGGCCAGGCGACGGGTGGTGGCCTCGCCGAGGCCGCCCGTGCCGCCGACCACCAGGGCGGAGCTTCCACTGATCTGCATGTCGCGACCCCTCTCTTGAAACAAAACTCTCTCGTTGAGAGAATCATATTCTCACACCGGATTGGAGTGCCACCATGCCCGAGGCCGTGATCGTCTCCGCGACCCGAACCCCGATCGGAACCGCCAGGAAAGGAACGCTGCGCGACACCGACGCCTTCGAACTGGCCCGCCACATCGTGGGAGCCGCCGCCGACGGCCTCGACCCGGCCGCGATCGACGACGTGATCCTGGGGGAGGGCCGATACGGCGGCGGCGTGCTCGCCCGCCACGGCGTCCTCACCGCAGGCCTGACCGAGGTGCCCGGCCTGGCGCAGAACCGCCACTGCGCCGCGGGCATGTCGGCCGTGCAGACCGCGGCCGCCTCGATCCGCGCGGGCATGGACGAACTGGTGATCGCCGGTGGCGTGAACTCCGACTCCACCGCGCCCCGCGCCCGCTTCCGCACCGGTGCGGACACCTGGGCCGACCCGTGGGTCTCGCCCAGTCATCCCGACCGCCCCGACGCCCCCGCGTTGGACATGTCCATCACCGTCGGCTGGAACACCGCCGTGCGAGCAGGCATCTCGCGCGTGGAGATGGACGCCTGGGCGCTGCGTTCGCACCGCAACGCCGTCGCCGCCATCGACGAGGGCCGGTTCAAAGAGGAGATCGTGCCCATCGGCACCCCGCACGGCCTGTTCGACACCGACGAGCACCCCCGCCGCGACACCAGCCTCGAACGGCTGGCCGCCCTGAAGGTCCTGCACCCGGAGATCGAGGGTTTCTCCATCACCGCGGGCAACGCCTCCGGCGCCAACGACGGTGCGGCCGCCCTGGCCATCGCGAGCGACCGGCTCGGCCTGCCCGCCCTCGGCGTCGTCCTCGGCTGGGCCAGTGTCGGTGTCGACCCGCACGACACCGGGCTGGCACCCATCCGGGCCGTCACGAAAGCCGTTCGGCGGGCCGGTGTCTCGCTCTCCGACATCGCGGTGATCGAGATCAACGAAGCGTTCGCCTCCGTCCCCCTGGCCGCGATCAAGGCGCTCGACCTCGACGCCGACCGGGTGAACGTCAGCGGCAGCGGCTGCTCGCTCGGCCACCCCGTCGCCGCCACCGGTGCGCGCATGATCGTCACCCTGGTCCACGAACTGCGCCGTCGCGGCGGCGGATTGGGCCTGGCCGCGCTGTGTGCGGGTGGTGGTATGGGGTCGGCCACGGTCATCGAGGTCCCCGCGCCGTGAATCGATCCCGCGGCGGTCCCGGTGCCCTGCCGCCGGGGCGTGGCGGCCCGCCGCCCGCCCCCGGTGCGGTCACGGGTGTGGATGCGGATGGCGTCCCCGAGCTGTTCACCCGTGCCCGTGCCGGTTCACCGCGGGCCGTGGGGCGACTGCTCAGCATGGTGGAGGGGCCGCGGCGGAACGCGGTGCGCGAGTTCCTCGCTCGTGAGCTACCGGCCCGGGAGCCGGTGGCGGCTCGGGAGACGGAGGCGCACACCGTGAGCGCCGGTCCGGGGCGCGCTCTGGTGATAGGCGTGACCGGCCCGCCGGGCGCGGGCAAGTCCACCACTGTCGCAGCGCTGGTCGACCGCTACCGGGCCCGCGGCGTCCGGGTGGCCGTGCTGGCGGTCGACCCGTCCTCGCCGTACAGCGGCGGCGCCCTGCTCGGCGACCGGATCAGAATGGACCGGCACACCGACGACCCCGGCGTCTTCATCCGCTCGCTGGCCGCTCGCGGCCACATGGGCGGCCTGTCGGAGGCGGTGCCCGCGGCCGTCGGCGTGCTGGTGGCGCTCGGGTACGGGGTCGTGCTGCTGGAAACGGTCGGCGTCGGTCAGTCGGAGATCGAGGTGGCCGCCGTCGCCGATCCGACGCTGGTGGTGCTCAATCCCGGCGCGGGCGACGCGGTGCAGGCCGCCAAGGCGGGCTTGCTCGAGGTCGCCGACCTGCTCGTGGTCAACAAGGCCGACCGCGACGGCGCCGAGCAGACGGTCCGGGACCTGCGGGCCGAAGCCGCCGTCCCCGTGCTCACCCTGATCGCCGACCGGGGTGTGGGCACAACGGAACTGGTCGCCGCGATCGACGCCCACCGCCGCGCCGAATCATCCGGCCGCCGCGCCGCCCGCGCCCGCGCGCAGATCCTCGCCCTGGCCCAGAGCCTGCTACGTGCGAACGGCGACCTCGACCGACTGGCCGGACTCGTCGCCGCGGGCGAGGCGGACGTGTACACCGCGACCGAGGAACTCCTCGCCGCCCTGACGCGAACCGGCGCGGGCACAGCGGGGTGATAGTCCGCGCCTGCATCGACGGCGGTCACGACACGGGCAGCCGGATCATCGCCTCCTGGGCGTAGGAGGCGACCAACTCCCCGCTCTCGGTGAGGATGTCGCCGCGTCCGAACCCGCGCCCGTGGGCGAGGATCGGACTGTGCTGGCGCAGCAACAGCCAGTCGTCGGAGCGGAACGCGCCGTGGAACCACAGGGTGTGCGAGGTGACGGCGGAGAGGAAGGCGGTGCCGTTGCCGCTCTGGGAGAAGCCCTCCTGGGGCAGCAGGGCGGTGCCGATGAGGGTGAGATCGGTGGCGTAGGCGGCGAGCGGGGCGGCCAGGGCCGGGTCGACGGTGGGGGTCCGCATCCAGAACTCGAATTCCGGTGCGCTGCTGCCCTTGTCGTCGATCTCGCGCCGGGCTCGGACCTCCCAGGGCAGCAGGTCCCAGTCGGCCTTGTGTTCGGCCGAGGGAAGGACGGGCACGGGGTCGGTGCTCTGGCGACGCGGGCCCTGCTCGGGGGTGTGCAGCGAGAGCGAGGCCGTGGCGACCACGCCCGCGGACTGTTCGGCGATCACGGTGGCCGAGGCGAAGGTGCGGCCCTCGTGGCAGGCGCGCACGCGGTAGCGGATCGGCTCCTCGGAGCGGCCCTCGCGCGGGAACAGCGCGTGCAGCGATTTCAGTTGCTTGCCGGGGAAGCTCAGCGCGGCGGCCCGGACGACCTGGCCGAGGATCTGGCCGCCGAACACGCGGTGGTAGGGCAGCTGCTGGTTGCTTCCCTCGAACTGGAACTCGGCGTCGGGCGGGCGGGCATCCGATGGCGCCGCACCGCCGCCGCCGTGGCCGGCGGGCGGGACTCGGGTGAGGTCGAGGCAGGCGACGAGGTCGCTCCACAGATCGGGCATGACCCGAGTGTATTCCAAATTCTCGAAAACGAGAATGACGTTACCGTTGTGGCGTGAAGCCGTGGGCGCAGAAGTTCCAGACCTCGGCGGCGGTGATCGGGTTCTGGGTCTCCTCGTCGGGGTGGCCGTTGGACTGCGCGGTGAACATGACCGTCTGCATGACCATGGCGGCCATCCGGCGGGTGTTCACCCCCTCGCGTAGCCGCCCGGCCTCCGCCGCCTCGTCGAGCAGTTCGGTGAACAGCGCCAGCATGGGCGCGTGGCCGAGTTTGACCTGGGCGGGATGGGAGACCAGCAAGCGCGGGGCGAACTCGGTGAACAGCGGGCGCTGGGCCGCCGGGTCCGGTCTGCACAGCTCGAACAGCAGTTCCACCACCACGCGGAGTTTGCGCAGCGGGTCGGTGGTGCCCTCGGCGGCGGCGCGCAACTGCTCGGCGGTGCGGGCGAGGGTGTCCTCGAACAGGGCGAGCAACAGCTCGTGCTTGCCGTCGAACTGCAGGTAGAAACTGCGCAGCGACTGCCGCGACCGGTCGACCACCTCCTGCACGGTGAAGTCGGTGGTGCCCTTCTCGGCGATGATCGCCTGGGCCGCGTCGAGGAATCGCTGCACGCGTTCCTCGGCGCGCAGTTTCGCCGTCCGCAGGGAACGTTCGACGGCGCGTTGCTTCCATGCGGGCTCTTCGCCGGGGCTGGTCACGGGTGCCTCACTGTCGGGTCGGCGGAAGAGAACATGAACGCACTGTACCGGAACGGCGTTCTCTTCTGATCGTTCCGAACAGCATACTTCCGTAGTGGTAATGCTTCACTTTCGTTTGAAGAGAATGATATTCTCGCACGATCGTGCGGTGGCCACGCGAGGAGGTGAGAGTCCGGGATGCTCTTCGAATTCGACGACGACCAGCGCCTGTGGCGGCGCACGGTCGGGGAGGTGCTCGCCAGGCACTGCCCGGCCGAGCTGGTCCGCGAGGTCGCCGACAAGGGCGCCTCGACCGAGGCGCTGTGGCGCGTCTACGCCGAGCAGGGCTGGAGCGAACTCACCGACCCCGCGGCAGCGGTCGCACTCGGCATCGTGGTCGAGGAACTGGGCAGGCACACCGATCCCACCCCCTTCCTCGCCACGGCCACCCAGTTCGCGCCGCTGGCACCGGGATTCACCGGCGCCGCGGCCACGGGCGCCGCGGTCTACGACGGCGTCGGGGTGCACCACGACGGCAACAGCTGGGTGCTCACCGGCACCGCGCGGCACGTGCTCGACGGCGACCGGGCGGACCAGCTGGCCGTGGTCACCGCCTCTGGGGTGTTCGTCGTGCCCGCCGCTTCGGCCGTCGTGCGGCGCGAGCAGGTGTTCGACCCGCTGCTGCACCTGGCCGAGGTGACCTTCGCGGCGGTTCCGGTCCACGACGAGGCGAAGGTCGACGCCGACCCGGAACGGGCACGGCACGTGGCGCTGACCGGTCTGGCGCTGACCACGGTCGGCGCGTGCGCCCGGGTGCTGGAGATGGTGCTCGCGCACGTGCGGGGCCGCCACCAGTTCGGGGCGCCGATCGGCAGCTTCCAGGCGGTCAAGCACAAGGCCGTCGACATGCACATCGCCATCGAGAGGGCGCGCGCACTGGCCTATTTCGCGGCCATGACCATCGCCGCCGACGACCCGCGTCGCCGCGTCGCCGCCGCCATGGCCAAGGCCGCGGCCGGGGAGTGCCAGGCGCTGGTGTTCGCCCACGGCGTGCAGTTGTTCGGCGCCATGGGCTTCACCTGGGAGAACGACCTGCAGTTCGCGCTCAAGCGGGCCAAGGCCGGGGACCTGCTGCTCGGTGGCGCCGCGCACCACCGGGCCGTGATCGCCGAGGAGTATCGTGCGACTGACTTTTGACGCCGACGTCGAGCGGTTCCGCGCCGAGTTCGTGGCCTTCCTCGACGAGCACGCCCCCGACGAACAGGACGCGCTCGCGCGCCGCCCGGTCTCGAGCGCCGACGTGCCGGAGTGGGCGCGGCGGTGGCAGCGCACCCAGTTCGACCACGGCTGGCTGCTGCCGGGCAATCCGCCGGAGTTCGGCGGCCGCAACGCCGGCATCCTGCAGCAGTACGTGCATCTCGAGGAGTTGTCGCGGCGGCGGATCTACCACAGCTTCAACCCGCAGGGCCTCGGCATCGTCGCGGCCTCGCTGCTGTCCTTCGGCACCGAGGACCAGAAGCGGAACTGGGCCGTGCCCATCCTGCGTGCCGAGATCACCGCCGCGCTCGGCATGAGCGAGCCGGGCGCGGGCTCCGATCTGGCGGGCCTGCGCACCCGCGCGGTCCTCGACGGCGACCGGTTCGTGGTGAACGGGCAGAAGGTGTGGACCTCCGGCGCCCACGATGCCGACGTGCTGCTCACCTTCGTGCGCACCGACCCGGACGCGCCGAAGCACAAGGGCATCAGTGTGCTGTTGATCCCGACCGACACCCCAGGCGTCACGCGCAGGCCGTTCGCCTCGCTGTGCGACCCGTCCGATCTGGACTTCAACGAGGTCTTCTTCGAGGACGTCCTGGTGCCCGCCGCGAACCTGGTCGGTCCCCTGCACGGCGGCTGGCAGGTGGCCAACGGCTCGCTCGGGCACGAGCGCACGCTGCTGTGGCTGAGTTTCGCCGACCGTCTGCGGGACCTGGTCACCGACTTCCGCCCGGTCACCGAACTCGACCGGGACCGCTACGCGCGCCTGGCCATGGACGATCTGTCGTTGCGGCTGCTCGGCTCGGCGGCGTTGGCCGACGCCGCGCGCGGCGAACAGGACGTGGCCGCCCTGTCGGTGCTCAAGCTGCTCGGTTCCGAGGCCGTGCAGCGCGGCGCCGGATACGCCCTGGACGCCGCGGGCGCGGACGCGCTGATCCACCCCGCGCTGACCGCGCCGTTGCAGCCGCTGAACTACGACAACTTCGTGCGCGGCTGGTTCGAGCGGTACGCGCGCAGCTTCGCCGGGACGATCGCGGGCGGCACCTCGGAGATCCAGCGCAACATCGTCGCCGAGCGCGTGCTCGGACTACCCCGCGGCTGAGCCCGCCGACAGCCCCGCGCCGGGCGGACCCCGAACCGAATCGAACGAGTCAGCTGAGGAAACCGATGTACATCCACTACGAGGTGAGCGACCGGATCGCCACCATCACCCTCGATCGGCCCGAGGCCGCCAACGCCCAGAACGGTGAGCTGCTCGACGAACTGGACGCCGCCTGGCAGCGCGCCGCCGCCGACGACCAGGTGGCGGTGATCGTGCTGCGGGCCGAGGGCAAGCACTTCTCCGCCGGGCACGACCTGAACGACAAGTCCTGGCCCGACCCGAGCAGTATCACCCTCGACACCATCTACAACCTGGAGGCCCGCCGCTACCTCGAGTATTCGCTGCGCTGGCGCAACATCCCCAAGCCGTCCATCGCGGCGGTGCAGGGCCGCTGCATCGCCGGCGGGCTGCTGCTGTGCTGGCCGTGCGACCTGATCGTCGCGGCCGAGGACGCCAAGTTCTCCGATCCGGTGGTCATGATGGGCATCGGCGGCGTCGAATACCACGGCCACACCTGGGAACTGGGTGCTCGCCTGGCCAAGGAGATCCTGTTCACCGGACGCCCGGTCACCGCCGAGGAGGCCGCGCGAGTGGGCATGGTCAACACCGTCGTGCCGAGGGCCGAACTCGATTCCGCCACCAGGGCACTGGCCGCCAGGATCGCGCGCATGCCCGCCTTCGGCCTGCGCCAGGCCAAGCGCGCGGTCAACCAGACCCTCGACGTGCAGGGCTTCTACGCCGCCATCCAGTCGGTCTTCGACGTCCACCAGACCGGTCACGGCAACGCGCTCAGCGTCGGTGGCTTCCCGATCCTGGTGAAGCTCGACGAGATGAAGGCAGCCCTCGAGTAGACCGGGCCGTCCGGTCCGGGCAATTCAACCCCCTTCAGAGATGAGGAATCCCATGCGTCACCACCTGCATCGCACTGCCGCCGTCTGTGCCGGTCTCGCCCTCGCCGCCGCGGTCGTGCTGACCGGCTGCTCCGACGACGAGAGCGGCGAGGCCGCCGAGACCACGACCGCCTCGGCCGCCGCCACGACCACCGAGGCC
>Ga0079224_100000865_pt1 | contig 32525 bp, 20 predicted proteins | sample Stecom2015_FD_80414 | JGI IMG/M metagenome (GOLD analysis project Ga0079224, IMG submission 80414) | Agricultural soil microbial communities from Utah to study Nitrogen management - Steer compost 2015 | ecosystem: Environmental > Terrestrial > Soil > Agricultural land | place: USA: Utah... | reverse complement strand
CGCCGCGCGAGCGCGCTTTGCGAACGCGCACCCGGTCGATCGCGAATCCGGCGCCGTCCCGCCCGCACCTGCCCTGTCTGGCCATCTTCCGCCGGGACATGCCATAATCGCCGGGACACCGCCCACAGGGCGCTATGCCGCCGTTCGGCCCGGCAGACGCCACCCAGACCACAGCTCGTGGAACCATGCGGTGATTCCCAAGGATACTGTCTGTTTTTGCCCGGAAAGGGAGATCCCATGGTATGCGTATTGCCCAGATTGCACCTTTGATCGAGTCCGTTCCGCCGCGGCTATACGGCGGGACCGAGCGGGTTGTTTCCTATCTCACGGAAGAGCTGGTACGGCAGGGCCACGACGTCACGCTGTTCGCCTCGGCCGATTCACAGACGCGGGCGAAGCTCGTGCCGTGCGCACCGTCGGCCCTGCGCCTGGAGCCGCGATGCCTGAGCCCGCTGCCGCACTACATGCTCATGTTCGAACAGTTGCGCAAGCGGCGCCGTGACTTCGACCTGCTGCATTTTCACATCGACTACATACACTACCCGCTGATGCGGGAGATGGCGGTGCCGCACGTGTCCACGCTGCACGGACGGCAGGACATGTGGGACCTGGAGCCGCTGTTCCGGGAATACACCGACGTGCCGCTGGTCTCGATCTCGAACAGCCAGCGGACGCCCGTTCGGGAGGCGAACTGGGTCGGCACCGTCTATCACGGCCTGCCGCGAGACCTCCTGCCGTTCTCGCCGAAGGGCGGCAACTACCTCGCCTTCGTGGGGCGCATCTCCGTCGAGAAGCGCCTGGACCGGGCGATCGAGATCGCCACGCGTGCCGGCCGAGAGCTCATCGTGGCGGCCAAGGTCGACAAGGCCGACCGCGAGTATTTCCAGACGGACATCAAGCCGTTGCTCGACCGCAGCCCGAACGTGCGCTTCATCGGCGAAGTCACCGACAAGGAGAAAGCCGAGGTGCTGGGCGGCGCCCTGGCGCTCGTCTTCCCCATCGACTGGCCGGAGCCGTTCGGCCTCGCGATGATCGAGGCAATGTCCTGCGGCACCCCGGTCCTCGGCTGGCATTGCGGCTCCGTGCCTGAGATCATCGTGGACGGCGTGAGCGGGCGTATCGTCGAGAGCATCTACGAGGCGGTAGCCGCCATCGACGAGCTCGCGACCTACGACCGAAAGCGCGTCCGCGAATACTTCGAATCCAGGTTCAGTGTCGAAAGGATGGCTGCCGACTACCTGGCCATTTACGAACGACTCGTCGACGGGCACGTCGCGGCCGTCCACACGGCCGCGTGAGGGCGCATGGACCGCCAGGCGACGGTCGAGCGCACGGACGAGAGCACGCGCACGAAGCGCGTCGAAACCGGGACGCACTACATACCGTCCCAGGCGGAGCCGTGGCATTACGCCCTCAAGCAGGGACAGAGCTTCGCGCTCTTCGACCAGCACGGTGACATCGACTCGGAGCCCGATCGCGCAGACGGGCTCTATCACCGCGATACGCGGGTCCTGTCCCGCTGGCGCCTGCTGTTCAACGGCCACCAGCCGCTGTTTCTGAGCTCGACCTTGCGGGACGACAATGCCGCACTGATCGTCGACCTCACCAACCCGGACATTTTCGACGAGGATCGCCTGCTGCAGCCGCGCGACACGATGCACATCGTGCGCACGATCTTCCTGTGGGACAACGGCTGCCACCAGCGAATCGCGCTCTCGAACTACGGGCAGACCGCGCAACGCAACGTTCTCAGGCTCGAGTTCGACGCCGATTTCATCGACCTTTTCGAGGTGCGCGGCCACCGTGTCGTCGCCCACGGCAAGATGACCAAGCGGGTGGTCGACCACAACACGATCGAGTTCCGCTACACGGCGACCGACGGCCTGGAGCAGGGCACGGTCGTATCCCTCGACCCCGCACCGGACCGGCTCGACGCCTGCGCCGCCGAGTGGGACCTCAAGCTCGCACCCGGGCACCGTTACATGCTGTTCGCCCGCGTGGATCCCGTCGCGCGGAACACGTCGTCGGCTCGCTCCTTCCTCACGTCGATGCGACTCGCCCGGACGGCGTTGTCGCGCCTCTCGAGCCGCGCCACCGCGATCGAGAGCTCGAACGAGATCTTCAACGAGATCGTCCGCCGCTCGATCGCGGACCTTTACATGCTGATCACCCAGACCGAGGACGGTCCCTACCCGTTCGCCGGCGTACCCTGGTTCTGCACGCCGTTCGGACGGGACGGCATCATCACGGCGCTCGAGATGCTGTGGGTCGACCCGGGGGTCGCCCGCGGCGTGCTGCAGTTCCTCGCCCGCACGCAGGCCCAGCACGAGGACAAGATGGCCGATGCGGAACCCGGCAAGATCCTGCACGAGATGCGTCATGGCGAGCTGGCACGCATCGGCGAAGTGCCGTTCCTGCGCTATTACGGGACGGTCGACGCGACGCCGCTGTTCGTGCTGCTCGCCGGCCGCTATTTCGAGCGCACCGGCGATGCGGAAACGTTGCGGAGCATCTGGCCGAACATCATGGCGGCGCTGCGCTGGATCGACGGTCCGGGCGACCCGGACGGCGACGGCTTCGTGGAGTATCACTCGCAGCGAGCCGACGGCCTGGTCAACCAGGGATGGAAGGACTCCTCGGATTCGGTGTTCCACGCGGACGGCACGCTCGCGCAGGGGCCGATCGCGCTGGTCGAGGTCCAGGCTTACGTGTACGCGGCGAAACAGTCCATCGCCCGGGTGGCGCGCACGCTCGGCCATCACGCCGATGCGGCCCGGCTGGCGACCGAAGCCGAAGCGCTGCGCGTGCGCTTCGAGCAGACGTTCTGGTCCGAGAAGCTCGGCACGTACGTGCTGGCGCTCGACGGCGAGAAGCGGCCGTGCGAGGTGCGCAGCTCGAACGCCGGCCACGTGCTGCTTTCGGGGATCGCGTCGAAGGAACGGGCGCGGCGGGTGGCGGCGGACCTGCTCAGCCAGAGCTTCTTCTGCGGCTGGGGGATACGCACGATTCCCGCCGGCGAGGCACGTTTCAACCCGATGTCCTACCACAACGGGTCCGTCTGGCCACACGACAACGCCCTGATCGCGCTGGGACTCGCGAACTACCAGCACACGCACGCCGTGCAGGACATCTTCCGCGGGCTGTATCTCGCGGCCAGCTCCATGAACCTGCGGCGACTGCCGGAGCTGTTCTGCGGGTTCCGCCGGCGGCTGGGCCGCGGTCCCACCGCCTATCCCGTTGCCTGCTCGCCGCAGGCCTGGGCGGCAGCCGCGCCGCTGGCGCTGCTGCAGGCGAGCCTGGGGCTCAGCTTCGACATCCCGAACCGGGCCATCCTGATGCACCACCCGCGCCTGCCCGAGTTCATCGACGAGATCTGGCTCCGGCGCCTCAAGCTCGACGACAGCACCTCGATCGACCTCCTGTTGCGCCGCCACGGCACGGACGTGGCGGTGAACGTGCTGCGGCGCGAGGGCGACGTCGTGGTGGACGTCAGGGTCTGATACGCCCTATCCTGACCTGCCCGGATTGCCTTTGAGAACGATGGCCTGGCCCTGGCTCACGATCGTCGCCCGCACCATTCCCTGGGCGGAGCTCGCCCGCAACGCGCCCAAAATCATTGCCGCGTCCTCTGACCTGCTGGCAAAGCGCAACGCCGCGGCGCGCCAGGAGTTCCGCAACCCGCCGGACGAAGCGGACGAGATCGAGATGGCGGCACGGATTCGCGCGCTGGAGCAGCGCGACGCCGAGAACGCCCGCCTCATCGAGCAGCTCGCCCGGCAGGTGAGCGACCTGAGCGAAGCGGTGCAGGTGCTCGCCGCACGGTTGCGCCTGCTTTCCTGGCTGTTCGCCGCGGGTGCCGTCGTCGCCCTGGCCGCCTTGTGGCTGGCGTTGTGAGCGACGCCCTCGACGTAGTCGATCACCTCGTGTTCGCCACGCCGGACTTCGATGCCGGCGTCGCCGAGATCCGCGAGCGCTTCGGCGTGGATCCGGTGCCCGGCGGGCACCATCCCGTGTACGGCACGCGCAATGCCCTCGTCGCGCTCGGGGAGACCCGTTACCTCGAGATCATCGGGCCGGACCCGCAGGTGCTCGCCCGCGACGAGGTGCGGGTATTCGGGATTCACGAGCTCGAGCGCCCGCGGCTGGTTACGTGGGCCGCGCACGGCACCGACCTCGAGCAGCTCACGCGCGCGGCACGGCGCGAAGGGGTCGATCTCGGCACCGTGAGCGTCGGCAGCCGCCACCGGCCGGACGGCATGGAGCTTACCTGGAGCTTCACGGATCCGCTGGCCGCGCGCAACGGCGGCGTGCTGCCGTTCTTCATCGACTGGGGGGATACCGAGCACCCGGCCCGGAGCCTGCCGCAGTCGTGCGAGCTCCTCGAGCTCGGCCTGTATCACCCGCACGCCGACAACGCCGCGCAACGCCTGCGGGCCATCGGCATCGAGCTGCCCGTCCATCCCGCCGACGAGCCGCACATCACTGCCCGCATTCGCACGCCAAGCGGCACCGTCACGTTGTAGGAGCCGCGCCGCGTGCTCCTATGCGGGCGGGGCGAGGAAGCTCGTGCCGTAGTCCATGGCCGGGAGCTCGAACAGCTCGGCGAGCGACTGCCCGATGTCGGCGAACGTGGCGCGCTCGCCCAGCGGACCGGGGGTGACGCGCGCTCCCTTCGCGAGCACGGGGATGTGCTCGCGCGTGTGATCGGAGCCGGGCCAGGACGGGTCGCAGCCGTGGTCCGCGCAGAGGATCATGAGGTCGCCTGCTCCGAGGCGGGAGGTGAGCTCCGGCAGCCTCGCATCGAAATATTCGAGCGCCGTCGCGTAGCCCTCGATGTCCCGCCGGTGGCCGTAGAGCATGTCGAAGTCCACGAAGTTCGTGAACACGACGGAGCGATCCGGCGCCGCGCTCCAGGCCTCGAGCGTGGCGTCGAACAGCGCGGCGTTGCCGGTCGCCTTGACGGCGCGGCTGATACCGCAATGCGCATAGATGTCGGCAATCTTGCCGATCCCGATGACTTCGCCTCCCGCGGCGACCAGCTTGTCGAGAACGGTATCCGAGTGGGGCGGCGTGGTGAGGTCGCGCCGGTTCCCGGTGCGGACGAAGTCGGCCGCCGTTTTCCCGACGAACGGCCGCGCGATGACGCGGCCTACCCGGTAGGCATCCACGAGCTCGCGCGCGATATCGCACAGCTCGTACAGCCGCTCGAGACCGAAGGTTTCCTCGTGGCAGGCGATCTGGAACACGCTGTCGGCGGAGGTATAGACGATCGGCTTGCCGGTGCGCATGTGCTCCTCGCCGAGCCTCTTGATGATCTCGGTGCCCGAGGCGTGGCAGTTGCCGAGCACCCCGGGCAGCCTGCCCCGCTCGATCAGCGCGTCGAGCAACTCCGGCGGGAAGGTGTCGGTCTCGCCGCGGAAATACCCCCACTCGAACAGCACGGGCACGCCGGCCACCTCCCAGTGGCCGCTCGGCGTGTCCTTGCCCGTGGAGAGCTCGCGCGCGAAGCCCCAGGCGCCGCTGACCTCCCCGGGCACCTCGCAGCCCGCCGGCCAGCGCCCGGTGCTCGCGTGCGCGGCGTGCAGCAGGCCGAGCCCGGCGAGGTGCGGCACGGCCAGCGGCCGGCCCTGTTCCTGCCGGTGCTCGGCAATGTGACCGAAAGTATCCGCCCCGGCGTCGCCGAAGCGCCCGGCGTCGGCGCTGGCGCCGATGCCGAAGGAATCGAGCATCAGGATCAGGGCTCGCGTCATGATTTCTCCTCGAATCGGCTGCTCGCCATCCTCGTCGCGTGCGATGGACGCTTCAACGGGTAGTCGCAGCCCGGCGCGCGCTTACAGGGAGACGAGAATGCCTGCGATCGTCGCGTTCACCAGGTTGACCAGTGTACCGCCGATCACGGCCCGCAGCCCAAGCCGGGCGATGTCGCTACGCCGGCTGGGCACGATGCTGCCCAGGCCGCCCAGCAGGATGGCGATGGACGTGAGATTGGCAAAGCCGCACAGGGCGAACGTGATGATCGCCCGCGTCCGCTCGCCGAATTCCGCCTGCATTTCGACGAAGTGCACGTATGCATAAAACTCGTTGATCACGAACTTTTCGCCGATCAGGGTGCCGGCCTGCACGGCTTCCTCCCAGGGCACGCCGATCATGAACGCGACCGGGGCGAACAGCCAGCCGAGCATGAGCTGGAGGCTGAGCCCGGGATACCCCGCCCATTCCCCCAGCATGCCGAGCACGCCGTTGACGAGCGCAATCGTGGCTACGAACGCGAGCAGCATGGCGCCGACGTTCAACGCGAGCGTGAGCCCGGTCGCCGCGCCGTTGCCGAGCGCTTCGAACAGGTTCACCGGGCGCGTCTCACCACCCAGGTCGGCAGGGTCGAAGGGAGCCGGGGAGCCGGTTTCCGGGACCATGATCTTGGCGACGAGCAGCCCGCCGGGCGCCGCCATGAAACTCGCGGTGATGAGATAACCGAGGTCGACGCCCATCTGCGCGTAGGCCGCCATCACCGTGCCGGCAATCGTCGCGCACCCGCCGGTCATGACGGCGAACAGCTCCGATTCGCTCATGCGCGCGAGGTACGGACGTACCACGAGCGGCGCCTCGGTGTGGCCCACGAAGATGTTCGACACGGCCGACATCGACTCGGGCTGCGTGGTCCCGAGCAGCTTGCGCAGCGCCCCGCCGAGGACCGCGACGATCCATTGCATGATGCCGAGGTAGTACAGGACCGACATTATCGCCGCGAAGAACACGATGATCGGCAGCACGTTGAAGGCGATGGTGAAGCCGAGGCTGTCCCCGATGCGGTTGCCGAACACGAACTCGATGCCGGCGTTGGCGTAACCGATCACGTGGCCTACGCCGCGTACCGCCGCGTCCAGCGCCCGCCGGCCGGCGGGCAGGTACATGATGACGACGGCCATGCCGAGCTGGATCGCGAACGCGGCCAGCACGGTGCGCGGCCGGATCGCCCTGCGGTCGCTGGACAGGAGCCAGGCAAAGAGGAGCAGCAGCAGGATGCCGCCCAGGCTGATCAGGGTGCGCATGCGCGAATCAGCGAGCCGCTGCTCCGTGACCCGCCGTCAGGGCGACCACCGCTCGACAGGCCACCGGCCCGGCTCCTGCCGGATCAATGCTCAACTGCCGCCGCCGGCGGGCTGGTGGTGCGGGCTGCCATGCGGGGCAGGATCGCCGGCGGCAAAGAACTCGATGCGGGTGAGGAAGGTGTAGTCGCCTTCGAGGGACATCAGCCAGATCAGGATGAGGATCGCCACCGGCGGCACGAGGATCGCGAGCTTGAGCGCGAGCCGCTCCCACTTCATGTGCATGAAAATGGCCACGATGAACCCGGCCTTGAGCAGCATGAATATGACGATCAGCGACCATCGCAGCATTCCCTGGAATTCCAGGTAGTCCACCATGTAGGAAAAGAAACTGACGACGAACAAAAGCCCCCAGATCCAGAAGTAGATGGCGATGGGGTGCTGCTGTCCTTCCTGCGCCATGGCGTGTTCCTGCCTACCAGAGATAGAAGAATGCAAAGATGAAGACCCAGACGAGATCGACGAAGTGCCAGTATAACCCGGCGATCTCGACGATTTCGTAGTTGCCGCCCCGCTTCTCGTAGAAGCCCCGCTTGACGCGGAAGGCCACGATCAGGAGGTAGATCACCCCGGCCGTCACGTGCATGCCGTGGAAGCCGGTGATCATGAAGAACGACGAGCCGAACTGCGCCGCCCCGTGCGGGTTGCCCCAGGGCCTTACCCCCTCGTCCAGGATCAGCTTGCTCCACTCGAACGCCTGCATGCTGACGAACGTCGCGCCGAGCGCCGCCGTGGCCACCATCAGCCAGAACGTCTTGTTGCGCTCCTTCCGGTATCCCATGTTGACCGCCATGGCCATGGTCCCGCTCGACGTGATCAGCACCATCGTCATGATCGCGATCAGGAACAGGGGCACGGATACGCCGAACACCTCCAGAGCGAACAGCTCGCTCGGCAACGGCCAAGGCTCCGCCGTCGACATCCGGACGGTCATGTAGGAAATCAGGAAGCAGCTGAATATGAAGGTGTCGCTCAGGAGGAAGATCCACATCATGGCCTTCCCCCACGGCATGTGAAACGCCTGCTTGTCCGCCGAGAAATCGCTGACGACGCCGCGCCTGCCCGCCGGCAGCACGTCGTCGATCTTCGTCATGATGGCTTCCGACATCTTGCGAGACCCTTCAGGTATAGAGCAGCAGTGCGAACAGGACCAGCCACACGAGCAGCAGGTAATGCCAGTAGACGGTACAAAGCTGCACGCTCGTCCGTATCGCCTCCGGCTCCGCGCCGCTCATGATCTTCACCACCGAGCGCGCCCAGACCCACAAGCCGCCCGCGAGGTGCAGCCCGTGCACGGCGGTGAGCAGGTAGAAGAAGGCGTTCGCCGGGTTGCGGCTCGCGTAGTGCCCCGTGTCGTGGAGCTCCCGCCATGCGATGAGCTGGCCCGCGAGGAACAGGAAGGTGAGCAGGCCGGCCAGCGCCAGCCCGATCTTCAGGGTGGCCGCCTCGCCGCGGATCGCGGCGCCGCGGCTCCGGTGATACACGAGGCTTGCAAAAACCAGCAGCACGGTGTTGACCCACAGGATATCGGGCTCCGGCAGGTCTGCCCAGTCGTGCATGTGCCGCCGCATGAGGTACGCGCTGATGAACAACGCGAACAGCGACGTGACCACCGCGAGGAACGCCGCGAGGCCAAGCACCCGCGGGCCGGTGTCGAACGCGCTGCCGCTCGCCGCATCGTCCGCCGCCCGCGGCTGCCACGGCGCGGTGTTCAGCGTCTGGCGCAGCAGCCACCCGACGACCACGGCCATCAGGACGGCGAGGATCAGCAGCGTGAACGTCATGCATCCTGCTCTTCGGGAGCGCGCACCGCGCTACGCATGCGTGACCCCGTGACGACGGCCGACCGGCGCGACTTCGGCCGGCACGTTCTGCGGGATGAAGTCCTCGGGATGGCCAGGCACGCTGTAGTCGTAGGCCCAGCGGTGCACCTCGGGCAGCTCGTGGCCCCAGTTCCCGTGCTTCGGCGGCGTATCGGGCGTCTGCCACTCGAGCGTGGTCGCGCCCCAGGGGTTCGGATCGGCCTTCTTGCCCCGCGCCAGCGACGTCACCACGTTGTAGAAGAAAATGAGCTGGGTGAGCGCGACGATGATCGCGGAGATCGTGATGCTCTCGTTCAGCGCCTGGGCCGATGCCGGCATGAACTCGGTGTCACCCATGGCGAAATACCGCCGCGGCACGCCGAGGAAGCCGAGGTAGTGCATCGGCAGGTAGATCGAGTACGTGCCGAGGAACGTCAGCCAGAAATGCCACCGGCCGAGCCGCTCGTTGTACATCTTGCCGGTGATTTTCGGGAACCAGTGGTAGATCGCGCCGAAGACCACGAGGATCGGCGACACCCCCATCACCATGTGGAAGTGCGCCACCACGAAGTACGTGTCCGACAGCGGCAGGTCGACGACCACGTTGCCGAGGAAGATACCCGTCAGCCCGCCGTGGATGAACGTGAAGATGAAGCCGATGGCGAACAGCATCGGCACGCGCAGGTGGATGTTGCCCTGCCACAGTGTCAGCACCCAGTTGTACACCTTGATCGCCGTCGGCACCGCGATGATCAGCGTCGTGGTCGCGAAGAAGAACCCGAAGTAGGGGTTCATGCCGCTGACGTACATGTGGTGTGCCCAGACGATGAAGCTCAAGCCACCGATCGCGAGGATAGCCCACACCATCATGCGGTAGCCGAAGATGTTCTTCCGGGCATGCGTGGCGAGCAGGTCCGACACGATGCCGAAGGCCGGCAGCGCCACGATGTAGACCTCGGGATGACCGAAGAACCAGAACAAGTGCTGGAACAGGATCGGGCTGCCGTTCGTGTAGACCGTCTGCTCGCCCGCGGACACCATGTCGGGCATGAAGAAGCTGGTGTAGATCGTCTTGTCGAGCAGCATCATGATCGCGGACACGAGCAGCGCAGGGAACGCCAGCAGGCCCAGGATCGTGGCCATGAAGATGCCCCACACGGACAACGGCAGGCGCATCAGCGTCATGCCGCGACAGCGCGCCTGCAGCACCGTGGTCACGTAGTTCAGGCCGCCCATCGTGAAGGCGACAATGAACACGGCGAGAGAGACGAGCATGAGCACGATGCCCCACTCGACGCCCGCGGTACCCGGCGCGATGGCCTGCGGCGGATACAGGGTCCAGCCTGCACCGGTGGAGCCGCCAGGCACGAAGAAGCTCGCGAGCAGGATGATCACCGACAGCAGGTACACCCAATAGCTCAGCATGTTCATGTACGGGAATACCATGTCGCGCGAGCCGCACATGAGGGGTATGAGGTAGTTCCCGAACCCGCCGAGGAACAGCGCCGTGAGCAGGTAGATCACCATGATCATGCCGTGCATGGTGACGAACTGGTAATAGCTCTCCGGGTTGATGAACGAGAACTCGTTCGGGAAGCCGAGCTGCAGGCGCATCATGACCGACAGGCAGAGCGCCACCACGCCGACGAAGATTGCCGTCAGGCCGTACTGGACGGCGATGACCTTGTGATCCTGGCTCCAGATGTACTTGCGGATGAAGGTCTGCGGATCGTGATGCGCGATTTCGTGATCCCGGTCCGCGATTGCTACGTAGGCCATCAGCCTGTCCTCATGCCGTGCCGGTCATGGTGCGGTACGCTCCGGCGTCTCCGGGGTCGACAGCGTGTTGATGTACGCCACGACGTCCCGGATTGCCTGCTCGTTCTGCAGCGTCTCGGCCATGAACCCCATCTGCTTGCCGTAATAGTCACTGGGATGGCCACCACGCACGCCGCTCTTGAAGTTCTCGAGCTGCCGGACGAGGTACCAGTCGCTCATGCCCGCGAGCCGCGGCGCGTTCATGTGCTCGATGCCCTGCCCGCGGGCGCCGTGGCAGTAGGCGCACACCGCGTAACGCTTCGCGCCCGCCGCGACGTTCCCCTCGACCGTGTGCGCGGGCGGCTCGTCCGGCAGGCCGGCGAGGTACGCGAGCACGTTGGCGACGGCTTCCGGCGTCGCCAGCGTACGCGCCATGGGCGCCATCTGGCGTCCGTACGTGTCGGCCTCGTGCGCGCCGCGCAGGCCGGTGCGGTAGTTCTCGAGCTGCTGCTCGATGTACCACGGGTCCTGCCCGGCCAGCTTGGGCGCGTTCAGCGCGGGCATCCCTTCCGCCCGCGGCCCGTGGCACGCCGAGCACACCGCGTACTGCGCCGCGCCAGCGGTCGCGTTGCCCGGCGGGCGCGCCGCGAGCTCGGCCCAGGTCGGCCAGCTCGCCACCCACTCGTCGAACGCCTCCTGCTCCTCGACCACGACCGCGCCGCGCATGGAGTGGTGCGCAATGCCGCAGAGCTCCTCGCACAGCACCTCGAAGCGCCCGGTGCGGGTGGGCGTGAGCCACATGTGGGTTTCCATGCCGGGGACGAGGTCCATCTTCACGCGGAACTGCGCGACGGTGAAGTTGTGCAGCACGTCCTTCGAGCGCAGCCAGAAGCGAACCGGGCGGTTCACGGGCAGGTGTACCTCGGCGCTCGACACCAGCACGTCGTCCTGGCCGTCCGGGTCTTCGGGGTACATGCCGAAGGGATTGTCCGACGAGACGAGGCGGGTGCTGGTCCTCCCGAACCGGCCGTCTTCACCGGGCAGGCGATAGCTCCAGTGCCACTGCTGGCCGACCGCCTCGATCTGCAGCGCGTCGGGGGGCACGTCGACGAAGCGCGCCCATACGAGCAGGCCGGGCGCGAGCATCGCCGCGACGCCGACCGTGGTGAAGGCGGTGAGGACCCACTCGAGGCGCTTGTTCTCGGGCTCGTAGGCGGCCTTGCGCTCCCGGCGATGGCGGAAGCGGATGACGCAGTAAGCCATGAAGAGGTTGACGGCCACGAACACCAGACCCGTCACGACGAGCGTGATGTCTACCGTTCTGTCTATGCGTTCCCAGTTGGATGCGAGGGGCGTGAACGTCCACGGGCTCAGGAAGTGAAATGCGAGGGAGCCCACGACCAACAGGATCAACACTATTGCTAAAGGCATACCCGGCGCACCCTCTGCCGCGATCGTCCGGATGGAATGTTGCTCGTGGACTCGAGTGGACTACATCAGTTGCCGCCCCCTGTTGCCGTCGGCTTCCGTGTCGGTGTGCAGTATCTTCGCCCGTCGCGCCCACGGACGGCGAGATGCATTCCCCCTACCACGTCCTTGTTCTTATCGGCGCCCCCTTTGTTGCCGGCGGACTGGTACACCGTCGACAATAGAGCAATCAGGGGCCCATTTCCACCGGGATTCGAGTCTCGGCGCGGGCGCCACCGGCCCCGCCTCGGTGGCGGGCCTGGGCCCGTGCGGTGCGCGCTCCTCAGGCGAGGCCGAGCTGCTCGGCTACGGCGCGATCCGCGGCATCGATGGCGCCGTCCACGTACGCGTAGGCCGAGGCATCCGAGTTCGCGATCGAGATGCGCCCGATGCGCGCCCGCCCGGCCACGTGCGGGCCTTCGTCACGCCCCCAGTGTGGCGGATCCGAGTAGTCGTTGTACTCGTAGGCGTAGCCGTGCGGCCAGCGGTTCACGGTGATGCCGGCGATGTCGCGCTCGGCGTCGAACCCGCCTTTCGACAGCGCGCCGTCCATCTGCCGCATGATGGCATCCTCGAACTCGTCGAAGCTCATCTCGAGCAGCCGGCGCCGGCCGGCATCGTGCTGCTCGCGCGCCGACAGCCCGCGGTCCGGGAGAGTCGGCGCGAACAGGCCGTGGATCACCGTCGGCTCTCCCGGGTTCCGGGTGAACGCGTAACGCCCGATGCTGACCGGGAAGTCCATGCCGAAATTGCACATGAGCTCGGCGCGCGGCACGTAGAAGTCGTAGAACCCGAGCCGCTCGAAAGCGTGCCAGTTGCGCACCGCGATGCCCAGGTACACGAGCGGCACCTTCGTGGCGTATTCGATCGCCTCCTTCTGCGCGGCCGGCAGCTCGGGGCACAGGTAGGGGATCATGCAGTTGTAGCAGGCGAGCACGACGTGCCGGCCGCACACGCGCTCCGCGCGGCCCCGCCGGACGTAGGTGACTTCCGCCGTGCCGCCGTTCGCATTGCGGACGTCGACCGCCGTGCTGTGCAAGCGGATGCGAACGTCGGCATCCGGACGGTCGAGCCGGCCGTAATCGATGCGCGCGGTCACGAGCTCCTCGATCGTCGTCGCCGGCACCGCGGCCGGCACCAGCCTCTGCACCAGCGCGCGGGCGATGGCGGCGTTGCCGTCGGGAAAGTGGAAGATGTAGGGCTCGTCCGGTCCCGCTGCGCCGCCGTCGGGCTCGCCGGGATCGAGGCCGCCCGTTCCCGGCATCGCCATCCGCCACGCCTCGAGCGCCGACAGCGCATCCCACCCGACTCCCCACAACCCGAGCACGGTGTCCCGGAGCAGCTCGACGACTTCCTCCGGCACGCCGGCGTATCGGCGCAGGAAATCGGAATAGCTCGTCCGGCGCAGGATCCGGGCCTGTTGCCCGGGGCTGCGGCCGGGCAGCAGGTTGCGAGCGGAAGCGAGCAGCGAGAGCAGCGAGTCCCGCGCGGTCGCGGACAGCGGATACTCGCGGATCGCCGCGGCCAGGTCGGCCTCGGGCGGCAGGCCGTAGTAAGGCAGCACGTTCGGCACGACGCGGTCCTCGCCCCACGCAGCCGCGGAAAAGTAGATCCCGCGGACCAACCCGTGGCGGGCGTGCCAGCCGCGGTCGAACCACTCGTAGAAGCGGTCCGTGTCGATCGCGAGGTCGGCGAGCAACCGCTTCGCCGCCTGCGAGTAGCGGCCGGGTGAATCGATGGACTGGCTGCCGCCGTAAGCGATGAGCTGCCGCCCGTCAACGGTGAACTCGTTGCGGCGCGCGTGCCCGCCGAAGTCGTCGTGATTGTCGAGGATCAGCACGCGCTTGCCGGCGCTGGCACGCTGCCGGTACAGGAACGCGGCGGCGAGACCCGAGATGCCCGCGCCGACCACCACGAGATCGTAGACGTCGTCCGTGCGTGCCTCCGGTCGCGGCCAGCGCCGGCCGCCCCACGCGAGCGCGTGTGCAACCTCGAACGAGCCCGGGTGGCTGCCTCGCATCCCCGTGAGCGCCGGCGGGTACGGATCACCGGCCCGTGCCGCCCTTGCCATGAGCTCGAGCGGCGACAACGAGCTGCCGGCAGCGACGCCGAGCGCCATGCCGTTGATGAAATCGCGGCGGGTAATCCTGCGCCTGTCGGTCATTGCCCCTTGTGACCCGTGACTCGCGGCCGGCACGCCTGCCCATGTTAGTGGCCGGGCGACCGGCGTCACAAGCCGGCCGACCCGCCGTCCCGTCGGGTGGCGTCACACCGCTCTGCGGAACCCCGGCTGCATGTCTTTTGTTGCACCGCTGCACTACACTCTGGACGAAAAAGGTGCAGCACGGCCGTGCAAAGGCTCCGCATTTTCATCTCGTCTCCCGGCGATGTCCTGGAGGAGCGGACGATCGCCCAGCGGGTGATCGAACGGCTCCAGAGCGAGTATGTCGGCCGCCTGGTGCTCGAGCCGGTGCTCTGGGAGCACGAGCCGCTCGTCGCGACCGGGAACTTCCAGGAACAGATCATCCGCCCGGCAGAGACCGACGTGGTCGTGTCCATCCTGTGGTCGCGGCTCGGCACGCGCCTGCCCAGGGGCTTCACCCGCCCGGACGGCTCCCGCTACGAGTCCGGGACGGAGTTCGAGTTCGAGGACGCGCTGGCCGGCTTCCGCGCGAACGGCAAGCCGGACCTGCTCGTGTACCGCAAGACCGCGCCGCCCTCCGTGCGGCTGGACGACGAGCGGGAGCTGCTCGAGCGCCTGCGGCAGAAAAAGAAGCTCGACGATTTCATCGCGCGCTGGTTCCACGACCAGGCCGAAGGGACGCTCATCGCCGCGTTCCACTCGTTCGAGTCCCCGGGGCATTTCGAAGAGCTGCTGGAGGAGCACCTGCATCGGCTCGTCGAGCGCAAGCTGCCCGACGCGCTGGGCGCCGCGGGCGAAGTACCGGCGGTCTGGAAGAAGGGTTCGCCGTTTCGCGGCCTGGAAGCGTTCGAGTTCGAGCATGCCCCGGTGTTCTTCGGCCGCACCAAGGCGGTGTCCGACGTGCTGGCCGCGCTGCGCCGGCAGGCCGCGGACGATCGCGCTTTCGTGCTGATCCTCGGCATGAGCGGCGGCGGCAAGTCGTCGCTCGTGCGGGCGGGCGTCCTGCCGATGCTGACGCAGCCCGGGGTCATCGAGGGCGTGCGCTCGTGGCGCAGGGCGGTGTTCCGGCCGGGCGATGCGCCCGGCGACCTGTTCACCGGGCTCGCGGCCGCGCTCCTGCGCGAGCATGCCCTGCCCTCGCTCGATCCGGACGGCGAAGGGCCCGCCGCGCTCGGCCGGGTGCTGCGCGAATCGCCGCACGCGGCCGTGCAGCTCATCAGGACGGCGCTGGCGCGGGAAGCCGGTGCCGGCACGGTCCAGCCCGCAGACGGCAAAGCGGATGCGCGGCTCGCGCTCGTCATCGACCAGATGGAGGAGCTGTTCACGCAGGACGGCATCAGTGCGCAGGACCGGCGCCGTTTCGCCGACACGGTGGATGCGCTCGCGCGTTGCGGCCGGGTGTGGGTGCTGGCGACGCTCCGCAGCGACTTCTATCCGCGGCTCGCCGAGCTGCCCGTGATCGGTGCGCTGAAGGAAGGTGCCGGACAGTACGATCTCATGCCGCCCCGGCCGAGCGAGATCGCGCAGATGATCCGGCTGCCGACGCGCGCCGCCGGGCTGCGCTTCGAGGAGGATCCCGCGACCAGCGAACGGCTCGACGACATCCTGCGCGACACGGCATCCGAGCGTCCCGAGATCCTGCCGCTCCTGCAGTTCACGCTGGAGGAGCTGTACCAGCGCAGGACCGCGAACGGCATGCTCACCCTCGAGGCCTACCGGGCGCTCGGCGGCGTCGAGGGCTCGCTGGCGCAGCGCGCGGAAACGGTATACCGGCAACTGGCGCCCGAGGTGCAGGCGGCGCTGCCGGCCGTGCTGTCGGCCCTGGTCAGCGTCGAGCGCGACGGGCACGACGCCGTCGGGCGCAAGCGCGCGTCGTGGAGCATCGCGTCGAACCCGGAAGTCCGCGAGTTCCTCGAGACGTTCGTGGCCGCGCGCCTGTTCGTCACCGAGCTGGCGGACGACGGGAGCGTGGTCGTGAGCGTCGCCCACGAGGCGCTGCTGTGGCACTGGCCGCGCGTGCAGGAATGGCTCGAGCAGAACCGGGCGAACCTCCGGGTGCAGAGCCGCGTGAGCACCGCCGCCGAGCGCTGGGCCACGGAAAACCGCCGGGCGGACCTGCTGTTGCCCCGCGGCCAGCCCCTCGCCGAGGCCGAGGCGCTCCTGGGACAGGGCGTCGAGCTTGGCCCGACCGAGACCGAGTTCGTGCGCGCCTCCATCGCGCGGTCCAGGCGGGCGCATCGCCTCGAGATCGGCGTGGTCGTGACGCTCGCGGCGCTCGCACTGGTCGCGGGCAGCGCCGCGTTCTTCGCCAACGAGCAGCGCAACCTCGCCGTCGAGGCCCGGACGCGCGCCGAAGTCGAAGCCGAAACGGCAAAGCAGATCACGGACTTCATGGTCGGCCTGTTCGGCGTGGCCGACCCGGCCGGCGAAGCGCGCGGCAACACGGTGACGGCGCGCGAGATCCTGGACAAGGGCGCGGCGCGCATCGAAGAGGAGCTCGCGAACCAGCCGGCCATCCGGGCCACGCTCATGGAAACGATGGGGACCGTCTACACGAACCTCGGCCTCTACCCGCAGGCGACGTCGCTGCTCGAGAGCGCCCTCGAGAAACGACGCGAGCTGGTCGGCGACCGCAACGTCGAAGTCGCCAAGGCGCTCGTCCACCTCGGCGACGTCCTCACGCTCAACGCGAGCTTCGAACGGGCGGAGTCGATGTACCGCGAGGCGCTCGACATGCAGCGGGAGCTGCTGGGGGAGGAGCACGAGGACGTCGCCCGCACCCTGTACGCGCTCGCGGACGTGCTGGGCCGGAGAGGCGCGTACGCGGAGGCGGAGCCCCTTTTCCGCCAGTCGCTCGAGATGCGCCGCAAGCTGGGGGGCCCGCGAACGGTCGAGGTCGCCGAGAGCCTCGAGGGGCTCGCGCTCAACCTCTTCGACCAGGGCAACTACGAGGACCCGGTGCCGCTGCTGCGGGATGCCGTCGCCATTCGCCGCGAGCTGCAGGGCGAACCGCCGCATCCCGAGCTCGCCGACGCGCTCAACAACCTGGGCTATGTGCTCGGAGAGCTGGGCGAGTACGCGGAAGCCGAGGCGCTGTATCGCGAAGCGCTGGACATGAAGCGCCAGGTCCTGGGCGACGCCCATTCCGAGATCGCGATCGGGTTGAACAACGTGGCGTTCATGCTGCACGACCAGGGCAAGCACGAGGAAGCCGAGGTGATGTTTCGGGACGCGCTTGCGATGCAGCGCGAGCTCCTGAGCGAGAATCATCCCGCCGTGGCGATGACCCTCAACAACCTCGCTTTCCTGCTGTACGAGAAAGGCGAGACCGCGGAAGCAATGCAACTCTCCCGCGAGTCGCTGGACATGTACCGCCGCGCCTTTGGCGACGAGCATCCGTCGGTGGCGCGCGGCATGAACAATCTGGCGATGTGGATCGCGGAGTCCGGCGATTACGCGGCGGCCGAGCCGATGCTCCGCGAGGCGCTGGCGCTGCGCGTCAGGCTGCTCGGCGAGGAGCACATCGACGTCGCAGGCAGCCTGACCCTGCTCGCGGACGTTCTTGTGCACACGGAACGGTACGAGGAAGCGCGCGAGCTCGCCGCACGCGCGCGCGCGATCTGCGCCCGGGCGCTGTCCGGGAACCACTGGCGCACGGCGGGGGCGGCCAGCGTCGAGGGCGCGGCGCTCACCGGCCTCGGCCAGTACCAGGCGGCCGAAACGCTGCTGCTAGAGAGCCTCGCGATCCTGAAAGGCGACGTCGGCGCACTACCCGCTTTCGTCACCGACACCGAACGGCGCCTCGCCGATCTCTATCGCCGGTGGGGCAAGCCGGAGGAAGCCGCGCGCTGGCTGGCGCTGTCGGAGCACGGGCTGAATTGACATAACGAGGCGGCAGGAAGGGCGCCGATTGCCCGGGTTCCGAAGCCGGGGTATTCTGGCTCGAGCGCTCCGGATAACGAACTCGATACAAGGACGCGCTTGAACCCGCGAGGCGAAGTCCTTCCGGGCGATTTCCTTCTATCACACGAAATACATATCCAGGCGAGCCGGGGAAACCGGCGGGGATGTCACATGCCAGTTCGTCGTCTTCGTTCCATTGCGTTCGTTGCATTGTTCCTTTGCGCCTGCGCGGCGGAAGCCGACACGGTCCTGTGGGGTTCCTCGGCGGACCCCCACGCGGCGGCAGGCCTCTACACGATCGCCGCCGGCGACGGCGCGGCCGTGCCGGTGGGGCCGGGCAGCGCGGGCGGAGTGAGCGCACTCGCGCTCGACCCGCAGTCGGGAACGCTCTACGGCATACTCGGGAGCGCGTGCGACGGCGCGACGCTGGTCACGGTCGACCAGGACACCGGCGCGCTCACGGTGATCGGTGTGTTGCAGGGCTCGGGGTTCGACGGCACCCCCGGCCCCCATTGCCGCGGCGGCGCCGATGCCCTCGCCTTCGGCCGTGACGGCACGCTGTATGCCGGCGGCTGGAACGGCGGCACGAAGGGCGGCAAGCTGCTCACGGTCGACAAGGCGACGGGAGCGGTAATCGCGAGCCGGCCGACCGAGGCCCTGAAAAAGGGCAAGGAGCCGGTGAAGATCACGGGACTCGCGACCGCGCCGGACGGGCGCTTGTGGACGTCGCACGGCGGCGCGGCGGCTGCCGTCCTGCACACCGTCGATCCGCAGACCGGCCGTTTCACCTCCCGGCTGAAGCTCTCGGACGAGAACGCGGCCGTCACCGGCCTGGCCTTCGGGCCGGACGGCACCCTCTACGGCGCGGTGAAAGACGGGAAGAAGCTGGCGTCGATCGAAACGGACGGCAAGCACCGCGGCAAGGTCCGCATCGTCGGGCGTTTCGGTGACGGCGTGCGGATCGCCGGCCTGCAGCTTCTCGGCGTACGGGTCCTGGCAAGCGACTGCACCGCCGCGCGCGGCGGGTGCAACCCGACCGACGGACAGGCGCTCGTGCTGCCCGACACGCTCGCGATACCGCCGGACGCGACCATCACCCAGCATACGCTGTTCATCACGGACCCGCGCGTCGCGAGCGGCCGCTGCGGAAAGGATCCGCTCGTGCTCTTCGAAGACGATCCGCGGATCCCGGACCTCATCATCCCGGAATACCTGTGCGGCTCGCCCGATTTCGTCGTCCTGCGGACGCGGTCGGACCTCCTCCTCACGCAGGGCACCGTCATCGCCACCAACGAGCCGGAGGCCTTCTTTGCCGACGCCCTGCCCTGCGCGACGCCGATCACCGGGGATCCGCAGCAGCAGGACGTCATGGTCTGGCAACCCACCGACAGTGCCGACATCGAGGAAGGTCACGCGCTCGAGCTGACGTTCGAATGCGGCAGCTCGCGCGGCCGTACGAGAGGCCTGTCCTGGTACGTGGTCGGCTTACACATCGACTTCGGGCTGGACTGGAGCACGCAGCCGGACGCGGTCCGGCAGGCATTCGTCGACCTGACGAGCGTGAAGTTCCACGGCCTGGTCCAAGCAGTCGTCAATGCGAAGGGCGTCCTGCCGAAGAAGTACTTCAAGAAGCTCCTGGAAAGCGTCACGCGCGCCAGCGAGGCGCACGAGCAGGGACGCTATCATCTCGCCTCACGCGAGATGGCCAACTTCATCCACCTCGTGGAGCGCGCCTGCTTCGAGCCGAGCAATTTCAATCACCACGGCAACGTCGAGATGCGGGCGCACAACGTCAGGTTCATGCTCGACGAGAAGGTGATCGGCATCATGCCCTGAGCCGGGCTCCGGTCGCATGTCGGAGGAAGCCGGCAGGCCAGGCAGCCGGGAACCGCGCGCGTTGCCGCTGGTGATCGCGACCACGGGGCATCGCGACCTGGTCGCCGGCGAAATGCCCCGCATACGCGAGCGGGTGCGGGACCTTTTCGCCTGGCTCGCGGAGCGCTTCCCGGAGCGCAGGCTGCAGGTCGTGTCGGCGCTGGCGGAAGGTGCGGATCGCCTGGTGGCGGAGGAAGCCCTCGCCACCGGCGTCGAGCTCGTGGCGCTGCTGCCGATGCCGCGGGAGCTTTACGTCCGGGACTTCCGGGAGGACGCATCGAAAGCCGGGTTCGACAGCCTCGTGCGGCGTGCGTCCGCCGTTTACGAGCTGCCCCTCGCCCCCGGCATCGGCGCGGACGACATCAGAAGCTCGGAGCGGGCACGCGGCCTCCAGTACGCGCAACTCGGCGTGTTCCTGTCGGCGCACTGCCACATCCTGCTGGCGCTCTGGGACGGCAAGCCGTCCGACCGGCTCGGCGGCACCGGCCAGATCGTTCGCTTTCACCACGACGACGTCATGCCCGGTTACTCGGCGCCGACGGCCGCGACCCAGCAGATGCTGGTGGACGACGAAAGCGACCTCGTGTACCACGTCGTGTGCTCGCGCGACCGGCCGGACGGCGCCCCGCGCGCGGGTCTCGAGCCGCTGGACTGGTGGTGGTTCACCAAGGACCGGGAACGTCCGCTGAGCAAGGAGTTGCCCCCGCAGCACCGGCTCGTCTTCCGCCGCTACGGCGAATTCAGCGAGGATGCCGTCCGTTTCGGCGCGAGCATCGAGGCGGCGGGAAACTCGCTGCTGGGCACGGCCGACCTCACCCGGCTGCCCCCCGGAATCGACGACATCGACCGCCTGTTCCGCACCGCGGACTGGCTCGCGGTGCATTACCAGCGGCGCGTCCTCGCCGGCCTGCGCACGACCTACCTGCTCGCGTTCTTCATGGCGCTCGCCTTCCTGCTTTACGCGGACGTCCTGCCATCGCCGATGCTCATGATCGCGTTCCTGCTGCTGTTCGCCGGGGCGACGGCGATCCAGCTCTGGAGCAGGCGCAAGGCGTGGCATCGCAAGTACCTCGACTACCGCGTGCTCGCCGAGGGGCTGCGCGTGCAGCTCTACTGGGCGGCGGCCGGCGTGAGGCGGGAATCGGTATCCAAGTTCACGCACGACCATTTCCTCCAGACCCAGGACCCGGAGCTCGGCTGGATCCGCAACGTGATGCGGGTCGCGGGCTTTCGCTGCGACGTCGAGCCCGCCGGCGCGGCCCGCGGGCTGGACTTCGCGATCCGGGAATGGATCGGCGATTCCGCGACCGGCCAGCTCGGCTATTTCGGCCGGAAACGGGAGGAGCGGCTCGCGAGGAAGCGAATCACCGATCGCCTGGCACGGCTCAGCCTGCTCGTCAGCGTGGTGGTGGTCGCCGTCCTGCTGGTGGCCGGCAGCACCATGACGGACACGCTGCGGGAATGGCTGCTGGTGGTCATGGGCGTGACGCTGCTCCTGTTCGGTGTGCGTGAGAGTTACGCCGACAGCACCGCGGAGGAGGAGCTGATCAAGCAATACGACTTCATGCTGCGCATCTTCCAGAACGCACGCCGGCGCCTCGACCATGCGGAGAACGACGCGGAGCGGCGGCAGATCCTCCGGGCGCTGGGAGACTCGGCGCTCGACGAGCATGCGCAGTGGATCCTGACGAACCGGGATCGCGCACCGGAGCAGGGCGACATCTGGCGGATGGGGAGCTGACCGGGCGCGGCCCGGACGGCGACCTGCGGGAGCGGGGAAGCGCGACGGCCCGGCGGGCGCGGCTTCAGTCGGCGGCGCGCGCGTGCGTGACCTGCGCGGGGCAGCCGCTGCCGGGCGTATAGGGGCCGAGCCCCGTGCGCACGCTCGCGACCTCGCCGGGACCCAGCACCCCCGTGAGCCTGCGCTCGAGCACGCGCTGGCCGGTCAGCCGGACGGCGATGCCGATGTCGCCGATCGGCACGGACGTCGCGTTGCGCAGCGAGACGACCAGCTCGCCGCTCGACGCAGCATCGCATCGCACCTGCACGTAGCCGGCCGGATTCTGTGCGAGATCCAGCCGGATGAGCCGGGCCTGCGCGGTTTCCGCCAGCTTGCCCTGGCCGCCCGCGGCCACCTTGAAGTGCTCGATGGCGGCGGCGCGGTTGCCGCGCTTCGCCGCGATGTCGCCGAGCACGTAATGCGCGGGGCCGGTCGGCAGGAGCGCCAGGCTCTTCTGCAGGTCCTGCACGGCGCGGCTCTCGTTGCCGAGCTCGTTGTACGCGAGGCCGCGCTGCAGGTAGTAATAGAAGAAGTCGTCCCGCCGCTCGATCGCCGCATCGTAGCTCTCGATCGCGTCCTCGTACTCTTCTTCCACCAGCCGCGCATCGCCGCGCAGCGCGTAGAAGTGCCCTTCCTCGGGCAGGATCGCGATCGCTTCCTCGGCCTTCTGCAGGGCCTTGGCGGTATCGCCTTCGGTCAGCGCCTTGCGGCCCTCCTCGTAGGCCGCGTAGGCCGGCTGGACCTCCCGCGTCCGCTGCATCACGCGGGCATAGGTGTCCTCGCCCGTGATCCCGCCCGGCGGCAGCGACTGCGCCGTCCTGATGTTGGCCTGCACGCGTTCCTGCGACGGGGGATGCGAGGAAAAGAGGCCGGTCAGCCAGTTCTCCCGGCGCCCTTCGCTGAGCCGCACGAATTTCTCCTGCAGCGTGACCGCCCCCTGCGGATCGTACCCGGCCGCGGACATGTACCGCATGCCGTAATGGTCGGCTTCGAGCTCCGCCGAGCGCCCGTATTTGAGGTTGATGAGCTGCGCGCCCACGTTGGCGCCGAGCACGAAAAGCTGCCCGTAGTCACTGTCGCGGCTCGCGACCGCGGTGCCCAGCACGAGGCCCTGCAACAGCATCCCGCGTTCCATCTGGTTGGCGGAGTGGCCCGCCGCCGCGTGCACGATCTCGTGGCTGAGCACGGCGGCGAGCTCGGCTTCGGATTCGAGCTCGACCAGCAGGCCGCGATTGATCGCGATCTTGCCGCCCGGCAAGGCCCACGCGTTCGGCACCGAGTTGTTGAGCACGGTGAACTCGTAGGGAAGATCCCGGTCGCTCACGGCGGCGAGCTTCTGCCCGACCGACTGCACGTATTCCGTGAGGGCCGGGTCGATGTCGTAGTCACCGCCCTGCGACTGGCGCATGGGCAGGTAGTTTTCCTCTCCGAGCTGGATCTCGGTGGCCTCGCCGACGAGCACGATCTCCCGCTTGCCGGTGACTGGGTTGACGGCACACCCGGTGAGGCCGATCGCCAGTAGGAGAACGGTGAGCTTTCGCTTGAGCATGACAGTCGTCCTCTAAAGCGCCGCCGGTCCGAGTGGCCGGTAATAGGGTCACGATCGATTATATCAACGGGCCATCCGCCGCCCTTCGTGCCCGCGGAGCCGCAAGGGGGTCAGCGCGCCTGCCTGGCGACGAGCTCCGCGAAGGCCGGGGACATCGCCTCGCTGAAGCCCTCGTCGGTCCGCTGCTGGAACAATGCCGCGATGCCCTGCTCGGTCGCGAGCGCCATCCCTTCTTCGGGACCGAGCACCAGGAGCGCCGTCGCCATCGGATCGGCGAAGGTCGCCCGTTCCGCGATGACCGTGACCGAGGCGAGGTTGTGCGCGACCGGCCGGCCTTCCCGCCCGTCGATCAGGTGCGAGTAGCGCCGCCCCTCGTGCACGAAGTAATTGCGGTAGTCGCCCGACGTCGACGCGGCGGAATCGGTGAGGGCCAGCACCATCTCGATCGTGCCGCCGTCGTCCGTCGGCTTCTCGATCGCCACGGACCAAAGCTCGCCCCGGGCGTTGCGGCCGCGCATGCGCAGCTCACCGCCGATGGCCACGAGATAGTTGCGCAGGCCCTCGCGTTCCAGCAGCTCCCCGACGCGATCGACGGCGTAGCCCTTCGCCCACGCCGACAGGTCGATGTACACGTCGGGCCGGTCCTTGCGCAGCGCGGGCTTCGAGCAGTCCGCGTGCACCCGCTGCCACCCGACGCGCGCCCTCGCGGCCGCCACTTCCTCTTCCGGGGGTGGCGCGAGCTCGACCGTGTCCGGCCCGAAGCCCCACAGGTTCACCAGCGGCCCGACGGTGATGTCGAACGCGCCGCCGGTCATCTCGCTCAGCCTCGCGGAAGCCACCACCGCGTCGCAGACGTCCGCGGAGACCTCGATCCAGTCGGTCGAGCGGCTGGCGTTGAACCGGGAAACGTCGGAGCCCACGATGTAGGTCGACATGCGGCTCTCGATGCCGTCGATGACCTCTTCGATCCCGCCGGCCAGCCGCTCCCTGGCCTCGGTGGGGACGGGCTCCGCGACCTTGACGCTGTAGCGGGTGCCCATGGCGGCACCGGTGAGCTCGTATTCGACGGCGGATTCACCTGTCCCGCAGGAAGCGGCGAGGACGGCGCAGGCCAGCAGTGCGGTCACGTGCGTCGTTGAGCGCATGGATAACACCGGGCGGCGAGCGGCCTTCTACTTTAGCCCAACTCGGGCGGGGTTACAGGCGCGGACGGCTGCGGAAGGGCCCTGCCCGCGGCCAGGGCCCCCTGCCCGCGCTCGCCCGGAACGGCCGGGCGAGGCAGCCGGCCTAGAAGGTCTTGCCGATGTCGAGGAAGTAACGGCGGCCGAACCAGTCGTATTGCGAGTAGAACGCGACGTTGCCGATGACGTCCACCTCGGAACCCGTGGTGTAGGCGCTCATCTTCGGCGGCTCCTCGTCGAAGACGTTCGCCACCCCGAGCCGTGCCGTGATGCCGTTGCGGAAAGCACGGCTGACCGACAGGTTGTGGTAGGTCGTCGCCTCGGCAACCAGGTCGAGATGGACGACCTCGTCGTCGTACCAGGTCGCCGTGGATGCGCCGAAGCTCGCGTAGTTGTCGGTCTTGCCGATGTGGTTGATGCCCCAGTAGAACGACCACTGGTCACGTTCCAGCGTGAAGTTCAGGTTGGCAACCCAGTCCGGGTGCCCGGCTTCCCCGGCGTGATCCTCCTCCGTGTTGTCGAACAGCCCGAGCGTGTCTTCGAACTGCAGCGTGTGCTGGGAATCGACCGTCAGCGTGCCGAAGCTCAGGTCCTGCACGTAGCGCAACGCGATGTCGAGGCCGCGGTTCTTCTGCCGCGAGATGTTGATGTAGCTGTCCCTGATCTCGATGATGGAGAACGGAATGATGCCGCCGGTCGCATTGGCCGGCGCCCGGTCGAACAGGTCGCACAGCGGCTCGTCCGGGAAGAACGCGGATTCATAGCACCCGAACGTGATGTTGCGCGCACCGATGACGTCGACCTCGTCCTTCACCTCGATGTCGAAGTAGTCGACGGAGATGCTCAGGTCCGCGAAGGCGGGTCGCCACACGAAGCCCGCGGTGAAGGCTTCGGACGTTTCCGCTTTCAGGATGCCCTTGCCGCCGCCCGTGACGACCGTCGGCGAGATCGTGAACAGGAAGTCTTCCGGTATCCCGTCGGCGGCGCAGTTGTCGGCGACGCGCTGCGAAATGTCGCCGTTCGCCAGCTTGTCGCCCCAGAGGATGCACGGGTCGGAGTTCCGCGCCGACAACGGCGAGCTCGTCTGCCGCGCGAGGTACAGCTCGTAGAGCGCCGGTGTGCGGAACGAGGTGCCGAAAGTGCTGCGGACCCTGAACGCGTCCGTCATTCCCCAGTTCAGCCCCACCTTGTACGTCGTGTCGCTGCCGTAGGATTCGACGTCCGTGTAGCGCGCGGAGCCGGTGAGCTCGAGGGAGTCGACGAGGGGCTTGTCCGCCAGCAGCGGCACGCGGACCTCGCCGAAGACCGCGGTCGTCGCGTCGTCGCCCGCGGTGATGCCCGCGCTGGACGAGAACCAGGCGTTCTGCGCCAGCGTGATCGGCCCCGGCGTGTCGATGAGCTCGTCTTCCTGGTAGAAGAGCCCGGCGGCGATGGCCAGGCTGCCCGCGGGCAGCTCCATGACCTCGCCCGAGATGACGCCTTCCACCGACCACTGGGTGTATTCCGTGGTGCCGGTCTCCACGGCGAACAAATAGTCCTTGACCTCCTGCGGGATGTTGCCCGCCAGGAACGAGGGATCCAGCCACGGGATGTCGACGCACGGCCGGTTCGAGATCGGGCTCACCTGGCCCACGCAGGAGCCGGTCCGGAACCAGGTCATCTCGATGGTGTCGGCGAGGATCTGGTCGTCGTGGTACTCGCCGTCCGAGAAGCTGTACTGGAAGGAAAGCTCCCAGTTCCAGTCCGGCAACACCCGGTCCATCTCGCCGCGCAGCCCGGCGACGAAGCGCTGGTAGTCGACCGTGACCCGCTGGCCCGCATGATCGGTCAGGGTCAGCGGGCTCAGCCACTGCGCGCCGGTCCAGCCGACGCTGAACGGATCGCTGCCCCAGCCCATCTCCGCCGAATCGTAGTTGTAGACGTACGTCCAGATCTGGCGCCAGCCGACGTTCGTCGTCTTGCGGCGGCTGAGCAGCACCTCGGCGTACGCGGTCGTCGAGTCGGTGAGCTGGTACTCGCCGTCGACGAACAGCGTCATGACTTCCGCTTCCGGCACGAGCGTCGTCAGGTCCTGGATCGGCGGCTCCTCGTCGGTCAGCGAGTCCGTGAGCCGGTCGCCTCGCCCGATCGGGTACCAGCCTTCCGGGGCAACCATGTGGTTCGGGTTGGTCGGCGGCGCGAGCGGCGGAACACCGTTCGCCGCCAGCGCACCGTCGTGGTCGTACTGCATAAGGAACACCGGGGGGCCGGCATTGGTCGTGCCGTCGCCGAACTCGGTCGCGTAGTCGTAGACCCACACATGGCCCCACGGCAGGTCGCTGCAGAAGTACTTGCCGGTGCGCGGATCGATCAGGTCCGCGCGCTTCCCGGCACGGTCGAAAACGTAGTACTCGTTGCACGCGAAGTAGTCGCGATCGCCGCGCTGGAGGATTTCCTGCTTGCTGTAGTCGCCCGTCACGCGGAAGTAACCGCGATCCGTGCGCTTGCCCCAGGAGCCGCTGAGGCGCAGGGCTTCACCGCCCGACTGGGCGGGCTGCGAGTAGAAGGCGTTGAACTCGGCACCTTCGTCCTTGCGGGTGATGATGTTCACCACGCCGGCGATGGCGTCGGACCCGTACACCGACGAGGCGCCGTCCTTCAGGATCTCGACGCGCTCGATCGTCGCGAGCGGAATCGTATTCAGGTCGAAAGCCGACACCCCGCCCTGCACGCCCGACGGGCCGGCGCGGCGGCCGTTCAGGAGCACCAGCGTCCGGTTGGCGCCCAGTCCCCGGAGCGACAGGGTGGACGTGCCCAGGCCGCCGTTCACCACCGACGCCGCGGAAAGCGCCGGCGTGACCTGCGGGGACCCTGCCGCCACCGTGGTCGTCTGCAGCATGGTCGCGACGTCGTGGATACCGCGCACGGCCGCCGTCTCGGTCAGCACCACGTCCATCGGCGCGGCGCTCGAAAAAGTGTCTCTCTGGATGCGCGATCCGGTGACGACGATCTGCTCGACGTTGCCGCCTTCCTCGGCATCGGGCTCCTGCGCCAGCGCCGGGCCGCCCGGGTGCAGCGCGGCGAGCATCGCCGCGGCGACCGGCGTCAGCACGGGCACGAGCCTGTCCGTCCCGGACCGGGAGCGCCTGGATCTACGCATTGCTATCCCCCTCGTTTCCTTTCTCCATGCGCCGGATGCCGTCCCGCGTATCGAGTGTTTTCGGCGGGACGGGGCGCCGCTGCATCCTCGCATTTTCGGCGCCTCGAGAGTCCCGCGGTCCCACAATCTGGTACGCACGCCGGCGCGAGCCGCGGACTGCGCGAATCGCGACGCGTGCGGTGGCCGCATGTGGTCCCAGATGGGCGTGCCGCGCCGGTCACGCCTTCTGCGTCGTGGTCGGGTATTCCGCCATGCCGGCCACCTTCTGCAGCCAGACGTGGTGCGGCGGCAGTTTCCACGGAGCGAGGCGCAGGCGCTCGAGCACGTTGCGGAGAATCCTGGGCGCCGGCCGGTCGCGCCCGTACCACTCGTCGCATTCCGCCGCCAGGAAATCCATGCCGTAGAGCAGGGCTTCGTAGCTCGTGTAGCTCCAGAGATTGCCGGTGTCGACCGGCGGCCGGTGGTCTCCCGGCAGGCCGCCGGAGGGCAGGGGCGTATCCGGCTGGCCGGGAAACCAGGGGTCCTCGAAATCGCCGGGCGACGGCGGCTTGGTCCGCCAGAACTCCAGCTTCGCCGCGAGCCTGCCGTTGATGCGCTCCGGGCGCCGCACCTCGCGCCAGAACTCCGTGTCCTCGCGGCGCGTGAGGCAGTAGTGCAGGTTGATGAAGTCGAGGATCTCGTAGAAGCGGTTCGCCATGATGCGATTGAAGCGGAACGCGAGCGGCGCAAGGTCGTCGTTGCGCGGAAAATGCTCAGCGAGCAGGACCGGTGCGAGCGCGCTCAGGTACAGGCCGGTCGATTCGAGCGGCTCGATGAAGCTGCCTGCAAGGCCGGCGGCAATGCAGTTGCGCACCCACGCCTTCTCCCGGTGGCCGACCTTGAAAGGCACGATGCGGCAATCGAGGGACGCGGCGTGCGGCCCCTCGAAGCGACGTACCTCGCGCTCCGCGTCGTCGTCGTCCTGGAAGCTGCCGGAGTACACGTAGCCCAGCGATCGCCGGTCCTGCAGCGGAATCTCCCATACCCACCCCGCGGACAGCGCCGTCGCGGTCGTGTACGGCCGCACGTAGCCGGGGAAATGCACGTCGTACGGCACGTGCATCGTCACGGCACGGTCGCAGAGCAGCCAGCGGGAGCAGTCGACCCACTTGACTCCCAGCGCCTTCTCGATGAGCAGCGCGGCGAAACCGGTGCAATCCACGAAGAGATCCGCCTCGAGCCGGCGGCCGCTGCGCGTCGTCACGGCCGCGATGTCGCCGTTCTCCGCCATCTCGACGTTCGCGACGTGATCGAGATAATGGGTCACGCCCCGCGCCGTCGCGATCTCGCACAGGTAGTCCGCGAACTTCATGGCGTTCATGTGATACGCGAAGGCGAGCGGCGGCCCGAAATCCCACGGGCCGAGCATCTGCGGCGCGAGCCCGAGCTCGCAGATCACCGGCTGCGCGGAAACCGTTTCGCAGAACGGGATGGAGCGGTCGCTCCTCAGCCACAGCTCCCCGGAGCGATCGATCGGCTCCCGCGTCGGCCGGAAGCGGCTGAACGGGTGATGGTAGAACTCCCCCTTGCCGTCCAGCCAGTTGACGAAGCGGATCGACTGCTTGTACGTGGCGTCCGTCCGCCGCATGAATTCGTACGGGTCGATGCCGATGACGGCCAGCAGGTGGTTGATGTTCGGGATGGTCGCCTCGCCCACGCCGATGCGCGGAACGTCCGGCGATTCGATCAGGCTGATCTCGGCCAGCCGCAGCCCGTCGTGGTTGAGCGCGGCGTCCAGGTAGGCGGCCGATATCCAGCCCGCCGACCCGCCGCCGACGATCAGGATCCTCCGGGATTTCCTCACGATGCTTTCCCCAGGTGGCACCGGCCCCAAGAGCGCTTGCGTTGTATGATGGCCGGCGCCGGTATTTCCAGCGGAAGACTATATGCCACGAATCGTCGCAAAGCAGGACAATCTCAACAAGCGGAACGCGGAGTTCTCACAGGAACCCCTGCGCGAGCCGGTTTTCCTGAACAGCGTGCCGAAATGCGGCACCCACCTGGTGCGCAACATCCTGCGGATGTTCGTGCCGGTGGAACAGCAGTACCACGCGGCGTTCATCCAGTATGCGATCCTCCGCCAGCACCTGGCCGCGTTCTCCCGGACCGCGCCGAAGCTGAGCTGGGGTCACCTGCTGTTCTCGGACGACTCGGCGATCGCGGTGCGCCACGTCCGCCACATCGTGCAGGTACGGGACCCTTACGACTGGGTGCTGGCCCGCGCACGCTTCTTCCTGTCCGACACGTTCCAGGGGAACCTCGAGCACCTGAAGGGCGGGAACACCACGATCGAGGACGTGCTCAACATGATGATCTTCGGCATACACGGGAAGGCGCCTTCGCTGAACGACATCTTCACGCACAACGCGGTGTCGTGGCTCGGCACGCATGCCGTGCTACTGCACTTCGAGGACCTGCTGCACCACGTCACGCATCTCGACGCGCCCGAAGCCGAGACCTACTTCGCGACCCTGCTCGGGCATTGCGGCATCGACCGGCTGCCGCCCGACTGGCGTGAGCGCGTCCGGATCGGGTCGGACCGGGAGCAGAGCGGCACGGCGCGGGAGAACCTCGCCGGAACGGGCATGCAGGGCGTACCGGACGAGCTGCCGGCCGTGCAGAAGCGCCTCGTCGACTACGCCGCCCCGGGCCTGCGCGAAATTCTCGGTTATCCGCGCCCGCGCCGGGCATAGCGCGGCCGGGACCCGAAAAAGAAAAGTGCCGGCTTTCGCCGGCACTTCCCCTCCCCCGATTGGCGCCGGCTATTCGAACGCTTTCGTGAAGTTCACGAAGAAGCGCCGACCCAGCCAGTCATACTGCGAGTAGAACGCCGAGCGCCCTTCGACATTCACCTCGCCCCCCGTGCCTACGGTCGACAGTTGCGGCGGCTCCTTGTCGAACGCGTTCGCCACGCCGACGATCGCGTTCAGGCCCCAGTCCTCGAAGTACCGGCTGACGGAGAACGAGTGGTAGATCACCCTCTCGGCGTCCAGCACCACGCGAACCGTCTCGCCACGATAGGTCACGGTGTTGCCGCCGAAGCTGTCGTAGTTGTCCGTTTCGCCGATGATGTTGGCGGCCCAGAAGAACGACCAGTCGCGCCAGTCGTACGTCGCGTTCACGCGACCCACCCATTCCGGCTGGCCCAGCTCGCCGTTGGTGTCCTGGACCGTGTCCTCGAAGTACGCCTTCGTGTCCTCCGTCTGGAACGTGTGCTGCGTCTCGAGGGTCAGGTTGCCCGGCCCCAGCTCGGTACGATACAGCAACGACACGTCCCATCCGCGATTGCGCTGGGTGGCGATGTTGATGAAGCTGTCGCGGATGTTGTCGATGCCACCTATCAGCGGATCCCGCTCGAACAGGTTGCACAGCGGGTCGTTCGGGTAGAAGTCCGAGTTGTAGCACTCGAACACGATCCTGCCCGCCCCGAGCTGGTCGACCTCGTCCTTGACTTCGATGTCGAAGTAGTCGACCGAAAGGCTGAGGTCCGCGAACGCCGGCGTCCAGATGATACCCGCCGTCCTGGAAGTCGAGGTCTCGGCTTCCAGCACGCCCAGGCCGCCGCCCGTGATCACCGTCGCGGTGATCGTGCCGCCGGCGAAGTCGGGCGCGAGGCCTTCGGCCTGGCAGTTGTCCGCGATCCGCTGCGAAATGTTGCCGGCAGCCAGCGCCTCACCCCAACGGATGCACGGATCGACGGCACGCTGGCTCACGAACGAGGTCTGGTCCGCCAGGTAGAGCTCGAACAACGCGGGCGAGCGGAACGACGTCCCCTGGTTCAGGCGCAACCGCAGGGCATCGACGATCTGCCAGTTCAGGCCGACCTTGTAGGTGGTGTCGCTGCCGTACGAGTCGACGTCCGTGTACCGGCCGGACGCGTTCAGGGACAGGTGCTCGAAGCCGGGCTTGTCCCTGAGGAGCGGCATCTGCAGCTCGGCAAAGTAGGCAACGGTGTGGTCGTCACCCTTCGTGATGCCGGCGGACGAGGTGCCCCAGGCGTTGCCGGCGAGCGTGATCTCGCCCGGCACGTCTTCGATCTCGTCGAACTGGTAGTGCACGCCGACCGCGGCGCTGAGCGGTCCGGCGGGAAGCTGGAACAGCTCGCCGGTCACGAACCCCTCGACGGACCACTGCGTGTACTCCGTGTTGCCCGTTTCGCGCCCGAAGAGGAACTCGCGGACCTCCGGCGACACGTTGCCGCGCAGGAACTCGGGGTCGAGCCACGGCACGTCGACGCAAGGCACACCGCGGATGGAGGTCACCGTGCCGACGCATGACCCGGTGGCAAACCACTGGTCGGCGATCGCATCGAAGAAGATCTGGTCATCGTGGTAATCGCCGTCCGAGCGGCTGTACTGGTAGGAGACTTCCCAGTCCCAGGTTTCCGTGAGCCCGCCGCGCAAGCCGGCGACGTAGCGCTGGTAATCGACCTCGATCAGGCTGCTGTTGTGATCCGTGATCGGCGTCGGGCTCAGCCATTGCGCACCGCGCCAGCCCGCCGACAGCGGATTGCCGGCAAAGAAGTTCTCGTTGTACATGTAGGTCCAGAACTGGCGATAGCTCTCGACCGAGGTCTTGCGCCGGTTCAGCAGGACTTCCGAGTACAGCGTCAGGTTGTCGGTGAGCTCGTACTCGCCGTCGATGAACAGCGTGAGCTTCTCCACCTCCGGCTGCAGGTAGGAGGCGTCCTGGAAGGGATGGTCGGCGTTCGAGACCGCATCCGAGGCGCGGTCGTACCGCACCGGGAACCAGCCCGGCGGCGTCACCATGAAATCCGGGTTGT
>Ga0079224_100000864_pt1 | contig 32528 bp, 27 predicted proteins | sample Stecom2015_FD_80414 | JGI IMG/M metagenome (GOLD analysis project Ga0079224, IMG submission 80414) | Agricultural soil microbial communities from Utah to study Nitrogen management - Steer compost 2015 | ecosystem: Environmental > Terrestrial > Soil > Agricultural land | place: USA: Utah... | reverse complement strand
GCCGCCCTCGATGCCTTCGGGCAGGTCGTCCCAGACGGCGTTCAGCCGCTCCGCGACCTGCTGGCGGGCCCAGTAGATGTCGACGCCTTCCTCGAAGTCGAGCGTGATGTCCGTCAGCGCGTACTTCGTGATCGAGCGCAGCATGGCCTGACGAGGCAGTCCGAGGAGCTCGACCTCGATCGGTGCGGTGATGCGCGTCTCGACCTCCTCGGGCGTCATGCCGGGCGCCTTGACGATGACCTTGACCTGCGTGGGCGAGACGTCCGGGAACGCGTCGATCGGGAGCTGCCGAAACGCGGTGAACCCCGCCGCGGCGATCAGCACGGTCAGTATCAAGACCAGAAGGCGCTGGCTCAGCGCGAACGCGATCAGCCGGTCCATCGGCTACTCTTCGCCGCCGGTCAGAAGCGCCTTGAGCGCGCTGACGCCGCGGCCGGCGATTTCCGCGCCGTCATCGAGGTTCAGGGCCTCGATCTGCGTGCGGTCGTGCGCTTCGCCGACGACAGCGACCGGCACCGCGCGCACACCTGCCGGTGCCCGGGCGAAGACGAACGCTTCGCCGTCGATCCGCGTTACCGCCGACCGCGGCACCGACAGCGTCCTGGCGCCGTTAGCGGCGACGACACGCGCCGGAATCAGCTGGCCCGCCCGCAACGCGAAGCTCGTGTTGTCGATGCGCGCGCGGACGAGGACGGTCTGGGTGCCGGCGTCGACCGTGCGGCCGATCTGAAATATCTCGCCGACCAATGTCTTGCCGCGCAGGTCGACGGCGAGCTGCATGCCGGCCGTCACGGCGTCGGCGCGCTGCTCCGGCACGTGCGCCTCGAGCCACAGCTCGCGCAAATCCGCGATGCGCACGATCGGCTCGAGCGCCTCGACCTGCTCGCCGACCGCGACCTTCCGGTCCACGACGATGCCCGCGACCGGCGCCCGCAGCGTGAGGTCCGGCGATATCGCGCCGGTCGAAGCCAGCCGCTCGAGCGCGGCATCGTCCGCGCCGACGAGGCGCAGCTGCTGGCGCGCCTGCTCGGCATGCACGCGGGCCGCAAGCGCGGCCGCCTCGGACTCATCGAGCCGCCGCCGCGCGACGATGCCTTCCTCATGCAGCATCCGATCGCGCTCGAGCTACGCGTCCGCGAGCCGGGCGTTTGACGCGGCATTGACGTACTCACGCTCCGCGTCGAGCAGCTCGATGCTGCGCAGATCGACGAGCGGGTCGCCGGCAGCGACCTCGCTCCCTTCGGCGACGTGCAGCCGCGTGATGAGCCCGCCGACCGGCGCGCTCACGACCGTCTCGCGGGCCGGCGGGACCGTCGCGACGGCGGGCGCCTCGAGCACGACCCGTCCCGCCGCCAGCTCGGGACGAATCCACGCGATGCCAAGCCGCTCGATCTCGGCCGCGCTCATCTCGATCAGCGTCGGCTGCTGCTGCGCGCGGGCGTCCGACGACAGCACCCACGGGCCCCCGCTCAGCACGAACAGGGCCCCAATCGTCGCAAGCCTTCGTGCCGGGAAACCGATCATGGCAGTACCCCGACCGCCTGGTTCACCGCGGCGATCGCGCGGCCCCGTTGCACCTCGAGGGTCCGAGCGGAGCGGGCGGCGGTCCGGGCCGCCTCGTCCCGGCGCAGAAGCTCGACGAGAGAGATCTCGCCTTGCTCGAACGCGATTTGTCCCATGTCGCGATGACGAGCGGCAATCTCCGCGCGCCGCTGCGCGAGTGAGAGCGCGCTCTCCGTCGCCTCCAGCGTGTGCAGCGCGTCGTGCAGGTCGGTATGCAGCCGGCGCTCGAGCGCCGCGAGCGCCGCTTCGGCCGCCGCGAGCTGTCGGCGGGCTGAGGCCGTTTCGGCGTCTGCGTGGGCCCCGCCGCCGACGGGAATACTGACCTCGATCCCGACGCTGTCGGTGTAGTAGTCCGCGAGGGCGTCGCGCTGCCGGCGGGGGCCGATCGTCAGCGACGGGCTGCCTTTGGCCGCCCGCGCCGAAAGCTCGAGCGCCGCGCGGGCGCGCTCCGCCTCGGTTCGAGCGAGGGTCAGCAGCGGATGAGCCGAGAAGTCGCGTTCCTCGACCGGGGTCTCGACGAGGGCGGGCGGACGCGTCCGCATTCCGGTCAGGGTCTCGTAGGCGAACTCCGCATCGACCAGCGCGGCGCGCCGCTCGATCAGCTCGGCGCGCCGCTCGAGCACCGTGCTCTCCGCGAGCAGCGTGTCCTCGAGCGGCAGGTCGCCGAGCGCGTGTCGGCGTGCGACGATGCGCTCTATGTCCTCGGCGAGCGCAAGCGCTTCGGCCGCGAGCTCGACGCCGTTTATCGCGTCCTCGATATCCCACAGCGTGGCCCGAAGCGCACCCGCGACTTCCCAGACGAGCGCCTCCCCGGCCGCCGCGGATTCCTCGCGCGCGCTTGCCGCGATGCGTCCCGCCGCGCGGCGCTCGCCGAAACGCCAGAGCGGCATCGTGAGCCCGGTTTCATACTCGGCGAGCCCGTGGTCGTCGAGCGGATCGTCCGACCGGTAGCCGAGCGTCAACGCCGGTCTTCCCGCGAGGAGGCTGCGCGAGCGCCGCGCCAAGGCGTCGGCCTCGCGTCCCCTGGCCTCGAGCTCGATATAGCGGGGATAGTGGCGCACGGCGCTTTCGAGCACGGCATGCCAGTCGAGCCCCGCATCGATGTCGATCGGCGCGTGCTCCTCGGGACCGTGATTGTGCGGGGTCGCCGGCTGCGCTGCGCAGACGAGGGGAGCCGTCGCGAGCAGGGCGAGCGAGAGATTCACTGGGCGCATGTTCGTCTGGTCGTTCCCGGCGTTGGCGCTGGTCGATGCCTCGGCGCATTGTCGTGGCCGGTGCGCCCGATGTCGATTTGTAACGGACCGTTCGCCGTGCAGCCGTGCCGATGCAGCGGCCAGCCGTGAGCGGCGTTCACCGCCGCAGGGCGGCGAGCAAAGGGCCCCGTCTCAGGCGAGAAGTGAACGTGAGGGACCGGATTCGCCGTTCAGACCGCGATCTTGTGCGGCGCCCCGTCGTGGTCGATCGTGTGCATCACGACCGGCCGGCGCCACACGCGCCGCACGTACTCGAGCACCTTACGGCTGCGCTCGAGGTCGAGCCCGCGGCCGTCCGTCTTGTAGTCGTGCTCGAGCTCGAGCGTGCCGTCGACGTGCATGTGGCGCACCGAGACCGACGGCGCGCCGAAGCCGTACTTCGGCGCAAGCAGGTTCTCGTGCAGCTCGTCGAGCTCCAGCTCGAGCACCCGGATCTGGCCGTCCTTCGCCGTGTACCGGAACAGCTGCAGCTCCTCGGCGAGCTCGCGGGTCAGGTGGTTGCGGATGAAGCTGAAGTCGTCGTCCTGCTGCATGATGCGGCGCGCGGCTTCGAGGCCTTCGCTCTCGACGATCTTCTCCCACATCGAGAAGCCGAGGTGGTACGGGTTGATCGCCAGCGCGACCTGCTGACCGGCGGCGATCGGCCGCACGACGTCGGAGTGGCACTTGATCGCGTCGACGTAGACCTGCTGCGGGATGAAATCCGCCTCGCGCAGGAGCCGGGCATGCCAGTACGAGGCCCAGCCTTCGTTCATGATCTGCGTCGCGAAGAGCGGGTAGAAATAGAAGGACTCCTCGCGCACCGCAAGGAAGATGTCCCGCTCCCAGCTCTCGAGCTCGGGCGCGTAGTGGGCGATGAACCACAAGAGGTCCCGCTCCGGATGCGGCGGCACCGGTGCGCGCTTGCGCCGCTCGGTCGGGCTCGAATCGCCGTCCGGATCGAGCGCCGCGAAGCGCCTGCGGAACTCGTCGTCGACGGTCTTCGGCTCTGCGACGTACTCGGGATACAGCTCTCGGCGCAGCGGCTTGTCGATATCGATGTGCTGCTCGAGCGCCAGCGCCGCGTCGAGCACCGTCTCGACGCGCTCCATGCCGTGCGCCTCGATCGCCTGCTGAATCTGCCGGGCGTGATTGGCCGCGTGCTCGACGATCCGCTCGCTGACCTGCTCCTGGCAGCGCCTGAACAGCAGGTTGTTGCGCGAGAAGTCCGCGTGCCCGAGCACGTGCGCCGTCACGAGGATGTTGTCCGCGAGGCCGTTGCTGGTCGCAAGAAACGCATGGCCGGGGTTGCCCGGGAAGACGACCTCGAAGATCTTCGAATGGCCCATGCGGTGCTGGATCAGCTGATAGATGTAACGCACGCCGAACGACCAGTGCGGCATGCGGACCGGCAGCCCATACACCGCGATCTCCATCATGAAGCTGTCCGGCACCGCCTCGAAGTCGACTGGATAGAAGGAGAGGCCGGACCGCTCGGCCAGCTCCTCGAGAGGCTTCACGTACTGGCGCCAGCCGTTTCTCAACTCGGCGTTCACGGTCAGCTGCCCTCGATCGCCTGCTGCTCCTCGGAGAAGAAGTGGCGCAGTGCGTCCCAGATCGCGTCGAAGTCGTCGACCGCGTAGCTGCCGACGGGAAGACCCGCGCCCGCTAGCTCCGCATACAGCCGGCCGGTCTCGGTGGTCAGCCGCCTGGCCGGCGCCGAGCCGACCTCGATGTAGCCGCTGAAGCACGCGTCGCTCGCGAGCCCGGTCAGCAGCGTGCGCGCCTCGGCGCGGTCGCTGACCGAGGTGTCCCCGTCGGAGGCGTAGAAGAGGTAGATGTTGTGGCGCGACGGCGAAAAGCGCGCGTCGATGATCTCGCGCACCTTGCCGAAGCCGGTCGACGCGACGGTGCCGCCGGTGCCCGCCACCTGGAAGAACTCGGGCTCCGTGAACTCCCATGCGTCCGTGGTGTGCGCGACGAACACCGTCTCGAGCGACCGGTACTCCCGCCGCAGTCCCTGCACGACCCAGAAGAAGAACGTCTTCGCGAGCTTGCGGTCGCGCTCCGACATGCTGCCCGACACGTCGAGCAGGAAGAACACGACGGCGTGCACCGCGGGCTGGCGGCGCTTCGCGAGCTGGCGGAAGCGCAGATCCTCGTCCGTGAAGGTCGGAATAGCGCCCTCGGCGCCGCGCCGCTTCACGAGCTCCTTGAAGGATCTTCGCCGGTCGAGCCGCGAGCGTGCGCCGCGCCGATCCCAGCCTTCGCGCGTCCAGTCCGTCTCCTCGGAAGCGCCGACTCGCGGCTTCAGGTTCGGCAGCTGCATTTCCTCCCACAGCCAGTCGACGATGTCGTCGATCTTGATCTCGAGGAGCAGCTGCAGCTCGCCTTCGTCGCGTCCGCCCGGGCCCTTGCCCGCGCCCTGATCGCGCGACGGCGTGCCGAGCACGTCGCCCGGCTTGACGTTGCCCTGGCCGACCCCCTGTGCTTCGCTCGTGCGTCGCAACTTGAAGTGATAGTGCTCGAGGATACGTACCGGCACCCGCACGGTGCGCGTGCCCTCGTTGATCACTTCCCCACCGGCAATGACTTGCGGCAGGTGCTCGCGTACCGAGTCGCGGACCTTCTCGTCGTGCCGCAGCCAGTCCCGAGCCCCGCGCGAGAAGAGGTCGTACCAGCTGCTGAAGCCGACCGCGCCCTGATGGTTGCCGCTTTCGGTCATCGATTACCGCCCGTCCGGGCTGTCGCCCGGGTTTGAATCACTCCTGGGCCAGTAAGGTCGTGACGTAACTCAACGCTTCCTTCGCGCTGTGCTCGTCGTAGCCGTAATCCTTCACCAGCCTCTCCTGTACCACGGAGATCTTCTGCTTTGCCTCCTCGTCCGGCCTCGCCGTCGAGGTGACCAGCCGCAGAACGTCTCTCCGCTCCTCGAACAGATACTGCTCTATCGCCTCGCGCATGCGCGCGTGGCTCGACAGCTGGAACTTCTCGCCCGCCTTGAAAGCGACCATCGCCTTGCGCACGACCTCCTGCCGGAAGGACAGCTTGCCCGAGTCGGAGACCTTGATCTTCTCCTCGACCGAGCGCAGGAAGCGCTCGTCCGCCGGACGGGTCTCGCCCGTGATCGGATCCGTGACCTCGCGATGATCGAGCGACGCCTCGACCTCGTCGAGGTACTTCTCGAGCAGCTGCTGCGCCTCGTCCTCGAACGACGCGAACATCGCGCGGTGCACGTCCTCCTTGACCCAGCGGTTGTAGAAGTCCTTGCGTGCCGTGACGAGATGGTCGATCCAGGCCTTCTTCTGCTTCGCGTCGATGCGGGCGTCGTGCTCGATCGCATCCTTGAGCGCGAGCAGCAGCTCCATGCTCGTCAGGCTCTGCGTGTTGTTGCGCGTGATGGCGTTCGAGATCGCGTTGATCACGAAGCGCGGGCTGATGCCCGTCATGCCTTCGTCGGGCGATTCGTTCTTGAGCTTCACCACCTCGGTCTCCGAGACGCCCTCGACCGCCTCGCCGGCGTAAATGCGCAGCTTCTTCGTGAGGTCGATGCCCTCGCGCTCGGTCGGCGCAAGACGCGTGAGGATCGCGAACACGGCCGCGAGGTTCAGCACGTGCGGATCGAGATGCACGTTACGGAACGCCGGCGCGCCGGAGACGAGCTTGTGGTAGATCCGGGCCTCGTCCTTGTAGGAGAGCGAGTAGGGCACCTTGATGATGACCATGCGGTCGAGGAGCGCCTCGTTCTCTTTCTCCTGCAGGAACTTGTGAAACTCGGCGAGGTTGGTGTGCGCGACGATCGTCTCGTCGAGGTGGATCAGCGGGAAGCGCGACACCTTGACGTTCTTCTCCTGGGTCATCGTGAGCAGGAGGTAGAGGAACTCCCGCTTGACCTTGAGGATCTCGATCATCTCGAGCATGCCGCGGCTCGCCGCGTAGACGGCGCCCGACCACGACCACGCGCGCGGATCGCCCTCGTCGCCGATGTGCGCGACCTTGGCAAGGTCCACGGAGCCGACGAGATCCGCGATGTCTGCCGTCGTCGGATCGTGCGGCGCGTACGTGCCGATGCCGACGCGCGAGGCCTCGGAGATGAAGATGCGCTCGACGGGCACCCTGACGAAGTCGCCTTCGAACTCGCGCTCCACGTAGTCCCGGGCCCACGGCGAGAGCTCGCCCGTGACCTCGATGCCGTAGCGTTCGCGGAACTCGGGACGCAGGCTCGCCGGAATCAGGTTCAACGGGTTCTCGCGCAGCGGCGAGCCCTTTATCGCGTAAAGGGCGCCTTCGTCCGTGCGGCTGTACTCCTCGAGACCCCGCTTCAGCAGGATCGCGAGCGTGGACTTGCCGCCCGACGGCGGTCCCAGCAGCAGGAGCAGGCGTCTGCCGACATCGGATCCCGCGGCCGCCGCCTTGAAGTAGTCCGCGACGCGGGAGAGCGCTTCGTCGATACCGAACAGTTCGCGGCGGAACAATTCCCGACCCTTGGCGCTGTCCGGGGTCTCGGGATCCGCCGTCCGGTCGTGCCAGCGGAGCATGTCCCAGATGTATTCGTGGCTCGACCGGGCCAATGCGGCCGGATTGGCCGGCAGGATGTCCGTGAGGAACTCGCCGAACGTGCCTTCCCAGCGCTGTGCGCGGTGGAGGCGGCTGAACGAGCTCAAGGATGCGATAAAGTCGTCCGAGCGTTTCGTGTCCTCGTCAATAGAGATAGGCATCTCCTTTTCCTCCGGCGCGCCCGAAGCCCCCCCGAGGGGAGCTGCCGGCCTGTTTTAGTACGGCCTAGTCACGTAAGCCCCCAACGCGTTGCACGAGGCGTGCCGCTCGCTACCCGCGCGTCGTCTTCTATTGAGACGATCGCGGCGCGCAATTGTTCACTGGTCACATGCATGAAGTCGTCGGATCGGGTAGTCGCGCAGCGTACACATCAAGACTCTGCGACTTCGAGAAAGAAATGGCAAGTGGGTGACACACAAGTTTTTTGTCGCGGGTTTACGACGTGAAGTCAAGCGTTTTTGTTCAGTCGCCGTTCAGATTCTTCCGAACACTCGCGCCCCTTTCGGTGCATCGTGAAGCACATCCACTTCGGATCCCGTGCCGGTCGTCTGTAACGAGCGGTATCGGACACCCTTTTGTGACACGCCACACGTTCTGGAACCGCATCCCGGGCCGCCGTCGGCCGGCATGGCCGCGGACGCATCTGCCGTCGACCCCGTTGAGGTACCGATGCGATGCCGACGCGCCTCCTCCCTCCTCGCGGAGCACGACCCGAGCGAAGCCGGCGCGGGTGCTCGTCCCAGGGAAGCGAATCGTCGAGCCGCGGAATCGTCGATCTGGCGGACGCGCCCCGGCTCGCGCCGGAGTGCTCCGCTTCGCCGTCGACATGTTGCTCGACATTCCCGACTCGACACACGGACGTTCGCGGCGACGATATGTACCGGCCTATGGACTTTCGTTGACGATGACGCTTTCGTGGGCTAGCCTCGACTTGCAATGCCGGCCGCCTCGCACGCGTCGACGCACGAGCGCGGAAGCCAATGTCTCGCCGCCGTCCTCGAGCAAGGGCCGGCGACGACGCCGCTCAAAAGGGGAGGAGCGAACAGGGGTCGGAGCCCAACCGTAGGACGGCGGCTCCGGCTCCTTTTATCTTTCTCTCGCCGCGTCCTTCTCTCGCCGCGGGCGATGACTCGCCGACCGGACCGGTTCACGCGCCAGCCGCGATGTTTCCCAAGTCTCGAATCACTCGAGACGCACGAGATTCTCTTCTGCCCTTTCATTGCGATCCTTGATTAGTCTCCGTAGAAAGATCAAGGAGGGCTTCAATGAATCGGGCATCGGACGAGACACATCGGGCAGGCCGCTCGGGCACCGGGCGTAGCGAGGACGCGCGCAAGGCGGAATCGCCATGCGCTCGGACAGCGGTCCACGCGACGCACGGCACGGCCGTTGCGCGGGACGCCGCGCGGCCGTGCGAGCGCGGCGATGACCTGCTGCGCCTGCTCGGCGGGACGGGGTGCTGACTGCCGATGGCGCCGCCGCGGATCGACGTCCTCGTCGCCTGGCTCTGCCCCGCGATCGCGCGCGCGTGTCATGTCGATCCCGCGGACGTGACCGGCGAGAGCAGGGTGGCCGAGCTCGGGCTCGATTCGTTGTCACTCGTCTCCGTGCTCACGCAGATCGAAGCCGAGCACGGCTTCGAGCTCGCTTCGGACGAGACGCTTGCGCTGCTCGAGGCCGCGGATGTGCGCACGCTCGCCGGCACGCTCGCGGCGATCATCGACGCACGGCGCCGCGCCGATGACGGGCGTTGATCCGGACAGGGCCTCTGCTCTGCATCGCCGACTCCAAGAGGCGTGCGCGCATGCGGCGCCGAAACGCACGGTCGTCGCGCTCAGCGTGAACGGCAGTCGGATATACGCGGCGATCGGCGCCCGGTCCGCCGACCGGGAGGTGTTCCGCTCGGGCTGCGCGACCAAGCTCCTCGTCGCCGCGCTCAGCGGGCGCAAGCTCGGCGCGCACGGCCTCGGGCACGACGTGCCCGCTCGGCGCGTGCTCGGCGGCGCGAGCGCGGAGGTGCTCGGCGACACGACCTTCCGTCAGCTCCTCGAGCACACGCACGGGCTCGACGATACGGGCCTGCCGGGGACGCCGCGCCGACGCGACGGGCGGATCGACGTCCGGCGTCTGCTCGCGCGCCTCGAGGGCAAGCGCATCGCCGCGCCGGGCGAGGTCTACAGCTACTCGAACGCCGGCGCCATGCTCGTTGCCGCCGCGCTCGAGACGCTCGAAAGACGCGCGTTCGAGCGGCAGCTTCGCGACGACCTGCTCGCGCCGCTCGGGATCGAGGCGAGACGGGATCGGGGTAGCGGTCGCGGCGCAGGGGGTCCGGCCGGAGTCTGCCCGGCCACGGGCGGCGAGCTCGCGTTCACCGTCGGCGGGCTGCTCGCGTTCCTCGAAGCGACCGCCGGCGTGCTTCCGGCCGGTGCGGCGGCGCTCGATCCGCTCCGCGACGCCGGCCGCGCTCGGCCTCTCGCGGCCGCGCCCGATCGGCACACGCCGCTGCCCGGCTGGCATCCGCTCGAGCGGGGCGTGCGTCTCGGCTGGAAGTGCTACGCGGGCGGCTGGCTCGGGCACCAGTCCGCATGGCCGGGTGCGTCGCTGCTGCTTTGCGTGCGGCCCCGCGATCGCTCGACCCTCGTGGTCGCTTCCGAGGACGAGCATGCGGCCGTCGTCGGGGCCCGGGTCCTCGGCCGCCAGATGCCGGAGCTGTTCGCGCCCGTTCTGCCGAGGCGGCTGCCCGCTGCAGCCGCGGCGCGCCTCGATCCGCGGCGCTACTGCGGCCGCTATGCGTCATCGGCCGAGTGCCTCGAGGTCGGCGCCGATGCGGCGGGGCTCGTGCTCGATGCCGGCGGTGTGCAAGCGCGGCTGATCCCGGCGTGCGGCGAGATCTTCTTCCTCGAGCCCGCCGCAGTAGGCCGCGCGTTCGTCCAGTTCATCGACGTTCGCGGCGGCCGGTTCCGCCGGCTGTGGGATGGGCGCTTCGTGCTCCCGTTGGTCTGCAGCCCCGTTGGCCTGCAGCGCGGCACTTAATTAAGCGTTTGACGAATTTAATCGAGCGATCAAGAATCGCTCTATGTCCGCGTCGACGCGCCAGGCTCCGGTCCGAGGCGAAGGCACGCGCGCCGCGCTGATCGAGGCGGCGACCCGCGTCTTCGGGCGCGACGGCTTTCACGCCGCAACGACGAAGACGATCGCGCGCGAGGCCGGCGCCAACCAGGCCCTGATCTCGTACCACTTCGGCGGCAAGGAGGGGCTTTACACCGCCGTCGTCGAGCACATCGTCGAATCGATGGCGGCTCGCATCGGGCCGGTCGTCGCCGAGGTGGACGCCGAGCGGCGCGCGCTCGAGGCCGCGGCTCGCGGCGGCCCGCCTCCCGCCGAGGCGTATTTCGCGCTGCTGATCCGTATCGTCGACCGCTTCGTGGACGTCCTCACCGCGGAAGAGTCCGCCCCGTGGGCGAGAATCATCGTCCGCGAGCAGCAGGAGCCGTCGGCGGCGTTCGACTTGTTCTACTCGGGGTTGCATGGGCGGGTGCTCGCGCTGGCCGCGTCGCTCGTCGCGCGCATCGGCGGGCGCCACACGCCGACCGTGTCCGATCGCCTGACGACGCTCGCGATCGTCGGTCAGGTGCTCGTCTTCAGGGTCGCGCGCGCGACCGCGGCGCGCTTTCTCGCCTGGGAAACGCTCGGCCCGAGAGAGATTGCCCGCATCAAGAAGACGCTGCACCGCAGCATCGGCGCGATGCTCGGCGTCGGCAAGGAGTGAATGAATGGGCAAGCGGGTTCCCGTCGTGCTCCTCGTGCTCGCCGCGCTCGGCGGCGCGACCTGGTACTTTCTCGCCGATCGCGGCGAAGCGGGTCCGTTGACGCTGTACGGCAACGTCGACATCCGCGAGGTCGATCTCGGCTTTCGGGTGCCGGGGCGTCTCGATGCGATGCGCTTCGAGGAGGGCGACCGGGTCTCGGCCGGGGACGTGCTGGCCGAGCTCGATCCGGAGCCGTATCGGCAGGCGCTTCGCGCCGCGCTCGCGCGCGTCGGCATCGCCGAGGCGCGCGTCGCGCTCTATCGAAGCGGCAGCCGGCCGGAGGAGATCGAGCGAGCCGAGGCGAACGTCCGTGAGGCGCGGGCCGCGCTGCGCAACGCCGAGCAGGAGCTCGAGCGCCAGCGCGGCCTCGATGAGCGCGGACTGACGTCCGAGAGCAGCCTTGATCTGGCCGAGACCCGCCGGGACGAGGCGGCGGCCCGCCTGCGCGCGGCCGAGGAGGCGCTCGCGCTCGCACGCGCCGGCTTCCGCGACGAGGAGATCGCGGCGGCCGAGGCCGAGCTCGAGCTCGCGCTGGCGGAGGCGGCGCAGCGGCAGACCGAGCTCGACGACACGCGCCTGACGGCGCCGTCGGACGGAACGATCATCACGCGGATTCGCGAGCCGGGCACGATCCTCGCCGCCGGCGCGCCCGTCTACACGCTGTCGCTCGACGAGGCCGTCTGGATCCGCGCCTACGTCGAGGAGCCCGACCTCGGCAAGGTCGCGCCAGGCACGCCGGTGCACATCGAGACCGACGGCTCGCCGAGACGCTACCGGGGCCGCGTGGGTTTCATCTCGCCGCGTGCCGAGTTCACCCCGAAGAGCGTCGAGACCGTGCGCGCGCGGACGGATCTCGTGTATCGGATCAGGATCATCGTCGACGATGCGGATTCGGGGCTGCGGCAGGGCATGCCGGTGACGGTCGTGCTCGGCGCGCCGGACGGGGCGCCGCAGGCCGGCCGGGCCGCCGAGCCGGCCGGGACGGGCTCAGGGGCCGTCAGGGGATAGGCCGTGCGCGACCGGGCGAGGAACGGGCCGACCGATCCCGCTTCGGGCGAGGAGGCGCCCGCCGCGATCGCGCTGCATGCGGTCACGAAGCGCTTCGGCCGCACCGTTGTGCTCGACGCCGTCTCCGGCCGCGTCCTCGCCGGCCGGCTGGTCGGCCTCGTCGGCCCGGACGGCAGCGGCAAGACGACGCTGATTCGCCTGATGGCGGGGCTCCTTCGGCCGAGCGAGGGCCGCATCGAGATCGCGGGCCTCGACACGCGCCGGCACGGCGCCGAGATTCACGTGCTGACCGGCTACATGCCTCAGCGCTTCGGGCTGTACGAGGACCTCACGGTCGCCGAGAACCTCGAGCTGCACGCCAGGCTGCGCCGCCTCACGGGCGCGGAGCGCCGGCGCGCGTTCGAGGCCGCGCTCGCGTTCACTCGCCTCGGCCCGTTCACCGGGCGGCTCGCGGGGAAGCTGTCGGGCGGCATGAAGCAGAAGCTCGGCCTCGCGTGCGCGCTGCTCGCGCGCCCGAAAGTGCTGCTGCTCGACGAGCCGAGCGTCGGCGTCGATCCGCTGTCGCGGAGGGACTTGTGGCAGATCGTCCGGCGCCTGACCGAGGAGGGCATGGCGATCGTCTGGTCCACGGCGTATCTGGACGAAGCGGAACGATGCGACGACGTGCTGCTGCTGAACGAAGGCCAAGCGGCGTTCGCCGGCCCGCCGGCCGAGCTGCGCGACCGGGTCGCCGCGCGCTCGTTCCACGTCCGGGTCGCCGCCGGCGATCGCCGTGAGCTGCTCGCCCGGGCCCTCGAGCATCCCGCGGTGCGCGACGGCGTGATCCAGGGCGAGGCCGTGCGCGTCGTCGTTGCGGCCGACGCGCGGGGCGACCGGCCGGACGCCGCGGCCGTCGCGCACCTCGACGGCCTCGCGGAGGCTGCCGGCGGGCGGCTCGAGCCCGTCGAGCCCCGTTTCGAGGACGCGTTCATCGATCTTCTCGGCGGCGGGCCGGGCGGCCGCTCGCCGCTCGCCGAGCGCGTCGCGCCCGTCGAGCGCGACGGCGACGTCGCGGTCTCGTGCCGCGACCTCACGAAGCGCTTCGGCGACTTCACCGCGGTGGACCGGGTGACGTTCGACGTGTGCAAGGGCGAGATCTTCGGCCTGCTCGGGCCGAACGGCGCCGGCAAGTCGACGACGTTCAAGATGCTGTGCGGGCTCTTGAAGCCGACCGCCGGCACGGCTGCGGTCGTCGGCTACGATCTCGGCCGCGCCGGCGCAGAGGCGAAGCAGCGGGTCGGCTACATGGCGCAGAAGTTCTCGCTGTATGGGCTCCTGTCCGTGCGGCAGAACCTCGAATTCTTCGCCGGCATCTATCAGCTCTCGGGGCGGGTGCGCCGCGAGCGTATCGACGAGATGATCGAGACGTTCGAGCTCGAGCGTTTCCTGTCGAGCTCGCCGAACGACCTGCCGCTCGGCTTCAAGCAGCGCCTCGCGCTCGCCTGCGCGCTGATGCATCGGCCGGCGGTGCTGTTCCTCGACGAGCCGACCTCGGGCGTCGATCCGATCACGCGCCGGGAGTTCTGGACGCACATCAACGGCCTGGTCCGGAAGGGCGTGACGATTCTGGTCACGACGCACTTCATGGACGAGGCCGAGTACTGCGATCGCGTCGCGATGATCGATCGGGCCCGCCTGATCGCCGTCGCGCCGCCGGACGCGCTGAAGGCGCGTGCCGCGACGCCGGAGTCTCCTGCGCCGACGATGGAGGACGCGTTCATCGCGATGGTTCAGGCGCACGGCGCGCCGCAGGAGCGCGCGGCGTGAGCCGGGGCGATCGGCGGACCGGCTTCAGCCTGCCGCGTCTTGCGGCGATCGTGCGCAAGGAAAGCCTGCAGGTCGTCCGCGATCCGTCCAACATCCTCATCGCGTTCGTGCTGCCGGTCGTGCTGCTGTTCCTGTTCGCGTTCGCGGTCTCGCTCGACGTGCGCGGCGTTGCGGTCGGCGTGGCCGTCGAGGGCGACGGTGCAGAGGCGCGCGAGCTCGCCGCCGCGTTCGGCGCGACCCGCTACTTCGACACGCGCTTCGCCCGGCACCGCCGCGAGCTCGAGCCGCTGCTGGTCGCCGGCGAGCTGCGCGGCATCGTCGTGATCCCGCAGGATTTCTCCGCGCGCGCCGTGTCCGGGCGCCCCGCGAGCGTGCTCGTCCTCACCGACGGCTCGTCCCCGAACACGGCGAGCTTCGTCGCGAACTATGCGCGCGGGGTCGTGACGAGCCGGCTCGAGGCGAGCCGCGCGGAGTCGGCCCGAGGCGCGGACGACCTCGGCCGCGTCATCGCCGAGCCGCGATTCTGGTACAACCCCGATCTCGAGAGCCGCGCGTTCATCACGCCCGGCGCGATCGCGATCGTGATGACGATGATCGGCACGATGCTGACCGCGCTCGTCGTCGCGCGCGAATGGGAGCGGGGCACGATGGAGGCGATGATGGCGACGCCGCTCGGGATCGGCGAGTTCCTGATCGGCAAGCTGCTCCCGTACTTCGGGCTCGGGCTCGGCGCGACGCTGCTCTGCGCGGTCGCGGCCGAGGCGTGGCTCGGCGTGCCGCTGCGCGGCTCGGTCCCGGCGCTGCTCGTGCTCTCCGCGGCGTTCCTGATGCCGGCGCTGGGGCTCGGCCTGCTGATCTCTGCCGCGACGAAGAACCAGTTCGTCGCGTCGCAGCTCGCGCTGTTCTCCGGCTTCCTCCCGGCCTTTCTGCTGTCCGGGTTTCTTTTCGAGATCGACAGCATGCCGGAGCCGATCCAGTGGCTCACGCGGATCGTCGCCGCACGATACTTCGTCGCGGGGCTTCAGACGCTGTTCCTGACCGGGGACGTGCGGCCGGAGCTCGCGCGCTCGATCTGGCCGATGCTCGCCCTCGGCGCCGTCTTCTTCGCGCTCGCGGCGGTGAACACCCGCAAGCGGCTCGACTGACGGAGCGATCGCGATGCTCGTGAGGCTCATCGCGCAGGTCAGGAAGGAGATGCTCGTCGTGCTGCGAGACCCGCGCAGCCGCGCCGTGCTGGTCGGCCCGCCGCTCGTGCAGCTGTTCGTGTTCGCGTTCGCCGCGACGCTCGAGGTCGAGAACGTCGCGGTCGCCGTGCTCGACCGGGACGAGGGGCGCTGGTCGCACGAGGTCGTCGAGCGCGTCCGCGCGACGCGGATGGCGCGCGAGGTGATCACGGTCGACTCGCCCGCGGCGCTCGTCGATGCGCTGGACGGGCGCGACGTTCTGCTCGGCGTCGCATTCCAGCCCGACTTCTCGAGGCGGATCGAGGCGGGCAAGGTTGCGCCGATGCAGGTCGTGCTGGACGGACGGCGCGGCAATTCCGCGCAGATCGCGCTCGGCTACATCGGCACGATCGTCGCCGACGTGAACGCGGACATCGCCCGCGCGCGGGGCGGTGCCGCTGCCGAGCCGGTCGACGTGATCCCGCGCCATCTCTTCAATCCGAACCTCGAGTACCTGTGGTTCACCGTGCCGGCGCTGGTCGGGATTCTGTCGATGTTCTCGGCACTGATCATCACGGCGCTGTCGATCGCGCGCGAGCGCGAGCTCGGCACGTTCGAGCAGCTGCTCGTCTCGCCCGCGTCGGCGGGCGAGATCATCCTCGGCAAGTGTCTGCCCGCGCTGATCTTCGGCACGCTGCTCGCTTCCGTGATGATCGGCGCCGGAATCTTCGTGTACGGGATTCCGTTCTCGGGCTCCGTCGCGCTGCTGTACGGCGCGCTCGTGCTCTTCATTCTGTCCGTCGTCGGCGTCGGCCTGATGATCTCCTCGGTGAGTCGGACCCAGCAGCAGGCGATCCTCGGCGCGTTCGCGGTCGGCGTGCCGCTCGTGCTGCTGTCGGGCTTCGCGACGCCCGTCGACAACATGCCCCGCGCGCTGCAGCTCGCCGCGCAAGCCGATCCGCTGCAGCACTTCCTCGTGATCGTGCAGGGCATCTTCCTGAAGGCGCTGCCGGCGGAAGCGGTCTGGACGCACCTGTGGCCGATTGCCGTGATCGCGGTCGTGACGCTCGGCGGCGCGCTCGCGTTCGTCGGCAGACGGCTGTACTGACGGGCGGGCGCTCAGCCGGGCGGTTCGAGCGCATCGTCGAGCCGCGCCGGATCGATCGGCTCGCCGTTCAGCACGATGGCCGACGGCTCGAGCGCGCCGGGCGGATAGCTGCACCGCGCCTCGAGCACGAGGCCGGCGAACAGGCGGTCCATTCGATACCCGATGACGACGTCCGTCCCCGCATCCGCGTCTGCGGCGCGCACGTCGATGCTCGTGAGCCGGACAGACGCGGCTTGCGGCGTGAGCGCCCCGACCGCGTCCCAGCAGCGGGCGGCGTGCGGGCTCGTGTAGAGCCTGAACCGGTCGCCGCGCGCGAAATGCAGCGCGACGACGAGCAGCACGCCGCCGGCGATCACGGCCGCGGCCCGGCGAAGGTGATGCGCGGAGGTCATGTGGCATGAATGTTGCTCCATTTTTTTCGGTATTGCATGTCTTTGTTGCGCATTCACCACGTTGCATTCGGCATTGCGAGGGCTCGAGAGATGAACAACGATCGCTGCCCGCCCGCGGCGTTCGCCCCGCGGGGACGGCTTGCGCCGGCGGTTTCGGCCGCGCTCAGGACGGGTGTGTGGGCCGTGCCGCTCGCGTTGGGCGGCTTCGTCGGCGCCGCATGGGGTCAGCAGGATCAGGCGCAGCCCGGCGTCGAGGAGGTCCTCGTTACCGGCTCCAGGATCCAGCGCACCGGCATGGTCACCCCGACGCCGGTCACCGCCGTCGACGCGCAGGACCTGCGGGCGATGGCGCCCGGCAATCTGGTCGACTCGATGAACCAGCTCCCGCAGTTCTTCAACAACGACAGCCCGCAGACGCAGTTCAACTTCGCGGGCTCGGCGGGCGCGAGCAATCTGAACGTGCGCGGCATCGGCGCGAACCGCACGCTGGTGCTGCTCGACGGCCGGCGGATCGTCGCTTCGAACCGCCTCGGCACGACCGACATCAACGTCTTCCCCGAGGCGATCCTGCAGCGCGTCGAGGTCGTGACCGGCGGCGCGTCGGCGGCCTACGGCTCGGACGCGGTCGCCGGCGTCGTGAACTTCGTGCTCGATACGGAGTTCACCGGGATCGACACCCGGGTGCAGGGCGGCATCACGGACCGCGGCGATGCCGAGAATTTCGAGGGCGCGTTCACGTTCGGCACCGAGATCGGGGACGCGGGCCATCTCATCGTGTCCGCCGACGCCTTCGATCAGCGCGGCGTCGACGGCTACGAGGACCGCGACTGGTATCAGGGGTGGGGTACCGTCACGAACCCCGAGTGGGTCGCGTCGAACGGCGCCGTCGGGCCCGAGCTGATCATTGCACCGAACGTCGTCTCGACGGAGTACACCTTCGGCGGCCTGATTCGCGCGCCCGGGACGGCGCTCGACCGGCTGATGTTCCTGCCGGACGGCTCCGTCGCGCCGTTCGAGCAAAGCCAGCTGTCCGTCTACGACGTCGGCACGCAGTCGCAATCCATCGCGCCGGAGTACGGCGGCGGCAGCGGCGACAACATCGAGGCGGACCGCGGCGGCGAGGGCGGGCTCGTGCCGAGCATCGATCGCGAGAGCGCGTTCCTTCGCTACGGCCACGATCTATCGGCCAACCTGAACGTGTACGGGCAGCTGATCTACGGCCGCAGCAAGACCAACTCCCCGGCCTTCACCTCGCTGATGTTCGGGCCGTGGCAGGGGACGCTCTTCGCGGACAACGCGTTCCTGCCGGAATCCGTCCGCTCGCTGATGGCGGCCGAGGGCCTCGAGTCCGTCGGCTTCGCGCGGCTCGCGAGCACGGCGGACCTCGGCGTCGCGCGCTTCGAGCAGGAGAACCAGACGCTCTCCGGCACGGTCGGCTTCACGGCCGAGCTCGCGGGCGGCGGGCTGTTCGACGGCTGGACGCTCGACGGCTACTACCAGCTCGGGACGAACGACAACCGCATTCGCGAGTTCAACTACCCGCGCGTCGATCGGATCTTCATCGCGATGGATGCCGTGACCGCGCCGGACGGCTCGATCGCGTGCCGGGCAGCGCTGTTCGATCCTGAGACCTACGGCGACTGCATCCCGCTCAACCTGCTCGGCGAGGGCCGCGCGTCGCCGGAGGCGATCGCATGGGCGACGGAAGGCACGAAGCGCGTGCTCGCCGATCTCGAGCAGACGTTCACCGAGCTCGTGATGAACGGCGAGGTCCTGAGCGGGCGCGCGGCGGGACCCACGTCTGTCGCGTTCGGCGCGTCCTTCCGCGAGGACAAGATCGACCAGGTCGTCGACGACGTCACGAATCCGACGAACGATCCGGACTTCGTCGCGGTGCCGTTCAACGACCCGTCGCGCGGGATCCAGGGCATCCCGCTCGCGTTCCAGGGCACCGCTACGGGGTTCCAGTTCTCGACGTCGCCGAACATCCACGGCGGCTTCCAGGTGCGGGAGATCTTCGGCGAGATGCTGTTCCCGCTGCTCTCGGACGCGCGCGCCGCGGAAAGGCTCGATCTGAACCTCGCGGCGCGCCTCGCGGACTACTCGGGCAGCGGCAGCGTGTGGTCCTACAAGGCCGGCCTCGACTGGCAGGTCGTGGAGCCGTTGCGCCTGCGCGGCACGTTCTCGCGTGACGTGCGGGCCGCGACGCTCTCGGAGCGGTTCGATGCGCAGGGACAGGGCTCGTCCGCGGACGATCCGTTCCTCGGCAACATCAACTACGCGTTCGGCCAGATCATCGGCGGCAACCCCGAGGTCGACCCGGAGGAGGCGGATACCGTGACCGCGGGCTTCGTCTATCAGCCGAACGCGGCACCGGGCGTCTCGCTCGCGGTGGACTGGTACGAGATCGATATCGCGGGCGCCATCGACCAGCTCGGCACGCAGCGGATCATCGACGACTGCTTCCGGGGCGCCGTCGAGCTCTGCAACCTGATCACCCGGTCCGACGAGATCCTGCCGGGCGAGAGCATCGGCCGCATCACGCAGGTCCGCAACGTGTTCCTGAACGTCGCGGCCGCGAAGGTCAGCGGCGTCGATCTCGAGGGGACGTACACGCGCGAGCTCGGCGCCGGCGCCCTGTCGCTGCGCGGATTGGTGACCTATCTCGACGAGAACTCGATCACCAACATCGGCGTGCCGACCGACAACGAGGCGGACGATATCCTTGCCGGCTTCCCGCGCTGGAAGGCGACGGCGCACGCGATCTGGACGCGGGGGCCGTTCTCGCTGTTCGTCCAGGAGCGCTACATCGGCGGCGGCAAGCGCGACAACGACGACATCGAGGGCGACGTGACGCCTCCGCCGGGCTTCACCGGCTCGACGATCAACGACAACACGGTGTCGTCGGCGCTCTACACCGACCTGCAGTTCTCGTACACGTTCGACCGGCCGAACGGCGCGAGCTGGCAAGTCTTCGCGAACGTGACGAACGCGTTCGACGAGGACCCGCCGATCGTCGCGAACTTCTTCAACTTCTTCGGCTCGACCCAGGTCAACGAAGCCCTCCACGACGTGCTCGGCAGGCGGTACACGGCCGGCTTCACGTACGAGTTCTGACGCGGACGAGAAGTCCGGGTGCGCGCCGCGGCGCGCACCCGGGCCCGATCCCAATATCCACAAAATCTGTGGATAAGGTTGTGGAAATGCCGCTCATTCTCCGCGACGAGCCAGCGCGGCGCTTGGGTTCGCGTCAGCTTGGTCACAAAACGGCCAGATTCAGGCCTTCAGCCGGTAACCCGTCCTGAAGATCCATGCGACGACGGCCAGGCAGATCACGAGGAACGCGAGCGTTATCGCGGCGCTGATGCCGACGTGCACGTCCGAGATCTCGTAGAAGCTCCAGCGGAAACCGCTGACGAGATAGACGACCGGATTGAACAGCGTGATCTTCTGCCACACCTCGGGCAGCATGTCGATCGAATAGAAGGTGCCGCCGAGAAACGTGAGCGGCATGACGATCAGGAAGGGCACGAGCTGCAGCTGCTCGAAGTTCTGCGCCCAGATGCCGATGATGAAGCCGAACAGGCTGAACGTCACGCACGTCAGGACGAGGAACACGAGCATCCAGACCGGATGCTCGATGTGCACCGGCACGATGAACGCCGCGGTCGCGAGGATGATGAGCCCGAGCATCGCCGACTTCGTCGCCGCGGCGCCGACGTACCCGAGCAGGATCTCGATGTACGATACGGGTGCGGAAAGCACCTCGTAGATCGTCCCCGTGAAGCGCGGAAAGTAGATGCCGAACGACGCGTTCGACAGGCTCTGCGTCAGCAGCGACAGCATGATCAGACCCGGGACGATGAACGAGCCGTAGTTCACCCCCTCGACCTCGTCGATCCGCGAGCCGATCGCAGCGCCGAAGACGACGAAGTAGAGCGACGTCGACAGCACGGGCGAGACGACGCTCTGCAGCAGCGTGCGCCACGTGCGCGACATCTCGAACAGATAGATGGCCTTGACGGCGTAGAAATTCATGCCGATCTCTTCACCAGGCTGACGAAGATCTCCTCGAGCGAGCTCTGCGTCGTGTGCAGGTCGCGGAACTTGATGCCGGCGTGCTGAAGGTCGCCGAGCAGCGCCGTGATGCCGGTGCGCTCGCCTTGCGTGTCGTACGTGTAGATCAGCTCGGAGCCGTCCGCGTTCAGCTCCAGCCCGTAGCGCGAGAGCTCGGTCGGCAGCGTGTCGAGCCGCTCGCTGAGCTGCAGCGTGAGCTGCTTCCTGCCGAGCTGGCGCATGAGCTCCGCCTTGTCCTGCACCAATGCGAGCTCGCCGCGGTTCACGACTCCGACTCGATCGGCCATCTCCTCGGCCTCCTCGATGTAGTGGGTCGTCAGGATGATCGTCACTCCGGACGCGCGCAGCCCGCGGACCATGTTCCACATGTCCTGGCGCAGCTCGACGTCGACGCCGGCCGTCGGCTCGTCGAGGAACAGCACCTCGGGCTCATGCGACAGCGCCTTGGCGATCATCACGCGCCGCTTCATGCCGCCGGACAGCTCGAGGATCTTCGCGTCCTTCTTGTCCCATAGCGACAGCGCTTTCAGCACGCGCTCGATGTGGGCCGGGTCGGCGGGCTTGCCGAACAGCCCGCGGCTGAAGGTGACCGTGGCCCAAACGGTCTCGAACGCGTCGGTCGTGAGCTCCTGCGGCACGAGGCCGATCTTCGCGCGAGCCGCGCGATAGTCGCGGACGATGTCGTGCCCGTCGACGGTCACCGTGCCGGCCGTCGGCATCACGAGCCCGCAGACGATGCTGATCAGCGTCGTCTTGCCGGCGCCGTTCGGCCCGAGCAGCGCGAAGATCTCCCCGCGCCGGATGTCGAGGTCGACGTTCTTGAGCGCCTGATGGCCTGACGCATAGGTCTTCGACAGGCCGCGGATCTCGATGATCGGATTCGTGAGCATGCTCGTTCTCGTCCCCGCCGTCGCCGGCTGCGACCGGGGCCATCCTGTTGCTCGCCTCGGGGACGGCCCGCCGGGCACCCGGCGGCCGAGGGCGCCATTCTCCACGGATTCGGGCCGCATTTCTAACCCGGCCGCGGACGCGGCCTTCCGGCCGGGCGGCGGCCCCGGCTCGGCCTCGCGCCGGGCCTCGGCGGGTGCTCGCGCGGGCGTTAACCGGGTACGCTAAGGCCCGGTTAAGAAACCGTTAATTGCGTGACACGGCGTCCGCTCCGCGGAAACTTCCGCCGCAGGCCCCGGAGAGCATCATCGAATGAATCGATCCATGACACCCCGACACGAAGCACGGCGCGGATGCCAGGGCGGGTCCCGCTGCCGCCCTCCGAGTCTCGGCGCCGCGGTCCTGGCGGCGGCCGGCGGCCTGGCCGCCGCGGGCATCGCGGCGGCGCAGCCGGCTGCGGGACCGATCGAGGAGGTCGTCGTCTTCGGCCGCGGCGCGGAGCTGATCGGCGCCGCCGGCGCCGCGAGCGAAGGGCAGGTGGCCGGCGCGGACCTCGCGGTGCGTCCGCTGCTGCGCGTCGCCGAGGTGCTCGAGGCCGTGCCGGGGCTCGTCGCCGCGCAGCACTCCGGCAGCGGCAAGGCGAACCAGTACTTCCTGCGCGGCTTCAACCTCGATCACGGCACCGACTTCACGACGTACGTCGACGACATGCCGTGGAACCTCCGCAGTCACGGGCACGGCCAGGGCTACCTCGACGTCAACGGGCTGATGCCGGAGATCATCGACAACATCGAGTACCGCAAGGGGCCGTACCGCGCGAGCGTCGGCGACTTCTCGATGGCGGGCTCCGCGCATGTCGAGACCGTCGACGGCTGGGAGCAGCCGTTCCTGTCCCTCGAGACGGGCGAATACGGCTGGGCGCGGGTCGCGGCCGGCGGCACGACGGACATCGCGGGCGGGCGCCTGAGCGGCGCCGGCCAGTGGAAACGCTACGACGGCCCGTGGCAGCTCGAGGAGGACCTCGACCACGCGTCGCTGTGGACGAAGTACGTCCGGGATACGGCCTTCGGCGGCGTCGAGCTGACGCTGCACGGGTATCGGGCGACCTGGCGGCCTACGGAGCAGATCCCCGAGCGGGCGATCGGCACCTCGGTGTGCGCGGACGAGTTCTGCTCGCTGGATCCGAGCGCGACGGGTGAGACCTCGAGGTGGATCGCGACGGCCCAGCTCGACGGCGATGCGTGGACCGCTAGCGGGTACCTCCAGTATTACGACTGGAAGATGCTGTCGAATCCGACCTACGACTTCCAGATCGGTCAGTTCGACCGGCGCTTCACGCTCGGCGGCCGGCTCGAGCGCAACGTCGTCTCCCGCGCCGGTCTCGACGTCGACGTCGGCGGCGAGCTGCGGCACGACGACATCGGCAAGGTCGGGCTCGATCACACGGAGAACGGCGTGCTCGTCGAGAACATCGCGAGCAACTCGATCGACGAGACGTCGCTCGGCGTGTACGCGGAAGCGATGTGGTATCCGACCGATCGGGTGCGTGTGCTCGCAGGGCTGCGCGGCGACGTCTACGCGTTCGACGTCGCGGCGCGCACGCCGGGTAGCTTCGCCGGCACCGAACGTGCCAGCCGGCTCTCGCCGAAGCTCGGCGCCGCGTTCACGCTGACGCCCGACGTCGAGCTTTACGCGAACTGGGGCCGCGGCTTTCACTCGAACGACGCGCGCGGCGTCGTCAACGCGCTCGAGCCGGTTCCCGGGCTCGTCGCGGGCACGGGCTACGAGGCGGGCGCGCGCTTCGAGATCGGCGACCTGAGGCTCACGACGGCGTACTGGTGGCTCGACCTCGACAGCGAGCTCAAGTTCGTCGGCGACTCGAACTCGGTCGAGCCCTCGGGCGCGTCCGAGCGCCGCGGCTACGAGCTCGTCGCGTTCTGGAGGCCGATCGACTGGCTCGGCATCGATGCGGTCTACACCGGCAGCCGTGCCCGCTACGTCGATGCCGTCGACGGCGGCCGGCGGATCGAGGGCGCGGTCGAGCATGCCGGGCAGCTCGGGCTTGCGGCGGTCACGGGGCCCTGGGAGGCGAGCATGCGGCTTCGCTACCTCGGTCCGTATGCGCTCGTGCCCGACAACTCGCACCGCTCGGGCAGCGAGACGCATCTGAACGTGCGCGCCGCGTACACGATCGGCCGCTTGACGATCTACGGGGAGCTGCTGAACGCGCTCGACGAGAAGGGCAAGGACATCGTCTACTGGTACGAGGCGTACGTGGAGGGGCTCGATCCGCCGGGCCTCACATCCGAGGACATCGACTGCGACGTCGTCAACTGCCGGATGAGCCGCGCGGAGGAGCCGCGGACGCTGCGGGTGGGGGTGACGTTCCGGTTCGAGTGACGCTGCGCGCCGTCGGCCATCCCTGGCCGCCGAACGGCCGCCGAAGAAGCACATCGAGGACACACCCCCGCTGCGTCGCAGCGGTCGTAGCGGTCCCCTCGGTTTCGGGCCGATCATCGGCGCCGCAGCGTACCTTCGCGGCCGACACGCCACCGCGGCGGGTGGCCCGCCGAGCGCTTGCCGGGACCGTCAGAAGTAGAGGTGCAGCTCGGCGAAGAAGAGGTCGCGGTTGCTCGCGGCGTCCTCCGGCACGCCGTTGTAGAACCGTACGCCGATCCGCGACTGCAGGTGCTGCATCGGCGACATCTCCCATACGACGCTGTAGCGCTCCCGCTCGTCCTCGTCGACGTCGTCGTCCGGGTCGTGGTACTCGTACGTGACCTTGAGGTTATGGCCGCGGCGGAAGCGCCAGTTGCCCTCGAGCAGGCTCACGTAGATGTCGCGCTCGCCGGCCGGGCCGTCGTCGGTGACGAGATCCGCTTCCGCGAGCCACGCGATCGGTCCGGTGCGCCAGCCGACGTACGCCCCGCGAATCTCCCGGTCGCCGAGGTCCGCGTTGTTGAAGTTGTAGCTCGCGCCGATGCGCCAGCGCGGCAGGATGTAGCTTGCGTGCAGTGACGTCTGCTTCGTCGAGTCGTTCTCGCCGGCGCCGCCCGTGCCGTTCGTCACGCCGAGCTGGACGGACCAGCGCGGCAGCTCGAGCCCGAGCTCGACGCCGTGATCGGGCGTATCGAAGTTGATGCCGGTGATCTGGCGCACGAAGGCCGTGTCGTCCTGCAGGCGCAGCCCGTGCGGCAGGAAGAACTTGCCGGCCCTGATCGTGTAGCGTCCGCCGGCCGGCGTCAGGAGGGCATACGCCTCCCGGGCCGCGGCGCCGCCGGGAGCCACCTGCTCGTCGAGATAGATCGTCAGCAGGTTCGGGATCGCGCGCAGCGCAGCGTACAGCGTCGCGCGCGAGATCGCGAACTCCGACTGCGATTCGAGCCCCGGAGTGTCGTCGTAGTCGATGCCGGTGCGGACGTCGCCTCCGACGGCGAGGTAGCGCTGTATCTCGCCTGTCCAGCCGCCGTCGGCGGCCTCGACGCCGGCGGGCGTCACGATGCGCGCCGCGAGCTCGTTGCGCGCCCAGGCGTTGCCGAAGGCGTTGCGCATCCCGCCGCCGGACGGATTGACGTGGCACGTCACGCACTTCAGGCCGGTGTGGACGGCGAGATAAGGCTCCGCGCCGGCGCCCCCTGCGAGCAAAGCCGCGCCGAGCGCCAGCACGGCGCATGCGATGGTCGTCCTCATGCGCGCGATCCCGTCAACGGGCGGCCCCGAGCGAGATCCACTCGCGGATCGCCGCGATCACGTCCGGCTCGAGCGGATCCTGGAAGAGCGGCATGCGTCCGCCGACGGCCGCGGTGCCCTCGATCTTGTGCACGAGATAGCTGGCGTCGGGGTCGCCGGGCGCAACCCGCTGCAAGCTGGGCTCCTCGAGGCTCGCGGCGCCGACGAGATTCTCGTAGCTCGCATCCGCATTCGAAAGATCGAGACCGGACGGCAGCGTGCCCGACGCGGGGCCCGTGTGGCAGGCCACGCAGATCGGCGTGAACACGTTCGTCTGCAGCGAGTCGAGCGTCGGCTCGAGAGCCGGCGGCGGGGCCGCGACGACGAAATCCGCGATGAAGTCGCCGCCTTGCCCGCCGTCTCCCGACGGGAAGGTGCCGGGGAACTCGCCGTCGAGCGCGTTCGCGCCGAGGTCGAGGATCGGCGCCGGCGGGTCGCCCGCGAGGCGAACCCGATACGTGTCGTCGCCCCCCTGGACGCCGGCGAGGTCCATGACGGCCGTGGTGGGGTTGCTCGGGGAGACGCCGACCGATGCCGGCACGATCTCGATCTCGTTGCCGTCCTCGAACGTGCCGTCGCCGCCGCTCGCCGTGAGAGTGAACGACTGGGGCGTGATCGACGTCGCGTCGAGCTCGCGATCGAACATCGCGATGATCGAGGCCGGCAGGGCCTCGAGCGTCGAGTCCGGCAGCGGGGACAGCGACGTCACGCGCACCGGCGCGGCGGGCGGCTCGGCAGGCGTCGCCGGCTGCGCGCCTTCCGTGATCCATTGACGGATCACGTCGATGTCCGCCTGCGGCAGCGGCGTGCCGTTCAACGGCATCCGCCCGCCCACGGCGGCCGTGCCCTCGAGCTTCTGGATCAGGTAGCTGTTGTCCGGGTCGCCCGGCTCGACGCGCATGAGCGACGGCACCTCGGTGCTCGGCACGCCGACGAGCAGCCCGTAGCTGTTCGCCTCGTCAAGCCGCAGTCCCTGCGGCGCGGCGGCGCCGGTGTGGCACGCCGTGCATATCGGCGTGAACACATTCTCCTGGATGGACGCGAAGGTCGGCTGCAGGACCGACGGGCCTCCCCCACCGCCGCCTCCGCCCCCGCCACTAGGAGGCGGCGGGCTGCCTCCGCCTCCCGATCCCGACCCGCAGGCGGCCGGCAGCGCGAGCACGCACGCGAGCGCGCACGCTTCGAGCATGCGGACGAAACGACGGCGGGACGTTCCTGCGAAGCGGTGTCTCATGGTGACGGCCTCCTGCGAATCGATCGCTGCGGCCTGAGTGCCGACACGGCGCCGTAAGGTTCAATGGCGGGAAAGAGTGCGCGGCCGTAGACTTGGACGACGACGTCGCAACGGCTGCGTGAGATGGCGATCGACCGGCATTCGAACCCACAGGCGGATTTGCAGGCGTCGGCAGTCGAGCAGGACGCCGCCGACGCCGCGCTGCTCGAGCGCATACGGCAGGGCGACCGGATCGCGCTGCAGGCGCTCTACCGCAAGTACTACCATCCGCTGCTTCGTTTCACGTATCGGATTACCGGCAGGCTCGAGCTCGCCGAGGAGACCGTCAACGACGTGATGCTCGTCGTCTGGCAGGACGCAGGTGCGTTCGAGGCGCGCTCGAAGGTCGCGACGTGGATCATGGGCATCGCCTACCGCAAGGCGATGAAGCTCGCGCAGCGGGCACGGCGCTGGTACAGCCGGTTCGCGGCGGGCGATTTCGACGCCGCCATTGAACGTCCGGAAGGCTTTGCGGAACCCACGCAGCAAGCCGAGCTCGAGGATCTGCTCGGGCAGGCGCTGCGCGCATTGCCGCCCGAGCAACGGGCGGTAGTCGAGCTGACGTACTACTTCGGCTGCTCGTACGAGGAGATCGCGAGCATCGTGAATTGCCCGGTGAACACGGTGAAGACGCGTATGTTCCATGCGCGCGGCAAGCTCCGGGCGCTGTTGCCGAGGCTCGGCAGGGACGAGCTGCGATGACGGGCGACACGGTCGATCACGAGCATATCGCGGCGCTTCTGCCGTGGCTCGCGAACGGTACGCTGGAAGGCGACGAGCGGGAACGCGTCGAGCGGCACGTCCGGCACTGCCTGCCGTGCCGCGCCGAGCTCGCGGCGCAAACGCGGCTGATGGCCCTCGTGCAGCGCCAGCCCGTCGTGCCGCTGTCGGCCGACGAGGGCTTCGAGCGCCTGCGCGCGCGCCTCGATCGGAGGCCGCGCCGCGGTTCGCGCGCGATGCGCCGGACGTTCCTCGCGCTCGCCGCGGCCGCGGCCGCCGCCGCGATCGGCCTGCCGATCGCGACGAGCCTGCTCGGCTCGGGAGAGACGCGGCAGCCGGACGAGTATCGAACGCTGTCCGACGCCGGGGCGAGCGCCGCGCTGATCGACGTCATCTTCGCGGACGGCGTTCGCGGGTCCGAGATGCGCGCTCTGCTCGACGAGCTCAATGCCGAGATCGTCGCGGGGCCGAGCCCGGGGCTCGGCCGCTACACGCTCCGGCTTCGTTCGCTGGAGGGGGCGCGGGATCCGGCGCCGGTCGTGCGCCGTCTGCTCGACGACGCGCGCATCCGCTTCGCCGGACCGACGTTCGCGCCGCCGCGCGGCCTCTCCGGCGGCGCCGCGAGCGCGGAGGACGCGGGATGATCGGCCTCGCCCGCGCAGCGCGCCGCGGGCTCGTCGCCGGCCTGGCGCTGCTCGCGGCGGGCTGCGCGACGATGAATCCGCCGCCGTCGGACACACCGGCCGGCCGCGAGGTGCTGCTGACGGTCGCGCAGCCGTCGAGCAGCGCGATCGGCCTGACCGGGCCGCTCGATTCGCGTTACCTGCGGCGGCGCGGCTACGGCGCGCCGCCGCCCGACGTCGACCGCGTTCTCGACCAGCTTGCGCGGGAGCACGGCATCGAGCGGAAGACGGGCTGGCCGATCCGCTCGCTCGGCGTCTACTGCGAGGTTTTCGTCGTGCCGGAGGGCCGCGACGTCGACGCCGTTCTCGAGCGGCTCGCGGCGGATCCGCGGGTCGATCTTGCGCAGCCGATGAATCTGTTCCGGACGCTGGTGACCCGTTACGACGATCCGTACGCGGCGTTGCAGCCGGCCGCGCTCGAGCTCGGCATCGAGGCGGCGCATACGCTCGCGACCGGCAAGGGCGTGCAGGTCGCCGTGATCGACTCGGGTGTCGACGCGAAGCACCCGGAGCTCGAGGGCCGGGTCGTGTTCTCGCGCGACGTGGTCGAGCCGCGCCGGCGCGGCGCCGCGGCGGAGGTGCACGGCACCGCCGTCGCCGGCGTGATCGCGGCAGCCGCGAACAACGGGGAAGGCATCTTCGGCATCGCGCCGGACGTCGAGATCGCGGCCCTGCGGGCCTGCTGGAGCGCGCCGTCGCAGCCCGCGCGCGCGCTCTGCTCGAGCTTCACGCTCGCGCAGGCGCTCGAGCTCGCGATCGGGATCGGCGCCGACGTGATCAACCTGAGTCTCGCAGGGCCCTCCGACCCGCTGCTCGAGCGGCTCGTCGCCGAGGCCGCGAACCGTGGCGCGGTCGTCGTCGGGGCGGGTGCGCCGGACGATGCGGACGGGCCCTCGTTCCCGTCATCCGCGCCGGGCGTGCTCGTCGCGCGAGCGCCGGGCGCGGCCGCGGCGTTCGGGCTGCCGGCGCCGGCCGAGGAGATCCTGACGACCACCCCGGGCGGCGGCTACGCAATCTTCTCGGGCACGAGTCTCGCTGCCGCGCATCTGTCCGGCATCGTCGCGCTGCTGCGCGAGCGCTCGCCCGGCATCGGCACGCTTCGCGTCGCGGAGCTGCTGCAGCGATCCGTCGTGCGCCGCCGCGACGGCATGACCGTGAACGCGTGCTACGCGGTCGAGGTGCTGGCGGACGTCCGCGTCTGCGCCGTCCCGGTGGCCGCCGCCGCGGATACGCGTCAGCGGGAGCGAAACCCGTAGGACGCGCTGAGGACCCAGGACTCGGCGTTCGTCGTCGCGACGGCGTTCCACAGCTCGCGGTCGGTGTCGTAGTAGCGCAGGTCGACGCCGATGCGCCGCGCGAAGGTCTTCGAGAGCCCGACGTTCCAGTGCGTGTACTCGAGCTGCCGCGCCGACGATCCGAAGCGTCCGAGCGTGCCGCCGAGCTCGAGGCCGTGCGGTAGCGGAAGCGCGGCGCCCACCTCGCCGTAGACCGCGGAGCGGTCGCGCCCGAACACGTCGTCGATGTATGCGGTCGTGAAGAACAGCCGGTCCCTGAAGCCGACGGTCGCGGACAGCTCGCCGTAGTCGTAGTCGTACGCGAGCCCCGGATAGGTGTAGCGGACGGCCGTCGCCGTCCATGACCAGCGCCCGATGCGCTTGCTGACGCCGAGGTAGTAGCCGATCTTGAAGCGGGTCGAGGAATCCTCGCTGGGCTGCGCGTAGTCGATCCGCGCCGCCCACGCGCCCGCGAAGAGCCCGTTCGCGCGCTGATAGTCCACGCCGGCCTGGAGCGACGGCTCGCCGCTGCTTTCACTGAGCCCGCGATGGCGGTAATCGGTCGTGAGCGTGACGTAGCCGCTCAGGAGCGGCTCGAGCGTCTGCGCGGACAGCGTCGCCGGCGCCGCGCACAGCATCGCCGCCGCGGCGGCGACACGCGCGCGCTTGCTGCTCCTGGACGGCGTGCAACTCATCGCGCTCGGTGAGGCTAACGAACGTCGGATCGGATCTCCGATCGTATGTCCGCCGCGGCCTCGTCGTCGAGCCAGACCTCGGCGCCGCCCGGCGGCACGACGGCGCTCGAGGGGATCTCCGGGTCGAGACGCGCGAGGCGGGCGACCGCGTCGCGCTTGTGAGCGCCGGAGACGAGGAACAGCACCTCGTTCGACGCCTTGAGCCGCCGCGCGCTCAGGCTGACGCGCTCGGGCGGCGGCTTCGGCGAGCCGCGCACGGGGATCGCGTCCGGCGCGTCGGGACCGAGGCCGTCGCTGCGGCCCGGGAAGAGGCTTGCGGTGTGGCCGTCCTCGCCGAGCCCGAGCAACGTCGTGTCGAACAGGCCGACGCCGCGGAGCACGCGGCAGTAGGCCTCGGCCGCGCGCTCGGGGCCGAGCTCGCCGGGGATCGCGTGGACGCTGTCGGCCGGGATCGGCACCCGGTCGAGCCACTCCCTGCGCGCCATCGCGTCGATCCGTTCCGGGTGGCCGGCCGGCACGCAACGCTCGTCACCGAAGTAGATCCGCCAACGCGGCCAGTCCGCGTCGATCCTCGCGAGACGCGAGTAGAGCAGGCGGGGGGTCTCGCCGCCCGCCAGGACGATCAGATAGCGGCCCCGCATCATCAGGCACTCCTCGGCGCGGATCGCGATCGCGGCCGCGAGCCCCTCGGCCAGGCGCTCCGGATCGGGATAGAGGTGCCAGTGCAGGTCGAGCCTCGTCATGCCGGCCTCCGCCAGTCGTGATGCGGACGCTCGAACAGCGCGTCCGCCTCGCGCGGCCCCCACGTGCCGGCGGCGTACTCGTAGAGCGGCGCGCCGGGCGAGCGCCAGCGCTCGAGCACCGGCTCGACGACGAGCCACGCGCTTTCGACCTCGTCGAAGCGGATGAACAGCGTCCGGTCGCCTTCGATCACGTCGAGCAGCAGCGTAGCGTACGGACCGAGGCGCTGGTCGCGCTCTTCCCGGGGCTGCGTGTCGAAGTGCAGCGTGCGCGGTGTCATGTCGAACCCGGGCGCGCGCGTCTGCAGCTCGAAGCCGAGCGTGTCCTGGGGCTCGAGGCCGAGGATCAGCCAGTTCGGGGCCGGCGCCCTGCACGCGGTGTCCCGGAAGAGCTGAACGGGGGCATCGCGAAAACGGATCGCGACGTGCGACTCGTCGGCGGCAAGCCGCTTGCCCGTCCGCAGGTAGAACGGCACGCCCCGCCAGCGCCAGTTGTCGACGAAGAGCTTCATCGCGACGTACGTCTCGGTCGTCGAGCCCGGCGGCACGCCTTCCTCCTCGAGGTAGCCGGGCACGCCCTCGCCGCCGATCTCGCCGGCCGTGTAGCGGGCGCGCACGGCGTGAGCATCGACGTCCTCGATCGAGAGCGGACGGATGGAGCGCAAGACCTTCTCCTTCTCGGTGCGCAGGTCGTCGGCACCGAGCGTCGCGGGCGGCTCCATGCCGACGACGGCCAGCACCTGGAGCAGATGGTTCTGGATCATGTCGCGAAGCGTGCCGGACCGATCGAAATAACCGGCCCGGCCGCCGATGCCGAGCGTCTCGGCGAACGTGATCTGCACGTGATCGACGTGATGGCGGCTCCACAGCGGCTCGATCACGGCGTTCGCAAAGCGGAAGACGAGCAGGTTCTGCACCGTCTCCTTGCCGAGGAAATGATCGATCCGGTAAATCTGCTCCTCCGGGAAATGGCGGTGTAGCTCCTCGTTCAACGCGCGTGCGCTCGCGAGGTCCTGGCCGAACGGCTTCTCGACGACGATCCGGTTGCGGGCGGAGCCGCCGTTCAGCCCTGCCTCGTCGAGCTTGCGCACGATCAGCGCGAAGTCCCCGGGCGGCACCGCGAGATAGAACACGACGTTCTCGCAGCTGCTCTCGCCGAGGACGCGGGCGAGCCGCTCGTACGTCGAAGAGTCGGCATGCTCGCCGCGGACGTACCGGAAACGGTCCGCGAAGCGGCGCAGCGCGCTCGCATCGGCGCCGGCGCGCCGCTCGGACAGCAGCCCTCGCAGATGCTCGCGGAAGCCGTCGTCGTTCCAGTCGCGCCGAGCCATCGCGACGAACCGCAACGCCGCATCGAGATGCCCGCGGCAGTCGAGGTCGAAGAGCGCCGGCAGCAGCTTGCGGCTCGCGAGATCGCCGGTCGCGCCGAAGATGACGAAGCGGCAGGGGGCGCTCGGCTCGGCCATCACCGGTCCTTGCCGCGCACGGCGTGCCCTCCGAAGCGGTTACGCAGCATCGCGAGCAGCTTCGAGCCGTAATCGAGGCCGCCCTGGCTCGCGAAACGCATCATCAGCGCGGTGCTGATGACCGGGGCGGGGACACCGCGCTCGACGGCCTCGATCGCCGTCCAGCGGCCCTCGCCGGAATCGGCGACGTACGGCGCGACGGCTTCGAGCTTCGCGTCGTCGCGCAGCACCGCGGCCGTGAGGTCGAGCAGCCAGCTCCTGACGACGCTGCCGTGACGCCACATCTCCGCGATCGCGGCGAGATCGAAGTCGAAGTCGGGGTGCGCTTCGAGCAGCGCGAAGCCT
>Ga0079224_100000863_pt1 | contig 32542 bp, 27 predicted proteins | sample Stecom2015_FD_80414 | JGI IMG/M metagenome (GOLD analysis project Ga0079224, IMG submission 80414) | Agricultural soil microbial communities from Utah to study Nitrogen management - Steer compost 2015 | ecosystem: Environmental > Terrestrial > Soil > Agricultural land | place: USA: Utah... | reverse complement strand
GGGCGAAAGCGGGGGCAGCAGGCGGGGCGCCGCCTCGATCAGACAAAGCCACCAATCCTGCCCCGGCCGCAAGCCGACGACGCCGTAGTGGGTGGCTCGCTGCGCCGCGGTATGGAGTTCAGCAGCGAGCTCCACGCCGGTGGCGCCCCCGCCGATGATGGCGATGCGCAGCGGCGCCAGCTGTTGGGGCGCAGTTTGGGCCCTGAGCAGCAGCCGAACCAGACGGCGGTGAAAATCCTCCGCCTGCGCCAGCGTGTCGAGGTGCAGGCAATGCTCGGCGGCGCCGGGGATCCCGAAATGATTGCTGACGCTGCCGACAGCGATGACCAGGACCTCGTAGGCGACCTCACTGGCAGGGACGATCTCGTTGCCGCTCTCGTCGCACAAGGGCGCCAGCAGGATTTGTTTGCGCTCGCGATCCAGCCCGCTCATACGGCCGTACTGAAAGCGGAAGCCGTTGCGGTACGCCTGAGCCAGGTAGGTGACCGCGTCCGCCTGCGAATCCAGCGTGCCGGCCGCCACCTCGTGGTAGAGCGGCTTCCAGACGTGGACCAGACTGCTGTCGACCAGAACGACGTCAGCCTTGCCGGAGCGTCCCAGGCGGCGTCCCAGCCGCGTGGCCAGCTCCAGCCCTCCGGCGCCGCCGCCGACGATGACTATGCGCTGCGGCCTCGCTCGTGGCATCGCCGCCTCCTTGCCTGACTCCTCGCTGCCGATACCAGTCGCCAACACGCATCGGCCCCGAAAGGGGCCGCCACGGCCGGCGACAACCTAACGAATAGGTATGAGGGCGGCGGAGGACAGCCGAATGCCCACGACCTCAGGCTACGGGCGCCGGCTGCCGGCGGCGCCAGATAGGCACGATGTCGTCGGCCGCGGGCTGGTAGGCGTCGCTGAAGTCATTCAACCCGGCCAGCACCTGCTCGGGGTCGAGACCGGGCCTGGGGGCGAAGGCGTTGAAGCCGACCCGCCGCAGGTAGAACACCTGGTCGCGCAGCACGTCGCCGACCGCGCGCAGCTCGCCGCGAAAGCCCAGGTGCTGGCGCAGGATGCGGGCGATGCTGTAGCCACGGCCGTCACGAAAGACCGGGAACTCGACGGCGATCAGCGCCAAAGCCGGTAGGTCGGAAGCCAGCGCGAAGGGATCGTGATCCGGCCCCAGGCGGACGCCGACGCCGCGGGGCACGCGTGCCAGCAGCGCCGGTTTTTCCTCCAACCAGCGAGCCAGCGGGACGATGATTTTTCCCTGTGGCGGGATGGGTGCGGTGGCGTCCAAGTCGAGCCAGTCGTCCACGACGATGGCGCCGTCGCGAATGATCTTACGCATGGGCACGCTCCTCGCTGACGGGCTCGGCATAGACGCTGGCCTTGAAGGGCGCGATCCCGACCCGCTGCACCGTATCCAGAAAGCTTTCCCCGGGTTGGCGCAGCGCCACGTAAGTCTCCAAGATGCGGGCCACGGTCTCGGCCACCTCGTGCTTGGGCACTGCCGGCCCCAGGCGCTCGCCGAGCGCAGCGTCGAGACCGCCCCGGCCGCCCAGCGTCAACTGGTAGTACTCCTCGCCGCGCTTGTCGACGCCGAGGATGCCGATGTGTCCCAGGTGGTGATGGCCGCAGGCGTTCATGCAGCCCGAGATATTGAGGCGCAGGTCGCCCAGGTCGTAGAGATAGTCCAGGTCCTCGAAGCGCTGGCGGATTTGTTCGGCGACGTCGATGGAGCCGGCATTGGCCAGGGCGCAGAAATCCAGCCCGGGGCAGGCGATCATGTCGCTGAGGGTGCCGATGACGGGAGCCGCCAGCTGGTGGCGGTTCAGCTCCTGCCAGACTGCATGGGTGTCGCGCTCGCGGACGTGGGCGAGCAGCAGGTTCTGCGTGTGGGTGACGCGGATTTCGCCGAAGTTGTAGCGCTCCGCCAAGTCCGCCACAGCCTCCATTTGTTCCGAGCTCATGTCGCCGGGCGCCCTGCCGAAGCCTTTCAGCGCCACGAATACCCCGCGGTAGCCGGGCTGCTTGTGGGGGACGGTGTTGCGTGCGTACCAGCGGGCGAAGGCCGCGTCCTGCTGCAGCCAGTGCAGGTGATCGCGCTCCTCGGCGGCGGTCGGGTCGTATGGCGGCGGTGCGAAGAAGCGCTGCATGGCGGCGATGGCGTCGTCGTCCAGCAGCAGATCGGGATTCTGCCGAGTGCGCTCGAATTCCGCCTCGACCTGGCGGGCGAACTCGGCCGGCCCGAGCGCCTTGACCAGGATCTTGATACGCGCCCGGTGGATGTTGTCCCGGCGGCCTTGCAGGTTGTAGACGCGCAGAATGGCTTCCAGGTACGGCAGCAGCTCGCGCCGGTGCAGGAAAGGCCGGATCAGCTCGCCGATCATGGGAGTCCGTCCCAGCCCGCCGCCGACGTAGACGGCGAAGCCCAGCGCACCATCAGCATCCTTGCGCAGCAGCAGGCCGATGTCATGCACCTTGATGGCGGCGCGGTCGTGCGCTGCGCCGCTGACGGCGATCTTAAACTTGCGCGGCAGATAGGAAAATTCCGGATGCAGCGTGGCCCACTGGCGGATGAGCTCGCAGAAGGGGCGCGGATCGGCCACCTCGTCGGCGGCGATGCCGGCGAGATGGTCACTGGTGATGTTGCGGATGCAGTTGCCGCTGGTCTGGATGGCGTGCATCTGCACGCTGGCCAGCTCTGCCAGGATCTCGGGCACATCCTCCAGCCGCGGCCAATTGAGCTGCAGGTTCTGGCGAGTGGTAAAATGGCCGTAGCCCTTGTCGTAGCGACGCGCGATGGCGGCTAGCTTGCGCAGCTGCTGGGCCGAGAGCAGGCCGTAGGGGATGGCAATCCGCAGCATGGGTGCGTGGCGCTGGATGTAGAGGCCGTTCATCAGCCGCAGCGGCCGGAACTCCTCCTCGCTCAGCTCGCCGGCAAGAAAGCGGCGCGTCTGGTCGCGGAATTGCGCGACGCGCTCCTCAATCAGCGTCTGATCGTGCCGATCGTAAACGTACATTTCGATCCCTGCGTGGTTCGGGCGAGAGCGGACGGTAATGCGCAGCAAGGCTAGCAGTCCGTTCCGGCAGCCAGAAGGAATGTTTGTGCATACGCAGATTGCCGTTTGATATAACGGCCGCACCGAAGGTGCGGGCTCGACAGCTGCCGCCGCTTCGGACACCATTGGCGCGCCGACGAAGACTTTGGTGAGAATCGTGTATCCCATCCTGCGTCCATTGCTGTTCCGGCTCGAGCCCGAGCTGGCCCATGCCCTGACCCTGCAAGGGCTCAAGTACGCCCATCTTCTGGGTCTGACCCGGCTGGCGCGCGCGCGTGCGACCGAGCAGCCGTGCCGGGTAATGGGCATCGAGTTCCCCAATCCTGTCGGCTTGGCGGCCGGGCTGGACAAGAACGGGGACTATCTGCCTGCGCTCTCCAGCCTGGGGTTCGGCTTCATCGAGCTGGGCACGGTGACGCCGCGGCCACAGCCGGGCAATCCACGGCCGCGCCTGTTTCGCCTGCCGCAGGCGCAGGCGATCATCAACCGCATGGGCTTCAACAACAAGGGCGTCGACCATTTGGTGGCGCAGGTGCGCAAGGCGCGCTACCGTGGCGTCCTCGGCATCAACATCGGCAAGAATTTCGACACGCCGCTGGAGCGGGCCAACGAGGACTACCTGATCGGCATGCGCAAGGTTTATGCGCTGGCCGATTACATCGTGATCAACGTCTCCTCGCCCAACACCGCCGGCCTGCGCGATCTGCAGCACGGCGACTTGCTGGCGGACTTGCTGGCTGCGCTCAAGCAAGAGCAGCAGCGCCTGGCGCAGCAGCACGGCCGCTACGTGCCGCTGGTCATCAAGATCGCTCCCGACATGAGCGAGCAGGAGCTCGACCAGGTCGCGGAGCAGTTGCTGGCGCACGGCATCGACGGCGTGGCGGCCACCAACACCACGCTCAGCCGGGCTGGCGTGCAGGGGCTGCGGCATGGCGACCAGGGCGGCGGACTGAGCGGCCGTCCGCTGCAGCAGCGCGCCACCGACGTGGTGCACCATCTGCATCGGCGGCTGCAAGGGCGCATCCCCATCATCGGCATCGGCGGCATCGTCGATGCCGCTAGCGCACTGGAGAAGCTGCAGGCCGGCGCCAGCCTGGTGCAGCTCTACAGCGGTCTGGGCTACCGCGGTCCGACGTTGCTCGACGAGGTGCTGACCGCGTTGTGGCAGCAGAAGTTGCGCCGCTACGCCGCCGTCCCTGCCTGAGGCCGGCGGCGCTTGTCAAACGTGTCCAGGAACACGAAAATGCCTGCGTCGGAGGGCTGGCCGAGTGGTTGAAGGCACTGGTCTTGAAAACCAGCAGGGGCTCACGCCCCTCCAGGGTTCGAATCCCTGGCCCTCCGCCATTTTCCCTTGACCAGCCCGTTGGCCCGGCAGGCCAGCGTTCCCCTCGTTCCAATGCGACGTCGTTAAACCCTTCTCTCGCATGTTCCCGGCTCGGCAATTTCGGGTTGCGCGGGTCTTTTCGCTCTGAAACGTTCCAAAAAGCCGTTTTTGTCTGGGGAAAAACGGTGCTTTTCAATTGCTTGCACCTCTATATTGATGGCCTCATTAACCGTGGACTGCTTTCGAATGGCTGTCGATGTTCAAGCTGCTGCGGCGATTTCCGGTGCGTTTCCTTGGCCTGTGCGTGGCTGGCCTGCTGCTGGCATGTTCCGGAGCCGCCTGGGCTGACGGCGACCAGGGGCGGCGGCTGCTGACCTTTACCCTGGAGAACGATTTCTTCGTCGGCGAAGACAACGGCTACACCAACGGCCTCGGCCTGATCTGGGCGCGGGGCGGCCTGACGGAATTCGACGACAGCGTGCCAGCCTGGCTGCGCGCGATCGGCAACCGGCTCTACATCGGCACCATGGCCGACAAGCGGCGGGCGATCAGCTTCTCGCTGGCCCAGGTCATGCAGACGCCCAACGATCTCGCTCGCTCCGATCTGATTAGGAACGAAGCGCCCTATCTCGGCATGCTGCTTGCCTCGGCCAACCTGCATGCCTTCGACGCCCGGGTGGCCGACACGCTGTCGTTGACGCTGGGCGTCGCCGGGCCTGTCTCCGGCGGCGAAACCCTGCAAAAGCTGGCCCATGACATTCTGGGCTCCGAGGACCCCAAAGGCTGGTCCAATCAGGTCAAGAACGAAGTGGTGTTCCAGGTTCGCGTCGAGCGGCTCTGGCGGCTGGCGGCGTTGCAGTCCGACGGTGGCCTGGGCTTGGACGTGATCGGCATCGGGCAGGCTGCGGTGGGAACGGTGAGAAGCAACCTTGTCAGCGGGCTCAGCCTGCGCTATGGCCGGGCCTTGGAGCGCAGCTTCCCGGCTGCCACCGTCATGCCGGGCCGCGAGGTAAACCCCCTCGCAGGCAGCGCCGAGCGCAGCTGGAGCCTGTTCTTCAACCTGCTCGGCGCCTACGTCGCCAACGACATCGCCATCGACGGCAATACCTTCCGCGACAGCCATTCGGTGCCTCTAAAGCATTGGCAGGGGATGGCAGTGGTGGGGCTTTCCTACAGCTTCGGCCATTGGGCCGTGTTGCTGTCCGCCGTGCAGACCACCGATCACTATGAAAACCAGCCCGATCCCACCCGCTTCGGCTCGCTGAGTCTGACCTACGCCTACTGAAGCGGGCTGCCGGGCGGGGCACCACACCGGCTGGAACATCATCGCTTGCTGATTGTCAAAAAGTTGGCGCGATCGGGCTGGAGGCCGTCAAGCCGAGTCTTGGTTTGAATTTGCGCGGGCCCCAGTTCCTGCTGGACGCAAGGCGTTTGCAGGTTGCCTGATCGCGCTGAGCGTCCGCTTGCGGCCGGACAGGGAAGTTCGGCCGCCACGTGTGCCAAGGAAGGATCAAGTTAGCGTCATGCAACGAAAAATTCTTGCGTTTCATCGAGACGAACAGGGCCACTGGGTCGCCGAGCTCGATTGTGGCCACCATCAGCACGTGCGGCATCGACCGCCTTGGATCAACCGTCCTTGGATCGTCAGCGAAGAGGGACGGCAGCGCCACATCGGCCGGCGGTTGAACTGCAAGACCTGCGACCTGGAGCAACAGCAGCGCAACAACCCCCGCTACGACGCACACCCCTAGCGCAGCCGCAGCTTCTGCAGCGGGCCGCTGCCGGCGAGCGCTTGCGGCGACCGCGGCGCAGCCCCATTTCCATGCCTACCGGAGCGACCACAACGCGTATGAAGTACGGCTCGGCATAGATTGCCAAGACGCCGCTGCAGGCAGGGAAAAACAACATGGAACAACAGCTCTTGCTCTTCCTGGAAGGCCTGGCTGGAGCGCTGCAAAGCCGCTTGGCTGCCCTGCAACTGCTCGATTACCTGATGCTGCTGGCAGGCCTTCTGGGGCTGGCGGCGTTGCTGATGTTCCTGCGCTCCGATCGGACCGCGCGCTACCAGCTCGACCGCGAGGCGCAATTGCGCGCAGCCGAGCGCGAGCTCCAGCTGCGCAAGGAGGTCTATTTGCCGGCGGCGGAGGCGATCGGCCGGGCGCAGGACTTTCTTGGCAAATCGCCGCTGCTCGATCTGACCCAGGAGCAGGCGCTGGCGGTGGTCAACCACGTGCTCGGCGCCCTTGGCAAGGCTCAGCTGGTCGCCTCGCAGGCGAGCCTGGAGCCGCTGATGGCGGTGGCGGCCGAGTTCACCGCCAGCTATGCCGCCTTGCAAGCCAGGCGGCAGCCCCTGCTGAGGCTGAAGGCGGAAATCGCCGAACTGAGCAGCGCCATCGAGCATCTGGCGGTAGAGCGGGATTATTTGCTGAGCCGGCTGACCCGGCTGGCGGCCGAGCGAGGCAGCGAGCAGGCCGAGCTTTGGCGGCAGCTGAGCCGTCGCTTCGATAAGCTGCACCAGGAGATCGGCAGCATGCTGGGCAAGCGCAAGGACCGCACGGTTGAGCTGGCGCAGCTGGAGCATGAATTCGCCGTCGAAGCGCAGCAACGCGCCCTGCGTCTGGCCAAGCTGGGCGTGCCGGCGTATCTGGCTCTGCGGGAAGAGCTGCAGCTGGAGATCGACGCGACCCGCTTCCAGGCGCTGGCCCGGCGCAGCATCGGCGAGATCGAGCGCAGCATCAGGAGCTTGACCGAGGCCAAGCGAGCCCGGCCAGGCTTGCGCCGCGTCGACGGCAGGCAGAGCGAGCGCCGCGAGCCCATCATCACTCCCCTGGAACCGGCGGCGGGCGAGCCTCTCAAAGCCGCCATGGAGCGTGGCGTCTGACGCCACGGGCCGGCCGCCGACCCGGCTCGAGCGCGGTTGCCGGGTTCTGGGAAACCGTCAAATCCGCTTTGATCTGGCGCTCATCCGACCGCAGGTAAGGGAAGGCGGCGGCGCGGCGGCGTTGGCAGCTACACCCATCCCCACAATTTCTGAACGGAAGATCCAATGAAACGAATCAGTCGCATTTTCTCGAAGGCCTGGGCGGTACTGCTGCTTGCGGGGCTGATCCCGGTCCTGCAGGCGCAGCCGCTCGGGCAGGCCGAGCGAAGCCTGGAGCAGCAAAGCGATCCGCATGCGTTGCTGCGCGAGATGGAGGAGGTGCAGCAGGAGCTGCTGCAGATCCAAGAGAGCGTCATGGCGCATAACCCCGAGCTCCAGGCCCAGGCCCAGGCCCTGCAGGAGCTGATGCTGCAGACCATGCAGGCCGAGGGTTACGAGCCCATCCAAAGCCTTGACCGCATGGAGCAGCTGGAGCGCCAGCTGCAGGACGACGAAACCGATCCTGCTGAGCTGTCGGGGCTGGCCGCGGAGCTGCGCAGCGAGCAACAGCGCCTGATGCAGGCCGAACAGGCCGCCCTGGCCAATCCCGAGGTACAGCGGGCGCGCGACCAGTTCATGGAGGCGCTGCTGCAGGCGATGCGGGAGCAAGAGCCGCGGACCGATGAGCTGATTGCCGAGCTGCAAGCCAAGAACGAGCAACTGCGTGACATCGTCAGCGCCCACAGCGGCGGCAACTAGCAGGGCAGACCGGGGCGCGGGCTGCTTGTGCCGCCTGTCGTGGCAAGCGCCGGCTGCCGAGCGCGTGGGCGCCATGAGGGGCGGCTGCGGCTTGCTGTCGCCACGGCTCGAGGAGGCGGCGGATGCTGCCTGCTCGCCGCTGCCGGGCGTGTTGGTACAGAGCTGAGCCATGGCGCGCCGGCGCGGGGCTCTTTCGGCAGATGAGCAGGCCTTGCTGGCGCGGCTGGAGCGGCTGTCTCGGCTGCTCGACGAGCAGTTCCTGTTCCCCGGCACCAATGTGCGCGTCGGACTCGACGCCATCATCGGACTGATCCCCGGCGTCGGCGACCTGCTGACCGGAGGCCTGGCGCTTTACCTGTTCTTCCTGGCCCGCCGCTTTGGCTTGCCGGCGCACGTGCAAGCCAGGATGCTGGCCAACATCGGCATCGACATGGCGTTCGGCAGTGTGCCGCTGCTCGGGGATGCGTTTGACGTCGCCTTCCGCGCCAATCGGCGCAACCTACGACTGCTGCTGCAGCACCTGGAGCGGCGGCGGACGCCGGGCGGCGGTCCTCGGACGAAGGGAGATGGCGCCCTGGGCAGGAATTGAACCTGCGACCTACCGCTTAGGAGGCGGTTGCTCTATCCGCTGAGCTACCAGGGCGCGGTAAAGAATGCTCATTTTAACGAAAAAGCCGGCGCGTGGCCGGCTTTTGAATTTGGTGGAGCCGAGGGGGATCGAACCCCTGACCTCGTCATTGCGAACGACGCGCTCTCCCAGCTGAGCTACGGCCCCAAGTGAGGCCGCTATCCTACCACCGTCGCCACGGCGCTGCCAAGAGGGGGGAGACTGCGGTTGCGCCGTCGAGGAGTTCATTGGCACCCGGGGTGCGGCCGATTATGCTATCGGCGGTTGGTCGCTCAGGATATCGATCTCATGCTGCTTGAACGGAATCCGCGATTTGTCAGTCGTCTCACCCGCGATACCCTTGCACTGGTGTTGGCCGGCGGCCGCGGCGGTCGGCTCGCCAACCTCACTGACTGGCGCACCAAGCCGGCGGTGCCGTTCGGCGGCAAGTTTCGTCTGATCGATTTCCCGCTGTCGAACTGCATCAACTCGGGAATTCGCCGCATCGCCGTCCTTACCCAATACAAGGCCCACTCCCTCATCCAGCACATCCAGCGTGGCTGGGGCTTTCTGCGCGGCGAGTTCGGCGAGTTCGTCGAAATCGTCCCGGCCCAGCAGCGCATGGACAAGCCGCTTTGGTATGCCGGCACCGCCGATGCGGTCTATCAGAACATCGATATTATCAAGGCGCATCGGCCTAAGTACGTGCTCATCCTGGCCGGCGACCACGTCTACAAGATGGACTACGGCGAGATCATCGCCGCCCACGTCGCCCACCGGGCCGACATCACGGTCGGCTGCGTGCAGGTGCCGCTGAGCAAGGCGCGCGCCTTCGGCGTCATGACGGTGGATGCCAACGGTCGCGTGCTGCGCTTCACCGAGAAACCGGAACGGCCGGAGCCGATGCCGGACGACCCTGAGCGTGCCTTGGTCTCCATGGGCATTTACGTGTTCAACCGGGAATACCTGTTCCAGAAGCTGCGCGAGGACGCCGAGGACCTCGACTCGTCGCGCGACTTCGGCCGCGACGTCATTCCCAAGGCCATCCTCGACGGCAAGGTCATGGCATTCCCCTTCAACGACCCGCGCTCCGGCAAGCAGGCCTACTGGCGCGACGTGGGAACTGTGGACGCTTTCTACGCCGCCAATCAGGAGCTGATCGGCGAGAACCCGGAGCTGGATCTCTACGACGAGGAGTGGCCGATCTGGACCTACCAGGCCCAGCTGCCGCCGGCCAAGTTTATTTACGACAGCGACGGACTGCGCGGCATGGCGGTGAATTCCATGGTGTCCGGCGGTGACATCATCGCCGGTGCCCTGGTGCGCAATTCGCTGCTGTTTTCGCAGGTGGTGGTGAAGCCGCGCGCGCTGGTAGAGGACTCGGTCATCCTGCCCGGCGTGGTGGTGGGCGAGGACTGTCGCATCCGCAAGGCGGTGGTAGACGAAGGCTGTCGCATCCCGCCCGGTACTGTGATCGGCGAGGATCCCGAGCTGGACCGGCGGCGGTTTTACGTCTCCCCCAAGGGCGTGGTGCTGGTGACGGCGGAGATGCTGGGTCAGGAGGTGGCGCACGTGCGCTGAGGTGCCCCTGCCTAGTTGCATCTTGAACTGATCTGCATCAAGAATCCGGTCGCGCACGCTCCCTATCATCCTTCCGGATAACAATAACAATGGGGGGAGACCGTGGGTCGTTCGGCGTGCTGGCAGTCGCCAGTTCGGAGCGACGACCGCGCCGGCAGGGATACCAGACCGCGCGCTCGTCGCGGCTGGCGCTGGACCTTGTGCCGCAAGCTGGCCGTGCTGGCTTTGGCCTTTCTGCTGCTGTGGAGCGGCCATGTCGGGCTGAACCAACTCAATCAGAAGTGTGTGGCCGACTTCGCCGGCCTGGTCGATGATGTGGGGAGCCTGCGCCTGCATGGCCAGCGCATCGCCTTCCTGGTCACGCTTTGTCTTGCGGCCGAACCAGGCGGGGGACTGAGCGAGTTTTGCCGTCCCTCGCTGCAGCAGGCCACCGCTGCCTACGAAGCCAGCCTGACCGCCGTCTGCGCCTCGTCCTGGCGCTGCTTCCTGAGTGGCGACCGCGAAGCGCTCGTCGCCGCTACCGCTGGCCTGGAAGCCGGCTGGGGCAGCTAATCGGCCGGTCCTCGACACGCTGCTGGCCGGCGCTGCCCCGGATGGTGGGCAGCTTCCCTTGGACGTTCGCGCCGGCCAGCTGCAGGAGCTGGCGGATGCCATGAGTCAGCTGCTGTTCTCCAGCCAGCAGCGGGCGCAGCGCTATCGGGATGGTCTCCAGAGCGGGCTGCAGCTGCTGGGCCTGCTACTGCTGATTGCGGTGACCGCGATCGCCTACCGGCAGGGTGTGCTGCCGCTGCGCCAGTTGGTGCGGCTGACGCGGCGCGCCGGCCGCGGCGATTACAGCGGCTGGCTCGACTATCGCTCCAGCGACGAAGTCGGCGAGCTGGTGACCGCTTTCAACGAGAGTAACCGGCGTACCCGCCGCCTGTTGAGCGAGCTGGCCGCCGAGGCCCGTGCCGCCCGGCGCGCGGAGGCGGCTACCGACAGCCTACTGGAGTCGGCCGCCGACGGCATCATCATCAGCAGCCCGGAAGGGCGCATCCTGCGGGTCAATCGCGAGGCCGAGCGCATCTTTGGCTATCCCCGCCAGGAGCTGCTGGGCCGCAGCATCGAGGAGCTGATTCCGGCCCGCCTGCGCCAAGCCCACCATGCGCATCTCGCAGGCTATGTGGGCGCGCCGGAGGCGAGAGCGATGGGCAGCATGGGTGCCGTGCCGGGGCTGCGCAAGGACGGCAGCGAGGTGCCGGTCGAAATCAGCCTAAGCCCGGCCTGCTTTGAAGGCCAGATGCAGGTAATCTCGGTGGTCAGGGACGTTACCCAGCGGCTTCGGACCGCGGCCGACCGGCAGCGCCTGCTGGCCATCCTCGACGCCACGCCGGATGTGGTGGCCATCTTCCTGCCCTCGCGTCAGCTGGTCTATCTCAATCCGGCCGGCCGGCGCCTGCTTGGCCTCGGTTCCGCCGAGCCGCTCACCGGCATCAGCCTGGACCAGCTGCTCACGGCGACTGCCTGCCAGTTGCTGGTCGAGCAGGCGCTGCCGGCGGCCGAGGCGGGCGGGTTCTGGCAGGGGGAGCTGACCTTGAGGGATTGGCTGGGAAACGAGATCCCGGTCTCGCAGCTGCTCATTGGCCATCCCAGCGAGCCGGAGCAGCCCCGCCACTTCTCCATGATCGCCCGCGACATCAGCGAGCGTAAGCGGCACGAGGCGGAGCTGCTGTACCGCGCCACCCACGACCAGCTCACTGGCTTGGCCAACCGCGCCCAGCTGGAGGACTCCCTGCGCCAGGCGCTGCGGCAGGCCGAGCAGGACGGCGGCATGGTGGCGGTGGTGTTCATCGATCTCGACAACTTCAAGCTGGTCAACGACACCCTGGGGCACACCGCAGGCGATGTTTTGCTGCGCGAGATCGCGCTCCGACTGCAGCTGCACTTGCGCAGCAGCGACGTCAAGGCGCGTCTGGGCGGCGACGAGTTCGCTCTCATCCTCAAGCAGGTCAGGGGTGCGGCGGAGGTGGACAGGATCGTTCGCGATCTCGGCGCAGCCCTGGCGCAGCCGATCAGCCTGCGCGGGCGCGAGTTCGTGATCACCGCCAGCATGGGCATCAGCCTGTATCCGACCGATGGCCGCGAGGCCGAGTCCTTACTGATCCAGGCCGACACCGCCATGTACGAGGCCAAGGCCAGCGGCCGCAGTACCTACCGCTTCTATACCGCCGAGATGAACGCGCGGGCAGCCGGCCGGCTCGACATGGTCAGCGCCTTGCGCCAGGCCCTGGAGCGCGACGAGCTGGAGCTGTTGTATCAGCCGGTGGTGGACAGCCGGGACGGCGTCATCGTCGGCTGCGAGGCGCTGCTGCGCTGGCATCATCCCGAGGAGGGTGTGCTGCCGCCGGGGCGTTTCATCCCGATAGCGGAGGAATCCGGCCTGATCGTGCCGATCGGCAACTGGGTGCTGGAGCAGGCTTGCCGGCAGGCCCAGCATTGGCTGCAGCAGCATGTGCCGCTGCGCTTCATTGCCGTCAACGTCTCCGCCCGTCAGCTGCAGGAAGGGACGCTGGCGAGCCGCGTCGGCGCCGTTTTGAAACGGACCGGGCTTGTTCCCGGCAAGCTGGAGCTGGAGCTGACCGAGGGCAGCGTGCTGTACGGCACCGCTTTGGCGAAGCGGCAGCTCGACGAGGTGCGGGCCTTGGGGGTGCGCCTGGTGGCTGATGATTTCGGCACCGGCTATTCCAGCCTGAGCTATCTCAAGCTGTTTCGTTTCGACAAGATCAAGATCGACCGCCAATTCGTCCACGATATGCTGACCGATCGGGGCGATGTCGCCATCGTGCGGGCCACCATCGCCATGGCTCACGCTTTCGGCGCCACCGCGGTGGCGGAAGGGGTGGAAAGCCAGGCTCAGGCCGATTTGCTGCGCCAATACGGCTGCCATCAATTGCAGGGCTATTTGTACGGCAGGGCGGTGCGCGCGGCGGAATTCGAAAAACTGCTGCATGCCCGAACGACAGCCCTGTGGGGCTTGCAATAGCGCACGTCGCTTGCCGGCTTGGCCGAAGTTCGGTCTAATTCGGAGACGCGTTCGAGAATTACGATAACGGATTCTGAGGGCCCTCCCGCGGTTATGTTTTGGCTGTTCGCATACGGTAAGGGTGGCTTTCGGCTCCTGTCAGGGCTTGGCCACGGAAGGCGGCTATGCGGCTCTCTCTAGGCTGGAAGGCGGCCCTGGTGGCAGCAGCGTTTCTTCTGCTGTGGCTCGGACATTTCGTCATTGCCGCAATCAGCGTTCGGCAGACGGAAGTCTTCGCCGTTCACATCGACGAGGCGGGCAAGTTGCGCATGTACAGTCAGCGCATCGCTTTCCTGGTCGAGGGCTGCAGCAACGGCCAGCTCGCTTCCGACGACGCCGAAAGCTGTCGCGCCAGGATCAGGCAGGCCCTGGAACGCTATGCCGCCAGCCTTGCGTCGGTGCGCAGCATCTCGACCAGGCTGCTGCTGCCTCGCGACAGGGACGCGGTCCATGAGGCGCTGGATGCGCTGGAGGAAGGGGCGGCCTTTTACCGCTCCGCTGCGGCTGCCGCCCTGGAGCCTGGCGATGAGTGGCGAGCGGCAAGGGATTATGTCTTGCAGCATGCCGACGCGATGCCGGAGAGGGCCGAGGCGCTGGTGCGGGCGCTGGTGGCCGGGCAGATTCGGGTCCAGCGTCTGCGCGACCGGACCAACGATGTCCTGCAGGGCGTCGGGCTGGCGCTGCTGATTGCCGTCGTCGCCATCGGCCGGCGGCAGGTGCTGCGGCCGGTGCGGGAAATCACCCGGCTGGCGCAGCGCGCCGGCCGCGGCGACTACAGCGGACGGGTCGACTACCGCTCCGGTGACGAGATCGGCGCCCTGGTGCTAGCGTTCAACCAGAGCAATGCGCGCACCCAGCGGCTGATCGAGGAGCTGGCTGCGGGCCGGGCGGCGGCCAGGCGGGCTGAGCAGGAGGCCGACAGCCTGTTGGAGTCGGCTGCCGACGGCATCGTCATCAGCGGACCTGACGGCAGGATTCTGCGGGTCAACCGGGAGGCGGAGCGAATCTTCGGCTACAGTCGCGAGCAGCTGCTCGGCGCGCCGGTGGAGATGCTAATTCCGCGGCGCTCCCGCTCCCGCCATCGCGATTACCGGGCGGCCTACGTCGATTCGGCCATCCCACGCGTGATGGGCACGATCAGCAAGATCACCGGTCTGCGGAGCGACGGCAGTGAGGTGCCGCTGGAGATCACGCTCAGCTCGGTCCGGCTGGACGAGCAGCTGCGCGTCATCGCCGTGGTGCGGGACGTGACCGAGCGCGAGCGGGCCGAGGCGGATCGCCGCCGGCTGCTGGCCATCCTCGACGCCACCCCGGACATGATCGCCATCTTCACTCCCGACCGTAAGCTGTGCTATCTCAATCCGGCCGGGCGCGAGCTGCTGGGGCTGGGGCCGCAGGATCCGGTCGAACAGCATGCCATCGATGCGCTGCTAGCGCCGTCGGCGCAGCAGCTGATCGCCCACTTCGACGAGGGCGGCCGGCTGACCCACGTTTCCGCCATTGCCCGCGATATCAGCGAGCGCAGGCAGTACGAGGCCCAGCTGCTACATCGCGCCACCCACGATCAGCTCACCGGGCTAGCCAACCGCGCCCTGTTCCGCGACCGCCTGACCCAGGCCGTCTACCATGCCGAGCGCTCCGGCAGGCTGGTCGCGCTGGCCTTCATCGACCTCGACGACTTCAAGCAGATCAATGACTCCCTGGGGCATGCTGCCGGCGATGCCCTGCTGCAGGAGATCGCTGCCCGGCTGCGCAGGCACTTGCGCAAGGGAGACACCCGGGCGCGCCTCGGTGGCGACGAGTTCGCGGTAATCCTGGAGGACCTCGGCCGTCCCGACGACGCGCTGGTGGTGGTCGATGGCCTGATGCGGGAGCTGCAGCGGCCCATGATGCTGGGGCAGCGAGAAATCGTGGTCACCACCAGCATCGGCATCAGCATCTATCCACGGGATGCGGCCACCGTCGACGAGCTGCTCGTCCACGCCGACGCCGCCATGTATCAGGCCAAGGCCGCCGGCCGCAACAACTACCGGCTCTATGGCGCGCCCGCGCCGATGACCTCCCCGCTCTGAACGGTCAAGGCCCGGCGGCAATTGTGGAGGGCGGGTGAAATTTTCCGCTCCGGCTTGTGCTGCCGGGAAAATGGGGCGTTAATTGGGGTCATGCGCCTTGGCATCGCCACCAAAATCTTTCTTGCTTTGCTGACCACCAGCCTGGTGGTGGTCGTCGTCATGGGAGTCACCAGCCGGTTGGTTTTTCAGCAGGGCTTCCGCAGCTACCTGGCCGAGGTCGAGCAACAGCGGCTGCAGGCGCTGGGCATGCTGCTGGTCGAGGCCTACCAGGAGCACGGCAGCTGGCAGTTTCTGCGCGAAAGCCCGCGCCAATGGCGGCAGTTACTGCGCTTTGCCGGCCGCCAGATGGTTCCCGATGCCGATGAGGAGGAAGGCGAGCTGCGGCCGCTGGGACCGGCAGCGGCCTGGCTGCCGCGGCTGAGTCTGTACGATGCCACCGGCGAGTTGATCGCGGGCCGCCCGAGCGAGACCGAGGCAGCCAGGCGCCATCCGCTGCTCAGCGAGGGCGAGACCGTCGGCTGGCTGGTGCTGGCGCCGCTGCGCCATCCGGTCAGTCGCGTTGACCGCCAATTCCAGGAGCAGCAGTTCAAGGCCGGACTGGTGACGGCCGGCCTGGCGCTGCTGCTGGCGGCCGCCGTGGCGGCTCTGCTGGCCTGGCGGCTGCTGCGGCCGGTGCGCCAGCTCGCGGCCGCTACCCATGCGCTGGCTGCGGGCGATTATCGGGTCCGGGTGCCGGTCGAGAGCAGCGACGAGCTGGGCCGCCTGGCGCGCGACTTCAACCGACTGGCGAGCACGCTGGAGCGCAACGAGAAGCTGCGACGCGAGTTCATGGCCGACGTCTCGCACGAGCTGCGCACGCCGCTGGCGGTGCTGCGCGGCGAGCTGGAGGCGCTGCAGGACGGGGTTCGTGCACCGACGCCGGAGGCGCTGCAATCGCTGCAGGCCGAGGTGCTGGCACTCGGCAAGCTGGTGGATGACTTGTACGAGCTGGCATTGGCCGACGTCGGCGCACTGGCCTACCAACTGGTCGAGTTGGATCTGGTCGACGTGGTGGCCAGCGTCGTCAAGGGCTTCGAGGCCCGCTGCGCCGAGCGGCAGCTTCGGCTGACCTGCCGCCTGCCCGCGCAGCCGCTGCCGCTGCGCGGCGACCGGCTGCGTCTCGCCCAGTTGCTCGGCAATCTGCTGGAGAACAGCCTCCGCTACACCGACCCTGGCGGCCAGCTGCAGCTGGAGGTCGAACGGCAGGGCCAGCAGGCGATAATAAGCCTGCAGGACTCTGCTCCGGGGGTGCCGGCCGAACTGCTGCCCAGGCTGTTCGAGCGCTTTTATCGTCCGGAACATTCCCGCAGCCGCGCACACGGTGGCGCTGGCCTGGGCCTGGCGCTCTGCCGCAGCATCGTGGAAGCGCATGGCGGCAGCATCGAAGCGCGACCGTCTCCGCTCGGGGGATTGCAGGTGTTGGTGCGGCTGCCTTTGCGTTGAGAGGGGATGGGAGCATGGCGGAATCCGGGACCAGGGTGCTGATCGTCGAGGACGAGCCGAAGCTGGCCAGCCTCCTGGCCGACTATCTGCGCGCGGCCGGCTACGACTGCGAGATTCTAGGCAATGGGGCGGAGGTGGTGCCGGCCGTGCGCGCCAATCCGCCCGACCTGATCCTGCTCGATCTCATGCTGCCCGGCAAGGACGGGCTGGATGTCTGCCGCGAGCTGCGCAGCTTCAGCGACGTGCCCATCATTATGGTGACTGCGCGGGTGGAGGAGATCGACCGTCTGCTGGGACTGGAGCTCGGCGCCGACGACTACGTTTGCAAGCCATTCTCGCCGCGCGAGGTGGTGGCGCGGGTCAAGGCGATTCTGCGCCGGGTCGAGCGCAGCGGCGAGCCGGCTGCCGTCACTGGTCTCATCATCGACGAAGATGGCTACCGCGCCAGCCTCGACGGCCAGCCGCTGGAGCTGACGCCGGTCGAGTTCCGGCTGCTGAAGACCCTCGCCGAGACCCCGGGGCGGGTCTATTCCCGCGACCAGCTGCTGGACCGGCTCTACGACGATCACCGCATCGTCACCGATCGCACCGTCGACAGCCATGTCAAGAACCTGCGCCGCAAGCTGGCCCAGGTGCGTCCCGACCAGGAACTGATCCGCTCCATCTACGGCGTCGGCTACCGGCTGGATCTTTGACACTGCCGGCCGGCGCCGCACCGCCCGTGGCGACAGGCAGCAGGAGCCGTTTTCACAATTTCTTCACGCTTCTCCCACATTGGCTTCCCAATCCGCAACTACATTGGGTGTCGTAGGCCAAAGGGGCCGGGAATGCAGAAAAGGAGAACGGTCATGAAGAAGCAAGTCATTACTGCCATGCTGGTTATGGCGATCGGTTCCGGCGCCGCCCTGGCGCAGCCGGGCAAGACCGCGCCGCGCGGTCCGCAGTATCCGGGCTGGTTCGATCTGCTCGACCGCGACGGCGACGGCGTGGTGACCAAGGCCGAGCTCGAGCAGCTTCAGTCGGAGCGTTTCCAGCGCATGGACACTGACGGCGACGGTGTGCTGAGCGCGGAGGAGCTGTACCAAGGGCTGCAACGGGAGCGGGCCGAACGGATGCACCGCCGGCTGGATCGCGATGGCGACGGCCGGGTCAGCCTGGAGGAGTTCAGCGCTATGCCGCTGCAGCACTTCTCCCGTCTGGATCGGGACGGCGACGGTCAGGTCAGCAAGGAGGATCTGCGGCGTAAGGGGCCTGGCAAGGACAGGGCCAAGAGGCGAGATTCCTCGCAGCGCTGACGATTCGGTAGCAGGCCGGTTCGGCCCGGATCGGGCCAGCCGGCCTTCGCCGTGCGGAAACCGGGATACGTCTGGAAAGAGGTGGTGCCGAGGGCGAGAATCGAACTCGCACTCCCTCGCGGGAACCGGATTTTGAGTCCGGCGCGTCTACCAGTTCCGCCACCCCGGCACCGGGGAAATCAGACTTCGCGGTTTGTGACCTAGGCGGCAAAGTATAAGGCAGCCGTCCCTGGAGTGGAACTCCCTTCGGTCGCAGCCGGCGCGGCATCCTGCTACTATGCCGCGCCATGCAGCGTTCAGACTTTCACTTCGAACTACCCCAAGAGCTCATCGCCGATCGCCCGCTGGCGCAGCGGCGGGCGAGCCGGCTGTTGTGTCTGGATGGCGCCACTGGTGCCATGCACGACGGCATGTTTACCGACATTCTCGACTTGCTGCAGCCGGGTGACCTGCTGGTGCTGAACGACACCAAGGTGATTCCTGCCCGCCTCCTGGGGCGCAAGGAGACCGGCGGCAAGGTCGAGGTGCTGATCGAGCGCCTGCTGGATCGGCACCGGGCGCTGGCCCACGTGCGGGCCAGCAAGTCACCCAAGCCGGGTAGCCGACTGCTGCTGGAGGAGGCTATCGAGGTGCGGGTGGAAGGCCGTGACGGCGACTTCACCGTGCTCGACTTCGGCGTCCGGCAGCCGCTCCTGGAATTGCTGGAGCAGTACGGGCGCATTCCGCTGCCGCCCTATATCCGCCGTGCCGATGAAGCGCTCGATCGCGAGCGCTACCAGACCGTGTTTGCCCGCCGCCCTGGGGCAGTGGCCGCACCCACCGCCGGCCTGCATTTCGACCAGGAGTTGCTGGCGGCGCTGCGGGACAAGGGCGTGGGTCAGGCTTTCGCCACCCTGCATGTCGGGGCAGGGACGTTCCAGCCGGTGCGGGTCGAGCGGCTGGAGGAGCACCGCATGCACCGCGAGTTCGTCGATGTCTCCCCCGAGCTGTGCCGCCAGATCGAGGCCACTCGGGCGGCTGGCGGTCGCGTGGTGGCGGTGGGCACGACCGTGGTGCGGGCGCTGGAGACGGCCGGCCGCTACGGTCGGTTGGCGCCATTTCGGGGAGAAACCGATATCTTCATCCGTCCTGGTTACCGTTTTCAGGTGGTTGACGCCTTGATCACCAATTTCCATTTGCCGGAATCGACCTTGATCATGCTGGTCAGCGCTTTTGCCGGCCATGCCCACACCATGGCCGCCTATCGCCATGCCGTCGCCGAGCGCTATCGCTTCTTCAGCTACGGCGACGCCATGTTCATTTATCCGCCAACCCCGGAGGCGCGGTGCCATGCGGTTTGAGCTGATCCATCAGCGCGGCCGGGCGCGCCGGGGGCGGCTGATCTTCGAGCGCGGCACGGTGGAGACGCCCGCCTTCATGCCGGTCGGCACTTACGGCACCGTCAAGGCCATGACGCCCGAGGAAGTGCGCGCGCTCGGCGCCGAGATCATCCTCGGCAACACCTTCCATCTCATGCTGCGGCCCGGGGTCGAGGTCATCAAGCTGCATGGCAGCCTGCACGACTTCATGAACTGGCACGGTCCCATCCTGACCGACTCCGGCGGCTTCCAGGTGTTCAGCCTGGGTGAGATGCGCAAGATCAGCGAAGAGGGCGTGACCTTCCGTTCCCCGGTGGACGGCAGCCAGGTGTTCCTGGGGCCGGAAGAATCCATGGCGGTGCAGCGGGCGCTGGGCTCGGACATCGTCATGATCTTCGACGAATGCACGCCGTATCCGGCCACGGAGGCCGAAGCCCGGGCCTCGATGGAGCTGTCGCTGCGCTGGGCGCGGCGCAGCCGCATCGCCCACGGTGACAATCCGGCGGCCTTGTTCGGCATCGTGCAGGGCGGCATGTATCCGCACCTGCGCTCGCAGTCCTTGGCCGGTCTGGTCGAAATCGGCTTCGACGGCTATGCCATCGGCGGGTTGTCGGTGGGCGAGCCGGAGCAGGAACGCCTCATGGTGCTGGACCATCTGCTACCCGAGATGCCGACCGACAAGCCGCGCTACCTGATGGGGGTGGGGCGGCCGGAGGACATCGTCGAGGCGGTCCGGCGCGGGGTCGACATGTTCGACTGCGTGCTGCCTACCCGCAACGCGCGCAACGGCCATCTGTTTACCAGCTTCGGCGTGGTGCGGCTGCGCAACAGCCGCTACAGCAACGACACCCGGCCGGTGGACGAGAACTGCGGCTGCTATACCTGTCGCAATTACAGCCGCGCCTATCTCAAGCACCTGGACCGCTGCAACGAGATCCTGGGGGCACGGCTCAACACCATTCACAATCTGTACTACTACCAGCAGCTGATGCGCGAGCTGCGCGAGGCGCTGGAACAAGATAGGTTAGAGTCCTATGTCGCTGATTTTTATGCCTGCCGCGCCGAGGCGGACGAAACGGCCTGATGGCGGCGGGCGTTTTTCGGTCTTGGCCGACGCCTTGGCTGTGCCATAATGGCGCCCGTTTCGGTAACGAACCTTTGATACTCGATTAGGAGCTTGGCATGGACTTTCTGATTTCCGCTGCATATGCCCAGGAAGCCGCGACTGCCCCGGCCGGCAACCCGGTGATGGGCCTGCTGTTTCCGATCGCGCTCATCCTGATCTTCTACTTCCTGCTGATCCGCCCGCAGGCCAAGCGCGCCAAGGAGCACAAGAAGATGGTCGAGGCGCTCGCCAAGGGCGATGAGGTGGTGACCCAAGGCGGCATCCTCGGCAGGATCACCGAAGTGGGCGACAACTTCCTTGGCCTGGAAATCGCCAACGGGGTCGAGATCAGGGTCCAGAAGGTCGCCGTCGCCTCCCTGATGCCCAAGGGCACTTATCGCCAGACGGAAAAGAAGACCGCCAAGTAAGGCACTGAAAGGCTGTATCCATGAACCGCTATCCCCTCTGGAAGTATCTTCTCGTGCTCGCCGTGGTGGTGCTGGGCGTGATTTATGCTCTGCCAAGCTTGTACGGCGAGGATCCCGCGCTGCAGATCTCGACCAGCCGAGGGGAAATGCCGGCGGAGGCCGTGCAGCAGCAAATCCTGGGCCTGCTGCAGGAAGCCGAGATACCGGTGAAGGCGGCAGAGCGGCAGCAGGATACCTTCCTGGTACGCCTGTTCGATACCGATAGCCAGCTGCGTGCTGCCGACATCGTCAAGCAGGGGCTGGGCAACGGCTACATCGTCGCCTTGAACCTGGCGCCGACCACGCCGGGCTGGCTGCGGGCCCTGAACGCGCGCCCGATGTATCTCGGCCTGGACCTGCGCGGCGGAGTGCACTTCCTGATGGAAGTGGACATGGATACGGCCAATCGCCAGGCGGTCGACCGCTATGTCAACGAATTCCGTACCGCCATGCGGGAGGCCGGCATCCGCTACTCGGCGGTCGATGCGCAGGGAACCACCGTGGTGGCGCGCTTCCAGCAGGCGCCAGAGCGGGAGCGGGCGATCCGCGAGCTGCGCCGCAGCTATCCGGAGCTGGAATGGCAGCAGGAGGAGCGCGACGGCGCCTTCTGGCTGAGCGCTCGGCTGTCCGAGGAGCGGCTGCGGGAAATCCAGCAGTTCGCCGTGCAGCAGAACATTGTCACCCTGCGCAACCGGGTCAACGAGCTGGGCGTGGCCGAACCGGTGATCCAGCGCCAGGGCGCCAACCGCATCGTCGTGCAGCTGCCGGGGGTGCAGGACACGGCGCGGGCCAAGGACATTCTTGGCGCTACCGCCACGCTGGAGTTCCGCCTGGTCGACGACCGCCACTTCAGCTACACCGGTGGGCCGGTGCCGCCGGGCACCCAGCTGTTCCCGCGCCGCGAGGGCGGGGTCGCGCTGCTCAAGCGCGACGTGATCATCACCGGTGAGTTCATCACCGACGCTTCGTCGACCATCGACACCCAGACCGGGCAGCCGCAGGTCAATATCCGCCTCAACAACGCCGGCGGCCAGATCATGAACCGCGAGACCCGTGACAACGTGGGCAAGTTCATGGCCGTGGTGTTCATCGAGAACAAGGTGGAGACGCGGGTGGTCGACGGGGTGGAGCAGAAGATCCGCACGCGCACCGAAGAAGTCATCAACATGGCTCGCATCCAGGAGCCGCTCGGCAACAGCTTCCGCATCACCGGCCTCGACTCCAGCCGGGAGGCGCGCAACCTGGCGTTGCTGCTGCGGGCCGGCTCGCTGGCCGCGCCGCTGGAGATCGTGGAGGAGCGCACCATCGGCCCCAGCCTGGGCAAGGCTAACATCGAGCAGGGCTTCAAGGCCGCCGTCATCGGCATGGTGGCGGTGATGATCTTCATGGTCTTCTACTACAAGGTGTTCGGTCTGATCGCCAACTTGGCCTTGCTGGTGAATGTGGTTCTCATCCTGGCGATCCTGTCACTGTTACAGGCCACGCTGACGCTACCCGGCATCGCCGGCATCGTGCTGACCATCGGCATGGCGGTCGACGCCAACGTCCTCATCTACGAACGGATCCGGGAGGAGCTGCGCGCGGGGATGAGTCCGCAGCAGGCCATCCATAACGGCTATCACAGGGCGTTGAGCACGATTACCGACGCCAACCTGACCACGCTGATCGCCGGTGTGGTGCTGTTTGCCTTCGGCGCCGGCTCGGTGCGCGGCTTCGCCGTCACCCTGTCGATCGGCATTGTCACCTCCATGTTCACGGCCATCATGGGCACTCGGGCGGTGGTCAATCTGATCTACGGCGGGCGCAAGGTTAGCAAGCTCTACATCTAGGGCCGGAGAAGGCAGGCATGAACATCAACCAGCTGAACATCAATTTCCTGGGCATGGGCCGTGCCGCGATGGCCCTGTCCATCATTCTGGTCCTGGTCTCTATCGGCTCCTTCTTCGTACGCGGCCTGAACTTCGGCATCGATTTCACCGGCGGCACGCTGATCGAGGTGCGCTATGAGCAGGCGGCCGATCTGCCGGCGATCCGCGATGCCCTGGCGAGCGGCGGCTATCCCGATGCCCAGGTACAGCTGTTCGGCTCGACCAGGGATGTGATGATCCGCATCGCGCCACGCGAAGGGCTGGAGAGCGCCGCTATCAGTGAAGAGGTGATGCGGATACTGCGCGCCGAGGGCGCTCAGGTGAGCCTGCAGCGGGTCGAGTTCGTGGGACCGCAGGTGGGCGAGGAGCTGGCTACCCAAGGGCTGTGGGCCGTGATCTGGGTGTCGTTCGGCATCCTGGTGTACATCTGGTTCCGCTTCTCGGGTTGGCAGCTGGCGGTCAACAGTGTGATCGCCCTGATCCATGACGTCATCGTCACCGTCGGCTTTTTCTCGGTCTTCCAATGGGATTTTGATCTCACCGTGCTGGCGGCGGTGATGGCGGCAGCGGGCTATTCGCTCAACGACAGCATCGTGGTGTTCGACCGGATCCGGGAGAATTTCCTGCGGATTCGCAAGGCCATGCCCTGGGATATCATCAACGGCGCCATCAACCAGACCCTGTCGCGCACCATCATCACCTCCGGCTCCACCCTGGCCGTGGTCGTGGTGCTGTTCCTGATCGGCGGCGACACGCTGCGCGGCTTCTCGCTGGCGCTCATCATCGGTATCATCGTCGGCACCTACTCGTCGATTTTCGTCGGCTCCTATCTGGCCTATCTCATGGGTGTCGACAAGACGACCTTCATCATTCCCGAGAAGGAAGGCGCCGAGCTGGATCAGCGGCCATAGGGGGTTGTCTCTTCTGCGCGAGCGCTCTGGCGCTCGCGCAGAAGAGGGCCGCAGCCTACAGCCGCTCCGACCACTCCCGCACTTCCCGCTCGGCTTCGTCCTGGCTCCTGCCGTAGCGCTCCTGCAGGCGTCCGATCAGTTCCTCCTGGCGGCCGGCGATGCGGTCGAAGTCGTCATCGGTAAGCTTCCCCCATTGTTGCTGCACGCGTCCTTTGAGCTGTCGCCAACTGCCTTGAATTCTGTCCCAGTTCATCGCCGTTTCGTCGTTGATTGCGAGCGCCGTAATCTGGGGCATGATGGCAGCAGCTATCAAGCTCCATATAAGAAGAAACCAATAATCTTTTGAAATCGACAGGGAAATTTCGGAGGTTTCCTACTTGTCAAGCACCAACGAACGTTGAATAGTTGAATTGCTCTTGCATCGAAAGGCCTTTGTCTCTTCGAACGGCATTTCCGCAAGTTGCCGATCGTGCCAGGGATGGGGAGCGATTCTTTCAACTGCAGAATGGAGTAGAGTGCAGTGGTCAAGTCGATCTATGTGGGCAACCTTCCGTTCAGCGCCACGGAAGAAGAGGTCCGGCAGCTGTTCGCGCCCTATGGAGCAGTCCATACTGTCAAGCTGATCAACGACAGGGAAACCGGCAGGCCGCGCGGTTTCGGCTTCGTCGGTATGGATGCGGAAGATGCCGAGGTTGCGATCGCCAAGGTCAACGGCATTGAAATGGGCGGGCGGACCCTGCGGGTGAACGAGGCAAGAGAAAGACCGATGCCGCATTCACGGCGGGTGCACGGCTGACCGAAGCGCTATTCCCGCCGCCGCGGCGGCCTGTTCCGTTGCCATCCTGGCTCGTGGCAAGCCAGCGGCGGCGGGAATTTCATTCGGCTCAAAGCTTGTTGGATTCTCTGCGGCCGCGGATCTCGAATCACCGATAACCAGCTTGTGCCGTAGGCGGCGCGTTTTTGTTCGCTTGCAATCCTTTCCCATGAGCCGCTTTTGGGAGAAAATGCTCCTCAAGCAGCGTCGCGCGTTACGCTGTTTAGAGCTTGGTTCCGTCCATGCACCCATCTCCCCCTGACTCTGCTGCCTCTTTACTCCTGCCTGTTGTGCGTCCTGCTACGCTCGCCGACCAGGAAATCCTGGTACGTCTCGAGCAGCGATGCTTCGAGCAGGACCGCTTTTCGCGCCAGAGTTTGCGCTACCTGCTAACTCACGCCCATGCCAGCACCCTGCTGTGCACGGTGGACGGGAGAGCGGCAGGCTACGTCACACTGCTTTTCCGGCGCTGCACGCCGATTGCTCGGATATATTCGATCGCCCGCGATCCGAATTTCCGCGGCTGCAGGATCGGCGATGCACTGCTGGATGCGGCCGAGCAGTGCGCGCTGGAGCATGGCTGCGGGGTACTGCGGCTGGAGGTGCGCACCGACAACGCTGCTTCCATTGCCATGTTCCGTCGCCGCGGTTACCAGCAGTTTGGGGAATTCGCGGCCTATTACGAGGATCGCCAAGATGCCTTGGGGTTCCAGAAATGCCTGGCAGCGTGACGGACGCGACCATCCGCCGCCGCGCAGTCCTTGCTGCGCGCAGCCCCTGGATTCCGCCTGCAGGCCGGCGGCCTTGCTGATGGCAATGAAAACCCTGCGCCTCCTGCTGCGCCTGGACAGGAAGCTGGAACTGCAGCCGGCCGAGCGCTTGTGGAAGCCGGCATTCCGGTGGTATACAGCGCCTCGGAGCCGAGGTAGTGGAAGCCCGCATGCGCCCCGACCGGGGTGCCGGACGCATTGATCGGTTCCTGCCGCCTCTGCCAGAAAATTCCCCGCATTGGGTGGTGGTGACAGGTTTCGACGAGCGATACGTCCGCGTCAATGACCCTCATGTCGCCCGCGATGCCGGCAGAGCCATCACTGACGCCGTCAACGTTCCCATCCTGCGCGAAGATTTCGACCGCATGGCGCGCTACAACAAATCGGGTCAAGAAGCCGTGATCGTGCTTTACGGACGCTGAGGCCCCCGGAAGCGAGGCTGCGAATCGCTGCATGAGTAGCGTCTACATCGTCATTGAAGAAGCCAAAGATTGGAAACCCTACTATCCCAGCGCCAACGTCATCACCGTGCGGGACTACCTGTTCGGCGATCGCGGCACCGCGCCGGCGGGTACCCGGATCATCAATCTGTGCCGGAGTTACCAGTATCTGTCGCTGGGATACTACTGTTCGCTGCTGGCCGAGGCGCGCGGGCACCGGGTGATTCCCTCGGTGCGAACCATCAACGACCTCTCGCACAAGGCGATCTACAGCCTCGAGACAGATGATCTCGACGCTTTGCTCAACAAGAGCCTGGGGCGGGAGCAGGCAAAAATGGCGGATGTCTTCACCCAGGACATATTCTTCGGCAAGACCGTCCACGAGCAGCTGGGCGATCTGGCGCGGCAGCTGTTCGAAACCTTCCGCTGCCCGCTGTTGCAGGTGGACTTCAAGCACGTCGGCAAGTGGCGCATCCGCTCGATCCGGCTCAAGGGCCTGGCGCGCTTGACCGAGCCGCAGGAAGACGTGTTCGCTGCAGCGTTGGACGCCTTTTCGCGCGATGTCTGGCGCCGCAAGCCGCGGCGGCAGATGCGCTATCGCCTCGCGATTCTGCACAATCCGGAGGATAAGCTGCCGCCCTCCAATCCCAGGGCACTGAAGAATTTCATTCGTGTAGGCAGGAGCTTGGGGATAGACGTCACGCTGATCGAGCGGCGCGATTACGGCCAGCTTGCCGAGTACGACGCACTGTTCATCCGCGAGACCACGGCCATCAACAACCATACGTACCGCTTCGCCAAGAAGGCCGAGAGCGAAGGCATGGTGGTGCTGGATGACCCGGCCTCCATCATGCGCTGCACGAACAAGGTCTATCTTGCCGAGCTGCTGCAGCAGAACAAGGTGCCGACCCCCAGGACGCAGATTCTGCGCAAGCAGGACCTCAAGCGACTGGACGATCTGGTCGAGACTCTCGGCTTGCCCATGGTGCTGAAGATCCCTGACGGCTCTTTCTCGCGCGGCATCGTCAAGGTCAGCGACAGGGAGGAATTGGCACGGACCGCCGGCGAGCTGCTGAAGAAATCCGATTTGATCCTCGCGCAGGAGTACCTCTATACCGAGTTTGACTGGCGCATCGGGGTTCTCAACAAAAAGCCAATCTTCGCTTGCCAGTATTTCATGTCGAAGGGGCACTGGCAGATCTACCAGCATGGCCCGGACGGCGAAGTCGGTAGTGGCAGCTTCAAGACCTATCCCACTGTCGAGGTGCCGCCGCAGGTGCTTAAGGTTGCAGTCAAGGCGGCGAGCTTGATCGGCGACGGTCTCTACGGCGTAGACCTCAAGCAGACCAAGGATGGCTGCTATGTCATCGAGGTCAACGACAACCCAAACATCGATGCAGGGGGCGAGGACAAATACCTCAAGGATGAGCTCTATCGGGTGATCTTGGAAGAATTCATCCGTCGCCTGGAGCTCAAGTGCAATACCCGACAGCCGGCCTGAGGCAGCGTTGCCGTCGCCAATGACGGGGGTAAGCGTTATGCTGCGCTTGAGGCATGCAGCTTGTGCTGCTGCAGCAATCGTCCCTACTGTGGAGAGACGGCAGTGCCAGCTGGCAGAGCGCGAAGGGGGCGCCGAAGAGCAATGAAAATTTGGGTTGAAACGCGCGAGAACGAGCAGGGCGACCACGAGCCTTGCCGGTTTCGGCTCGGCGCCAGCACGCTCGACGTGGCCGCGGTGCTCGATCGCTGGCTACACTGGGACCATGGCTATTTCAAAGTCCAGGTCAGCGACGGCGGCATTTATATCCTGCACCACGACGCCGAGACCGACTGCTGGGAGATCTCGCTCTACGAGAGCAGCCGGCTGCCGAGGCAGCTGGTTTTGCCGGAAGTAAGCCGGCGGCAATAGCGGCAGGCCGGCTTTGGGCTTTTTTCTAACGTCGTTCGTGAAAGGGGCGTCCGCTCGCGCTGGAGGTAGCGCTTTTTCCTGTCGCAATTGGGCTTGTTCGGTGAGGCTTTTTTGCGCCTGATGCGCGGGATGACGGATCTTTAATCGTCAACGGAAGCGCTTCATTTCAGTGCCGATCGCCAAGCATTGGCGTTTTTTTTCGGCATTCCATCTTCCCGCACATTCGCGGGTCCGTGGCCGGGTGAGAGACGTCTTAGTGCCTGAAATCCTTGACGATTTTGCTGCGACGCAGCATGAAAGCTAGTTGACGCTTACGTAAACGGCATTTATGGTCAGAGCATCGACGGCTGTGCGCAGCGGGCCGCCGCTGCCGGGCCGATGCGGTTGCAGCAACAGGCCGCAGGCCATGCAGGGACCGGCTCGCTTCGGAGGAGGTCGCGCCAGCCGCTGACCCACTGCCCTATGGGCAGAGGAGAGCGTGGAGGAGTGGCGCCGTCGCGGGACGGCGCGATGACAACAAAAAACAGCGAAGCACAGGGGAGAGGCGTGGTAGCGAAGCATCAAAACGCCGCCCGGGACCGGGTCTTGGTCTGCGAGAGCGTCAGCCGCTGGTTCGGCGGCCTGCAGGCCTTAAAGGAGGTCGATCTCGTCATCGCGCGGGGCGAGATACTCGGCCTGGTGGGACCGAACGGTTCCGGCAAGACGACTCTGGTCAACAGCATCACCGGCTTTTACCCGCCGCAGCAGGGGCGAATCCTGTTCGAAGGGCAGGAGATCCACCGTCTCAAGCCCCACCAGATCGCCCAGCGGGGCATCGCCCGTACCTTCCAGAACGTGGCCCTGTTCAAGGGCATGAGCGTGCTCGACAACATCCTGCTGGGCCGTCACAACTTCATGCGTCCAAGTGTTCTCGGCTCGCTGTTCTACTGGTGGTGGGCGCAGAAGGAGGAGGTTCGGCAGCGGGCCAAGGTGGAGGAGATCATCGACCTGCTGCAGCTGGAGAGTGTGCGCGACGAGATGGTGGAGTACATCCCGCTCGGTCTGCAGAAGCGTGTCGAGCTCGCGCGCGCGCTGGCTTCCGAGCCGCGCTTCCTGGTGCTGGACGAGCCGATGGCCGGCATGAACCAGGAAGAGAAGGAGTACATGGTGCGCTTCATCCTGGATGCGCACGAGGCGCTTGGCCTGACCATCCTGCTCATCGAACACCACATGGACGTCGTCACTGCCATTTGTGATCGGCTGGTCGTGCTTAACAACGGCGTGAAGATCAAGGAAGGCACGCCGCACGAGACCATCAACGATCCGGCCGTGGTCGCAGCCTACATCGGGAAGGTCAATCATGCAGCCTGAAGCTCGCGCCATCACCTCGACCGAAACCACCGCAGCGCTCCAGCCGCAATGGCAGCGGGACGACAACCTGATCGCCCTGCTGGCCGAGAACGCGCGCCGCCATCCCGATCAGGTCGCCATGCGGGAGCGGGATCACGGCATCTGGCAGGAGTACACCTGGAAGGATTATCTGGACCAGGTGCTTTGCTTCGCTGCCGGGCTCGAAGCCCTGGGCGTGCAGCCGGAGGATATCGTGCTGGTGGTCGGCGACAACCGGCCGGCCCTCTACTTCGGCATGCTGGGCATGGTCGCGCTGCGGGCCATCCCGTCGCCGGCCTACCCGGATACCACGCCAGAGGAGCTGGAAGGACAGCTGCGCCGTGAGAAGGTCCGCTGGGCGCTGGCGGAGGATCAGGAGCAGGTGGACAAGCTGCTCCTGATCCGGGAGCGCTATCCGGCGCTGGAGACCATCATCTTCGACGACCCGCGCGGCCTCAAGGGCAAGGAGCCGCCCGGCACGCTGGCGTTCACCGACGTGGTCGAGCGCGGCCGTGCCCGCCTGGAGCGGGAGCCGACGTTGCGCGAAGACCTGCTGAGCCGGGCCAGTGCCTATGACGTCGCGGCCTTGCTGCACTCTTCCGGCACCACCGGCGTTCCCAAGGGAATCCCGCTCAAGCACGGCAATATCCTGGCCGGCGTCCGCAACGCCGCCGCTGCCGGCTATTTCCGCGAGGGCGAGCAGCACATGGCCTATCTGCCCATCGCCTGGGTCGGGGACTTTATTTTCTCCATCGGCGCTGCCGTGGCCCTGCGCTTTACGGTCAACATCCCGGAGCGGCAGGAGACGGTGCTGCACGATCTGCGAGAGATCGCTCCCACCCTGTATTTCTGCTCGCCGCGGGCCTGGTCCAACATGCTGACCCGGATCCAGGTCGGCATGGACGAGTCGACCCCGTTCAAGCGCTGGCTGTACCGCAAGTTCATGCCCTTCGCCCTGGAGCTGGAGCGGCGCCGGCTGAACGGGCATCAGCCGACCCTCGCGGAGCGGCTGTGGCGGGCGCTGGGCGAGCTGCTGGTCTATGGGCCGATCAAGGACCATCTGGGACTGGCGCGGGTGGAGCGGGCCTATACCGCGGGCGAGGCCATCGGTGAGGACGTGTTCCTGTTCTTCCGCGCCCTCGGGCTGAACCTGCGGCAGTTCTATGGCCAGACCGAGAACTGCGCGCTGGCGGCGGCGCAGGCACCGGACGAGGTCAAGCTGCACACGGTCGGGCGGCCCTTCCCAGGGGTGGAGGTCAAGATCGACGACACCGGGGAGATCCTGGTGCGCGGCGAGAACGTCTTCCACGGCTACTACCAGAATCCCGAGGCGACCGCCGAGACCCTCAAGGACGGCTGGCTGCACACCGGCGACGCCGGCTACCTGGAGGAGGACGGTCAGCTGGTGGTCCTCGGGCGGGTCTCGGAAGTGGTGCACACCGCGCAGGGCGAGCGCTTCATTCCCACCTACATCGAGAACCGCCTGCAGTTCAGCCACTACATCAAGGATGCCTGCGTCATCGGCCAGGGCCGCGATTATCTGACCGCCATCATCTGCATCGATTTGCAGGCTGTCGGCCACTGGGCGCAGGAGAACGGGGTGCCCTACACCTCCTATGCCGAGCTGTCGCAACAACCGCGGGTCTACGACCTCATCGCCGACGTCATCGCCCGCACCAATAAGGTGCTGCCGCAGCCGCTGCGGATACGGCGCTTCGTCAACCTGCACAAGGAGTTTGATCCCGACGACGGCGAGGTGACCCGCACCCGCAAGCTCCGGCGCAAGGTCATCGACGAGCGCTACAAGGCCATCATCGACGCCTTGTACAGCGGGCAGACCTCGATCGATTTCGAGGCCCAGATCACCTACGAGACCGGCGAGTCAGGCCTGCTGAAGCGGACGCTGACCATTCGCGATCTGCCGGTGGAGGAGGGGGCGTAGCCATGGCGTATTTCCTCGAGCTGCTGGTCAACGGCGCCCTGACCGGGCTGATGTATAGCCTGGTGGCGCTCGGCATCGTGCTCATCTACAAGTCTTCCGGCGTGCCCAACCTGGCGCAGGGCGCCATGGTGATGCTGGGCGCCTATGCGGTCTGGCTGATGGCGAGCTGGGACGTGCCGATTTATCTCGCCGTCGTGCTGGGGGCGATCCTGATGTTCGCCTTCGGCTTGCTGGCGGAGCGGCTGCTGCTGCGCAAGATGGTCGGCCAGCCCATCATCATGATCGTCATGCTCACCTTGGGGCTGGAGATCTTCCTGCGCGGCTTCGCGCCCGGCTTTCTCGGCGCCGCGCCCAAGCAGATCGACCTCGGCCTGGGGCTGGCGCCCATCATTCTTGGCGACGTCTTCATCAACCGCGCCTATCTGGTCGGCGGCGTCATCGCGCTGCTGCTAATCGCGGCCTCGCTGCTGTTCTTCCGCACCCACATCGGCACCAAGCTGCGGGCGGTCTCCGACGATCATGTCTCCAGCTGGTCGGTGGGGATCTCGGTCGAGCGCGCCATCGGCATCTCCTGGGGGCTGGCGGGACTGACCGCCGTGGCCGCCGGCGTGCTCTGGGGCTCGGTGCAGGGCGTGGACTGGACGCTGTCGGCGTTACTGTTCCCGGCCGTCGCCGTCGTCATCCTCGGCGGACTCGACAGCATCCTCGGCGTGTTCCTGGCCGGGCTCATCGTCGGCATCCTCGGCAGCGTGGTGCCGGGCTATCTGGATCAGCTGGCCGGGGGTGGAACGCGTGACGTGGTCACCTCGCTGATCATCCTGTTGACCATCATGTTCCGACCCCACGGCATGTTCGGCCGCGAAGACATCGAAAGGGTGTGACGCCATGTTCTATCGGCTTTCCGGCATTCACCACACGCGCTACGAGAGCGCCAGCCAGCTGTGGCCGATCCCGGCCGACCGCTGGCAGGTCTATGCCCTGCTGGCGCTGGCGCTGGCAGCACCGCTGCTGGTCAGCGATCTCTACCTCACCAGCTATTTGCTGCCCTGGCTGATCATGACCTCAGCGGCGCTGTCGCTGACGTTGCTGATGGGCATCGCCGGCCAGCTGCACTTCGGCTTCGCCGCCGTCATGGCCATCGGCGCCTATACCAGCATCCATCTGGTCCGCTTTGGCCTGCCGTTCGAGCTGGCGCTGCTGGGCGCCGGCCTGATGGCAGCCCTGATCGGCGGGGTGTTCGGTGCCGCGGCCTTGCGCGTCAAGGGGCTGTACCTGGTGATGGCGACGCTGGCCATGCAGTATTTGGTGGACTGGATCATCGTCAATGTGCCCGCCATCAGCGGCGGCGCCCAGGCGACGCTGCAGACGCCGCGCACGACCTTTTTGTTCCTGCCGCTCCACAAGGACGAAGTCCGCTATTACGTCGCCCTGCTATGGGTGGTGCTGGTGACCCTCCTGATCCTCAACATCAAGCGCACCAGCTTCGGCCGGGCCCTGGTCGCGGTGCG
>Ga0079224_100000862_pt1 | contig 32585 bp, 29 predicted proteins | sample Stecom2015_FD_80414 | JGI IMG/M metagenome (GOLD analysis project Ga0079224, IMG submission 80414) | Agricultural soil microbial communities from Utah to study Nitrogen management - Steer compost 2015 | ecosystem: Environmental > Terrestrial > Soil > Agricultural land | place: USA: Utah... | reverse complement strand
GACTCCCTCTGAAAATCTGCTTTGATTTCTCCCTTGGAAGAAAAATAATCACAAATATTGATCACTTTATCATATTGATCGATACTGTTGCCCTCCGAATCGAGTCTGTTGCCGATAAAGTCCATAGGTTCACCAAATGAACAGATTATTTCCGAACCCTTGGAATAAAACTCCCACAGAAATTTAAAAATCTTACGCTTACTCTTACCCAGATCCTTGATTGAGGTATATTTTTGTTTCCCGTCTTCGGTTAAGTGCTGACGGATCAAAGACTTGGCTTCGAGAACAAAATGGTAATCCAGGACCAAAGGGATAATAAACAACTTTTGGTCTCTGCCTTCCAGACAAATGTCACGCTGAGCCTCTACGATGGTATTGAGTAACCCCAATTTGAGTTGTTCCTCACTCGCTCCCGTACGACTTCGTGTTCCTCCGGGGAAAAAGAGATTGTTTACCTGACTTTTGAGAGAGAGTGTAGATAAAGCTTTTAGGGTCTCAAGATAAACCGGATTCTTTTTCCTTCTGTCTACGCGATAGGCACCCAATCGATTCATATAATAGGCTGCGGGGCCAAAATTATAAAGATTTAATCCTGCACCATATGAAAATGCCGGAATTCCCACTTTTGTATCCAATACGTAACCGATCAGGATACTATCCAGGTTGCTAAAATGAGTGGGAAGAAGAATTATAGTACCTTTCTTAGCCAAATTACGAACCTGATCAATATCTCCATATACTTTGAGTGCGTGGTGAAGATGATCTTTTCGATGCCACAATTTCCAGAACCATTTCAGAAGATTCTCTCCCAGTAGGATATTGAACAATGCGGTCAGAAATTTTCTGGCGAAAATATAGGTTTTGGGTTCAAAGGAACCTACAATCTCGTCAGCATACCGCTGAATAATCCGATAGATGGATTTTCGCTCAAATTCCCGTAATTTCTGTTCGGATTTATATCGCTTTGCTTTACCCAGACGAACCTTGATCCTGTTCCAGAATGCTTCCTCATTTGGAGGATCCACCCTCCACGGTTTTCGTTTGATGCGAATCCGTTCCTGGTAGATGGTTTTTTCCAGCAGATCCTCAAAATCATTATTGTATTTATATGCTAGTTTTCGATATGTGTGATTGACCAGACGATCGATAAAAGCGCTTCTGTTTCTACTGATTTCATAGATTGGCCATTTATATAGATCTTCTTCAATATGCGAGTAAACTTGCTTATTTTCCTTCATCTTCCTTTGTACCTTCCACCAATGTATGCAAATAGTTTAATACCGTACCAATCCCATCTCCTGAAGTAGAAGAAGTAAGAAATTGTTCCGGAAGATATTCCCAGTCCTGGAGTAATCCTTCACGAATCGATTGAAGGTTTTCATCAACCGTTTGTGGTTTACTTTTATCACTTTTCGTAAAAATCAGGGCAAAAGGTATTTGATTCTCCCCCAACCAATTTATGAATTCATGATCGATCGATTGTAAGGTTAGGTTGGAGTCCAACAAAACAAAGACGCAGGTAAGAGCAGATCTTTGTTGCAAAAATCGCCTGACCATACGATCCCACCCTGCTCTTTGTTTCCGGGATTGTCGGGCATACCCATAGCCCGGCAGATCCACGATATAATAGTCTTCTCCTACTCGATAATAATTGATAGACTGGGTTTTTCCGGGTTGCTTGGATACGTAAGCCAAATCTTTCCTCCCAAACAATCTGTTGATCAATGAAGATTTCCCTACATTTGACCGGCCAATAAATGCAAATTCAGGTCGATCGGCTTTAGGTGCCTGCTCCACTTTATGATAACTGCCAAGGTATTCGATTTGTGGGTTCATTGACCGTGTTAAGATTCGTTAATTTTAATCTTCAAGCAAATGGGAATAACAAATTTATCAGTTATAGTACTAAATTTTGCATGATTTGAAAAGTATAATTCTTTTATGCGTGTCCATGTTCGTCTGTGTCTCTGTACAGGCACAGCTCAATTTTGGAATTAAAGTAGGTGCAAGTACGACCGATATTGGGGTCAATCTGATTGAAATACCTGGGAATCAGACCGCAGAGGATCTGATGGTAGCTATTGAAAAAGCCAACTATGGTTTCAGTTTTGGTGCCTTATTTCAAATCAGACTAAAATGGTTTTTGATACAACCCGAAGTTATTTTCAACTCTTCCAGTGTAGATTTTCGGGTCAATGACAACATTGGAAATTATACTGACAAAATATTAACCGATAGCTATCAAAACCTTGACATCCCTTTTTTGTTTGGCATAAAAGCCGGGCCACTGAGAATGCAGGCCGGACCTGTGGGTCATATTCCGTTGCAATATGTTTCGGAATTGTCAGCGTTGGATGGATTTTCGTCGGACTTTTCACCCATCGAATATGGATATCAGGCCGGAATAGGTATTGACTTTTTCAATCTCATGGTTGATTTCAGGTACGAGGGTAATTTTAATAAATTTGGAGATTATATTACCTTCCATGGGAAAAGGTACAATTTTTCCGATACCCCTACCCGGCTGATATTGAGTGTGGCAATAGCTATCAATTAAAGGAAGAACAAACAATTCGTCAGTATGGATACGCTTTACTTCGATTTTGATAAGATCGGTAAATTTAGCAATAATGATATCGCCTATGCCAGCGGGAATTCCGGACTGGAACAATTTTATGAATTTACTCCCCAGGAGAACAACCTGATCAATGTTATCGAAGCAAGGAAATCCCATCTTGTGGACCGATCTTTACTGGCTCGCGTTATCCGAAATCAATATCAGCAATTTTGTCAGGATCCTGAAGTATACAACCGGATAGCCCAACTCGAAGACCCTACCACATTCACCATCATTACCGCCCACCAACCTACCCTGTTTACAGGTCCCTTATATTTCGTGTATAAGATTATTTCTGCGATCAAGGTAGCTCAAAATTTCAATAGTAAGCAGAGCCCCTACCGAATCCAACCCATTTTTGTGATGGGAGGAGAGGATCATGATTTTGATGAAATGAATCACTTGCAATTGTTCGGGAAGAAAATAATCTGGGAAGATGAACAAGGTGGATCGGTAGGAAGATACAACACGGAGTCACTGAATGAGGTACTGGAGCAGGTGTACAGCATCCTGGGGGAAAGTGAGAATGCGGAATTCCTGAAATCAAAACTGGCAAAAGCATTTTCCAAACCGCAGGGATATGGACAGGGTATGCAACATTTTGTTCATGAACTCCTGGGCCAATTTGGGATACTGGTGGTTCATATGGATGAGGTAGATTTCAAACGCAAAATGATTCCATTGTTTATCGATGATCTTACGAATCACACCTCTCACCAGGTAGTCAAAAACATCCAGGATTCCTTCGAATCTGCTGGATTTGACAAACAAGCTTACGTTCGGCCGATCAATTTATTTTATTTGGCGCCCCATGACCGTGATCGAATTGAATTGGGTGAGGATGGGTATTATTACACAGTCAATGAGGGAAAGAAATGGAGCAAGGAGGAGATCATCGAAGAAGTACATCAACATCCCGAACGATTTAGTCCCAATGTAATTCTTCGCCCCATATATCAGGAGATTATCTTTCCCAACCTGGCCTATGTGGGCGGAGGAGGTGAAATATCTTACTGGCTGGAAAGGAAAGACCAATTCCGCAAATTGGGGGTCTTCTATCCCATGTTGATACGAAGAGACTCTTTCCAGCTGATTTCAACACGTGATTACGAATCTCTCATGGAATGGGGCTTTTCTGTTGAAGATCTGATGCTTCCCGAACACCAACTCATTGAAAAATATTTGTCCATCTATGGTCGGGATGAAATCAATTTGAGTACGGAAATAGAAAAACTCAAGCCATTGGAAGAGGAAATTCAGCGTAAAGTCGAAACTATAGATCCCTCGTTGGTAGCGCGTATTGGTGCTCAGTTTGCGAAGTTTAAAAACGACCTGGAAAGTGTCGAAAAACGACTCAAGAAAACAGAAAAACAATCCCACGATAAAAATATATCCAAAATCAAACGGATTCGCTCAAAAGTATTTCCTGACAATGGTTTACAGGAAAGGGTTGACAACTTCATGTCCTGGTATATACTTCACGGTGAAGGATTTTTTCAGGTATTATTACAGGAAGCCGATCCTTTTGACGCCAGGTTAAAAACGATTGTGATTTAGGGGGTAATTTATGTTGGTAATTGCTAAGAAGCAATAAGGGAAGTGAAGGCCGATGATATTTCTATAACACTGCAGTTGAGGCCGCTCATCTATGCCAATCCACAAGAGTTTCACCCATTTAACCCGATGGAGGGGAATTCCGGTGACGAATCAACCCCAGAAAACAGGATGAATTCATATCCGTCTATTTTGCAGTGGCTTTTACACTTTTATTATTCTTTCTCCGGGTTTTAACCTTCTCAGGTTTTTCTTCTCCCGATTCAATTTCGTTTTTTTCTTCCTGTTCAGACTTTTGATTTGTGGACTCGGGTTGGGAATCACCTTCACTGTCATCCGCTCCCGGGACCAATGCCTCCTTTTTCAAATCAAAGAAGCCGAGCAATTGCCTAATGCGGTGTTTGAGATCCTTCCGATGAACAATAAAGTCCAGAAAACCCTCCTCCAGTAGAAACTCTGAAGATTGGAAACCTTCTGGAAGGTCTTGCTTGATTGTTTCTTTGATGACCCTGGGGCCTGCGAAGCCAATCAATGCTTTTGGTTCTGCAATATTGAAATCACCCAACATAGAGAAGCTGGCAGTAACTCCCCCTGTAGTAGGGTCTGTCAGGAGGGAAATATAGGGCAGTCGTGCATCCGACAACAAACCCAGTTTTACAGAAGTCTTGGCCATTTGCATCAGGGAAAATGCAGATTCCATCATACGAGCGCCACCGGATTTGGAAATGATCATCAAAGGCAACCTATGTTCGATACAGTAATCTATAGCCAGGCTGATTTTTTCCCCTACTACGCTTCCCATAGACCCACCTATAAAAGAGAAATCCATTGCAGCAATCACAATGGGGTAATTTGTATCAATCTCACCTACTGCTACAGATATGGCATCTTTTAATCCTGTTTTCTCCTGGGCTTCAGCAAGGCGTTCTGAATATTTCTTAAGATCAACAAAACCCAGGATGTCCCGGGCTTCCAAATCTTCAAAAAGCAATTCGTACTTTCCATCGTCAAATAGGATTTGAAAATAATCCCTGCTCCCAATACGGGTATGATGATCACAATGGGGACATACAAAAAGATTTTCCCTTAAATCACGCTGAAGGGTTGTTTCCTTACATTCCGAACATTTGGTCCAAATTCCATCCGGCACTTCTTTTTTATCCCGAGTGGTGGTCTGGATGCCCTCTTTCAATCGTTTAAACCAACCCATAACAAATTATATTTTTTGGTTTTTCGGTCTCTTGGGACCACAATATATACATTTTACATCGATTCGTACCTAAATGATTTGGCCGAATCCACAAAATGCCGAACGCCCTCCAAAGGGGTATCCGGATAAACACCATGGCCCAGATTGAGGATATGATCCTTTTCAAACGATGAAATCAATGTTAAAGTTCGCTGTCGTATCAACTCTGGATTTCCATAAAGTACAGCCGGATCAAGATTTCCCTGAATAACTTTACGTCCATTGACCTGGGCTTTTATGTGTTCGGCTGAAAAAAGCCAATCAAATCCCAATGCGGTACATGGCAAATCACACAATGCTTCAATGGAAGCATGAGCGCCTTTGGCAAACACTATAGACCGGGAATTAGCTGGAAGGTTGAGTAAAATCTTTCGGATATATTTTATTCCAAATTCCATATACATATCATGTCCGAGCACACCTGCCCAACTATCGAAAATCTGGACCACATCCACTCCTGATTTGATTTGCTCCGTGAGATACCTGGCTGAAATATCAGCTATTATTTCAAGTAACTGGTGCGCTGCTTCCGGCTGGGTATAGATAAAGCGCCTTGCAGTAGAAAACGTTTTCGACCCCTGACCTTCCAGCATATAACAAAATATGGTCCACGGGGCCCCACAAAACCCAATCAGGGGTACCCTGCCATTTAATCTATTCTTTATCTCATAAATGGCACTAAACACATAATCAAGCCTTTGAATCACTTCATCTCCTTTGTCCAGCCGATTTATATCATCTGGCTGTTGAATGGTTTTGGGGAAAATCGGTCCAACCGTCCTTGCCATTTCATAATCCAATCCCATCGCTTCTGGGACGACCAGGATATCGGAAAAAAGGATGGCGGCATCCACATCGAGTTCATCGACAGGCTGAATAGTCACTTCTGCAGCTTTGGAAGGATGTTTGACCAACGATTTAAAGTCTTTCATTCCTGATCTCAATGCTCTGTATTGTGGAAGGATGCGCCCTGCTTGCCGCATCAGCCACACGGGGGGTCGGGGTACAGGCCTGCCATCCAACACATCCAATAACAAATGATTCATATGGGAATTCGTATTCGTATATTTTAATATTTTTGCAAAGGTATGACATAAACTCAAAACACCACGAATGAACATAGGCATAATAGGTTATGGACGGATGGGTAAGACCATCGAAGGTATTTGTAAGGAACGCGGACACAATGTGGAAGCAATCATAGACCTGGACAACCACGACAAGATTTATAATCTGTCACCCGAAGAAATTGATGTTGCTATAGAATTCACTCAGCCCCAATCCGCTTTTGAAAATATCACGACCATATTGAGTCGGGGCATTCCGGTAGTATCAGGCACCACAGGTTGGATAGAACAAATGGATGCAGTAAAACTATTTGTGGAGCAATATGATACAGGTTTTTTTTATGCTCCCAATTATAGCATTGGAGTCAATTTATTTTTTGCTATCGCTGAGTATGCTGGTAGGCTGATGAACAAATTTCCCGAATTTGATATTCATATTGAGGAAATCCATCATGTTCACAAGTTGGATTCACCTAGTGGAACAGCAATCCATCTCGCGCAGGGATTGATTGACAGGATTCAACGTAAAAAATCCTGGATCAATGAACCCGGAAGCCATCCGGAGGAACTGGAAATCTTGTCGGATCGACAACCCAACGTTCCGGGAATACATTCTGCGATATTCACAGGACCACATGACATCATCGAATTAAAACATACCGCCTCCAGTCGACTGGGTTTTGCTACAGGTGCTGTGCTGGCTGCTGAATTTCTACATGGAAAAAAAGGAATTTATAATATGAAAAACCTGTTGGATGCCATTTACGCAACATGAAGATGGATGAACATGGTTAGAGAAAATTAAACGATATCATTATGGCAGGACATAATAAATGGTCGAAAATCAAAAGGAAGAAAGGAGCACTGGATGCAAAACGATCAAAAATTTATTCCAAGCTCATAAAGGAAATCACCGTAGCTGTAAAGGAAGGGAACAGTGGTGATGAGGAATTTAATCCCCGCCTGCGGCTTGCGATAGCCAATGCCAAGGGAGTTAATATGCCTAAGGAAAATATCGACCGGGCTATAAAAAAAGCACTGGAAAAGGATAGTGCAGCAATTTTTCAACCTACTTACGAAGGATATGGCTCGGGAGGTGTGGCCATTTTCGTAGAGACAGCCACGGACAACCTCAATCGAACCGTAAGTTCTGTCCGTGCAATTTTCAACAAACACAACGGCAGTCTGGCCACTTCCGGATCGGTTGATTATTTGTTTGATCGCAAAGGCGTCTTTATCCTGGAATTGGAAGAAGAGCGAAAAGATGAGATCGAACTGGATTTAATCGATGGTGGAGCAGAAGAAATTGAATACGATCCGGAATCCAAAGAATTGGAAATCACCGTGAGCTTTGAAGATTTTGGGCGAATGCAGGATACGTTGGAGAATTTGAATCTGGAGGCCAAAAGTGCTACATTGGAACGTATTCCCAACGTATTTACCAAATTGAATATCGAAGATGCCCGAAAAGTATTGTCTTTGATTGAAGCTCTGGAAGATGATGATGATGTGCAACAAGTATTTCACAATCTGGAGATGACAGAGGAACTTGAATCCGTTCTGGAAGAATAGTTCCAGCCAAAAATAACCGAAACAGGTAATCGGTTACACACCAGTGTATGATATCGCAAAAAACAATCGGAGAGATTTTTGATCGCATGGAGGTCCGGGATATCATTCAGGATTTTGTGAACCTCAAAAAACGCGGTGTAAATTACATTGGCTTGTGTCCGTTTCACAACGAAAAGACCCCGTCCTTCACCGTATCTCCCTCCAAAAACATTTACAAATGTTTCGGTTGCGGACGTGGAGGGAATGGTATCGATTTCTTAATGGAGCATGAGGCTTTTTCCTACCCGGAGGCATTGCGTTATGTTGCTAAACTGTATGATATTCCCATTGAGGAAACACGGCAGTCTTCACAAGCCATACAGGAAACCCAACGTCGAGACGCGCTCCAGATCGTCAATGAATTTGCTGAGCAGTACTACATTACCAACTTGTGGGGTTCTGACCCGGGGAAAAGTATCGGGCTCAATTATCTGAAAGATCGAGGTTTCATCGAAAAAACAATCAAAGCTTATAGGCTTGGTTTTGCATTTAAGGATCGCAATCATTTTACCCTCGAAGCACTGGGGAAGGGATATAGAAAAGAATATTTACAGGAACTGGGTCTGGTCACTCAAAAGGAACAGGATTTTTTCTTTGACAGGATTATATTCCCCATACATAGTCTGAGTGGAAAACCCATTGCTTTTGCCGGCAGATCCCTCCATAGTCATACCCATTCACCCAAATATCTGAATTCACCCGAAAGTGAAGTTTACCACAAAAGACAGGTGCTATTTGGACTTCATCTGGCACGCAAAGCGATTCGGGATGAAAATAAATGTTTTCTCGTAGAAGGATATACCGATGTCATGATGATGCATCAGCATGGTATCGAGAATGTCGTAGCGACCAGTGGAACAGCATTGACTCCAGAGCAAATTCGGCTAATCAAACGTTATACCGACACCATCCATCTTTTGTTTGATAGCGATGAAGCAGGGATCAAGGCGACTGAAAAAGCCATCGACCTAATTCTGGCAGAAGGAATGAACGTTTTGATCCTGAGATTACCCCCCGGGAAGGATCCAGATGGGTTTGTTTTGGAGCAGGGTTATGGTGGATTTCAAAAATACGCCACAGATAATACAACGGATTTCCTCAATTTTAAAATTCAGGCATTCCGAGGTGATCACAATGACCCTGTCGCGCAGGCAGCTCTGATAAGAAATATTCTGGAAAGCCTGGCGGTTATCGATGACACGATCAAAAGACATTTGTTCGTCAAAGAAGTATCCGGCAAAATGGGTGTTCCGGAATCTGCATTGATGTCAGAACTCAATATACTTCTGGAACAAAGAATCCAACAGGAGAAAAAGGACCAGTTTCGCGAAATCCAGCGGCAGAATCGGGAAAAACAAATTTCCAGAGAAACGGAAAGTAATGTTGACCCTACGAAGGTTACCAATGAAATACATGAAAGAGACATAGTACGGACCTTGATTCAACATGGCCACAAGTTCATCGATGAGGATATTACCGTTGCAGATTTCGTAATAGAAAATATTGAAGATGTCATTGAATACTTTAAAAATGAGAATTACAAACAGATTCTAAATCATTATCAGGCTGCCTACCACAGTCACGAACCAATCGATTTCGAATACTTTCACAGACATTCGGATCCGGTAGTGAGAAAAACAGCCATCGATGTTCAAACCGGCAAATACGATGGGGAATACAGTGAGAATTGGATAGCCATGTGGGATATGGATTTACAAACCCAACCCATGCCCGATAAAAATCACAAGAAAGATGTTCGACAAGCATTGATGAGATTTAAATTAAGAATAGCCATTGATTTGTGCGTTTCCAACCGGGAAAAAATACAACAATTCCAAAACCAGGGTCAAATGGATGAAGCCCTAAAACACCTTGTAGTACAGCAAAAGTTGATTTCCATGCGTGATACCATCGCCCGAGAATTCAATACCATAATCCTTAAAGCCGGACCCAATAAATGATTCGGGGCAACCAGATTCTTAACAATTCCGGCCTTTCCTTTCTAATTCATATAGATAACTCGGGTCTACTCAAAAATGCAAAAATTGGAATCAAGGAGGTCCGCATTTTCATCAGGTGGGTTATAAATAACTAGTATAGGTGTTACCATTCTCCGATTTACCAATTTTGTGACCACTTCGACATATCCGTACTGGTCAAACCGGCCATACGGGGCCTTTGGCCAAAGGTTGAATATCCATAGGCCCCGTGGAAACGGGGGGATTGGGATCTCGCGCGATCTCCACTCTGAAGGAGTTGAACTATTCAGACATAGGGGCTAATCAGAAATTCAGAAAATGTATCCTTGTAGTTCTGCGAGTTAGTGCATGTTGTTGGCCCATTCTTTAATTTTAAGTTGATGTGGAGAAGTCTGATGTGACATAGGCAAAATTATGGCACACACACATCAATAACCTTCCCCTAAAAAAACAAATCAGAAGGCTAATACGCTGAATTTCAGAAGTACATGAGATTATGAGAAAACCTTAACTACTGCGAAGTTATGCCCAACTCTATGCTCCACAAATAAAGATCTGTTTCATAACAGGACCCCCCAAAACACAAATACCCAAAGAGAAGTGATGAATAGAGAAAAGACCCAGGTTGACCGCACCAACCAGAATATAGACTTGAAGGAAATCAAGGTGTTACACAAGAATTCTCAATCAGGCTTTGATATACGAACGGTTGAGTCCAAACGATTTCAAATTAATTCTAGAAAATATTTTGTTAGATTATTCTAACTCTATATATTTGATATTAAAAAATATAGAATGATGGACAATCTTATACTAACTGCAGTAATTCTCTACGCTATATTGTCAAATTCGTTAGTAGCGCAAACCAGCAAAATCGAAGGCTACGTTTATTCGAATAATACACCTATTGAATATGCACACATTACCCTGGAAAAAACTGAAGTTGGGACAGCGTCTGATTCTACAGGATGGTACAGGATGGTGGTACCGAATTCAGGCAAGTATATCCTCCGGGTAAGTGCATTAGGCTTTGGAACCCAGGAAGAAATGATCGAAGTCCGTCCGGGAGAAAATTACAATTTTGATTTCGATCTGGAGCCTTCCAATGCCATCCTCGACCAGGTTGTGGTTTCGGGCACCATGAAAGAAGTATCCCGTCTCAGCAGTCCTGTACCCGTCGAAGTGTTCACTGCAAGGTATTTTCGTGTCAATCCCAACCCTAGTTTATTCGAAGCTCTTCAACATGTAAATGGCGTAAGACCACAGATTAATTGCAATGTATGTAACACAGGAGATATTCATATTAACGGTATGGAGGGGCCATATACCATGGTGATGATAGACGGCATGCCCATCGTAAGTGGCTTAGCTACCGTCTATGGTCTCAATGGGATTCCACATTCCCTGATCGACCGGATTGAAGTGGTCAAAGGACCTGCATCGACATTGTATGGCAGTGAAGCGGTTGGAGGTTTGATCAATGTCATAACCAAAAATCCATTGTCAACTGATCCATTGTCTGTCGATGTATGGGCATCAGACTGGAAGGAATTGAATGCGGATATATCGGGTAGATTTTCCATGAAAGATCGTGTTCACAGTATGGTTGGAGTAAATACTTATCAATATCAGAACCCCATCGACCGAAACGAGGATGGATTTACTGATGTGACCCTGCAGAATAGAGTATCTGTTTTCAACAAATGGGATATTATTGGATCCCAGGATCAGATATTATCTCTGGCGGGTCGATATGTATATGAAGATCGGTGGGGAGGTGATATGAGATGGAATCGGGCGTACCGGGGCGGTGACGAAATTTACGGAGAAAGTATTTATACCAGTCGCTGGGAAATTTTTGGTACTTATCGTCTCCCTGTTCAAAACGATCTGAATTTCCAGTTTAGTGCCACAGGACATCATCAGGATAGCAGATATGGTACTACCACTTATATTGCAGATCAGAAAATCTATTTTGGTCAGTTCTTATGGCGACAACCATTGGGCAGCCATGACTTTCTTTTCGGCACCTCTTACCGATACACCTATTACGATGACAATACACCGGCTACAGGGAATGATAGTTTGGATTCCGAGCATCTCAATGTACCTTCCCGGATTTCTTTACCAGGAATTTTTGTTCAAGATGAAATCGGCCTTGGAAAAAATCAAATTTTATTGATTGGTCTGAGATATGATTATAATTCCATACATGGAAGTATTGTATCTCCAAGGCTGAATTATAAGTGGGGTAAAAGAGACAATTCAACCGTTTTGCGGCTAAGCGTGGGCAACGGTTATCGTGTTGCGAATATTTTCACAGAAGATCATGCTGCCCTGACTTGGGCTAGAAAGATCGAATTCTGGGATGACCTCAAACCAGAAAGATCATGGAATGGTAACCTGAATTTTGTCCAAAAGTTCTACAAGGATTCAGGAATATCCGCAGGGGTAGATGCCTCCTTGTTTTATACACTTTTTGGGAATAAAATTATCGCAGATTACGACCAAAACCCCACTAAAATCATCTATCAAAACCTCGATGGAGCTGCGGTATCCAAAGGAATGTCTCTCAATCTGGACATTGTCTTACCAGGATTCACTGCGATGGTGGGGGGAACGTATCAGGACGTTTACAGCATGGAAGGAGGGACAAAAGTTCATCAGCTATTTACAGAAAAATTTTCAGCGGTATGGAATACATCCTACCAGATTCCAGGTACCCAAGTGAAACTTGACTACACAGGTAACATATATTCACCTATGCGATTGCCACTTCTGAGTGAGTGGGACCCTAGAAGTGAATACTCTCCATGGTGGAGCATTCAGAACATTCAAGTCACCACCACCCTACCCCGAAATATGGAGATCTATGGAGGTGTTAAGAATCTGCTTAATTGGACGCCCGCCAAGAATAGCCCATTTATCATTTCGCGATCTCATGATCCATTTGATAAATTGGTAGATTTTGATCATCGAGGTATAGCGATTCCTACGTCTGAGAACCCCTATGGACTTACGTTCGATCCGTCGTATGTGTACGGTCCCAATCAAGGTGTGCGTGTCTTTCTTGGCATTAGGTTTCATATCTATTAAATGAGCTGGGAATTCGTTCAAAATTGAAACCAAAGCGCTTTGTCTAGGCGGAGAGGTTGTATCTACAGTAGGATTCGAACTTAAATCTATATTATGTTTTGAAAGGTGCTACGCGCTTGCAGGGACTGTTCAGTCGCTACTAAATGATAAGTGCATATCAATAACGCAAATTCTCGAGTTATGTTAGATGGGGCTTTGCATTGCATAATAGGATTTTCAACTTCCCATCTTTACCTTAATTTTTTCATCTCTGTCAATTCGGGATAAGTAGGACTTATCCAAATAATTTTAGGTAACGTGGAATCATTTTTGGAACTTACGCTTTGATACGATTCACCCCCAGCAATAGAGCATTGGATTTTATGATAAGAGCAGGCAATGAAAGACTTTTTTCTGGATATTTTTGAATATCACCATCACTTCAACCAACAGCTGGCTTCTAAGATCTCAAATCATATCAATGAGATACCTGCTCACCTTTTTACTCTTTATTGTCACACCCTCAATGCACATCAAATATGGAATGCCCGGATTTTGCTGCATAAAAAGAATGGAGTATTCGACATGCATACCATAGATCAATGTATAGCTTTGGATCACAAAAACTACCAAAATACGGTGCACATAGTTCAAACCCAGGATTTCCAGACGGTAGTTGAATATGCAACTTCTGATGGCAGAACTTATCGAAACACCATTCAAGAAATTCTTTTCCACGTTTCCAACCACTCCACCCATCACAGAGGACAAATCATAGCCATGTTTCGGGAATGCCAGATCGAGCCATTAGTTACCGACTATATTTTTTATAAACGAAAAAGTTGAAACGTCATACGGACATTCGTAGGTAGGAAGAAGTAATTCTGGCAAGACAGTGTGCTTTAACTGCATCCAATGTCGTTTTGGGGATAGTTATAGCAACTTTACAAAATCTCTGAACATAGCTTACGTTCAATACCTTAGAAACATCATTGCATTTTCCAGGTTATCCATCGTCACAATTGCAGACCCCCTGAGATAGATTTTACTGACAAAAATCCTGGAGTATTCGGTCCTTTTTATGAAATTAGCCAGCGGCTGTGCAGGATGAGCATGCTCAGGAATTTAAAAATCCAAAATGTAACTCTTCCAATTGATAATCCCTCAGAAGTAAAGGCAATAAAATCTAAGAATCATGACTAAAGAAAATCGATTGACCAACGAAGAATTGGAATCTTTGATTGTGGATTTAAAAAAACGATTCGCCAGAAACATGGTACGTCATAAGGATATTGAGTGGCATGAAGTGGAGGATCGATTGAAGAAATATCCTGCTAAAGCATGGTCACTCAGGGAAATGGATCAGACCGGGGGTGAACCCGATGTAGCAGGTCAGGATCCTGATACTGGTGAATTCATATTCTACGATTTTTCAAAACAATCCCCAAAAGGCAGAACGAGTCTATGTTATGACCGGGAAGCACTGGAAGCCCGAAAAAAATACAAACCCAAGGACAGCGCAATGAATATGGCAGAAAATATGGGCATCAACTTATTGACTGAGGAAGAGTATTTTCATCTCCAATCCTTAGGAGAATTTGATACTACCACATCCAGTTGGTTACTTACCCCAGCGGAAATCAGAGAAAAGGGCGGTGCTATTTTTGGCGATCGGCGGTTTGGAAGGGTATTTATTTATCACAACGGAGCCGATTCCTATTTTGGTGTCAGGGGATTTCGCGGATCTTTGAGAATTTAAATTTCTTATAATGAAACAACATACTACGAATTATTACAACACACTGATCGAACCTGCGGAAGATTGTCCTGTATCTACCAGTCAGATACCTGCCCAACGCGGGGATAAAAAGTCAATTGCTTTGTATCAACTGGAAATGATGCAAGCACATCCCTATCAATTCACATCCGATGATCTGATATTTGAAATTTATGCTATCCGTAAAATGATTCCAAAAGACCAATGGGAAGTAGAAAGAAAAAAATTCTTCTCCAAGGGCCAACCATGCCTTCGTACGTCTCCTTTGGCCAAGAGGTATGGATGGGGAATTCATAGTGATAATCAAGGGAAACTGGCTGTATATCCGATGGAATCGCAAGAATATGAGGTTCTGGCAAAAGATCCAGATGTGTTCAAGAAGAAAGCAATGAAATCCTCACGCTGAAATGAAATCAGAACATGGGAGGATTTGATGAAGAAAGTTAGCATATAATGACGACTCGGATCGCAAAAACACCCTGATATAATGGCTCGATTCATGTGATCGCTACCCAAGTATCATTTTTGTGCTGGGCTTATCCTAATCCGGAGATTGCCAATTGGTGGGATTATTTTCGATTTGGTTCAATTTCTTGAGGATCAGACGTAAATACAACAGTGAATAATATTCAGTTACCGGGTTGAAAATTTACCTCTGATCATATTGAAGGAATCATTTTCTTTCCTCCCGGTAAAAATGAGGGAAAAAGTCTGACCATCCTCACTAAGCCATTTGTTGGAAAATTCCAGTAAAAGGTATTCAAAGGTATATGTCCTTCCCCCCATTTGGACTGGTAACAAACAGTGGTCCAGGGACCCCATAGTTCAGGAGCATCAAAAATGCCCATATTCCCACGGTGAGTTTCAGAATGCTCAGAGATTAGAAAGTACCGGTCCAATGCCGAGTTATAACTTACACTAATACACCACCCCACCCCTTCCGGATTTTCAAATACGGATTTCCGTTTCTGGATATCAGAAGACCATATTGGTGTATTATCTGAGTCCCGGCCGGCATAGAAAGTATATTGAGATCGATCGGTGATATTAGCTACCGGAACACGGGCAAGGTCAATTTTCCCGGGTTTTTGGATGTTTAACCAATCCACCTTGTCCGGATAATCATCGGGGCCTTCCTAGGATTGAAATCGGATTAGATAAACATACATGAATTCATCTCTTGCGTTTTCATAGTTTCTGTCAAAATTGCATATCGTAGGCATCATTACCCCATCCTCTCTCGTAAATGTCCAGAACGCGAAAGTCCATTGTTTACCATAATCAGTGGAATAAGCGATCCTTGTCTGGTCAAATTGATCTTCGTGCGTTTGAAACATACCCACCCACATATATAATACCCCCTCTATGCACACGATGCCATAACTTTTACCAATGACATCATGAATTGTCATGGATTTATATCCTCCCCATATATTGAAGCCAGAGAAATCATGCCATTCCCCTTCTATTCTTGCTACACCGATGCTGGAGCGACCAATTCTATTCGTTCCTCCAAAGCCGCCCCCATCGCCCCATACAGTGTATTGATGATCATCATTCGCCCAGGTTACTTGGCCAGTTATCGCTCCCCGTCGCCAACCTCAAATGAGTGCTCCAGTCAAATTGAATACCTGAAATTAACGAGCTGAACGGGTAAGGAGGGTTTTGTGTAATAGCACTATCCTTGGAAAGAGCTAACACAACCAGGCATAAAAGCAACCTTTGAAATGTGTTTGAATTTCTATCAGCCTTCCACTCTCTCATGTTAAGTGAACTGGATTCCCGGACCTATTTAATTATATTGACCAATTTTAAACTGACCTCATATAATAAATGGGAACCAACCCGAAAAATATTCTGACCTTAGGTTACCACATAATATCGTATATTCATAATTGGACACCTTAAATGAATACCAAACCATGAGCGATTCCTACCAAATACCACCCCAGACGTCGATCGGGCACATTCACCTGAAAGTTTCAGACCTCGATCGAGCATTAAAATTTTACCATGGATTGCTCGGTTTTGAAGTCACCATGATGTACGGTGATAAGGCAGCTTTTCTTTCAGCAGGTGGCTACCACCATCATATCGGACTCAATACCTGGCATAGCCGGGATTTACCTCCAGCTCCCATTCGGAGTGTAGGGCTGTATCATACTGCTATTGTATATCCTACCCGAAAAGACCTGGCTGTAATACTGGACAGACTGATGACTCACCGATATCCTTTGACCGGGGCTAGTGATCATGGAGTTTCTGAAGCATTATATCTGGATGATCCCGATGGCAATGGTGTTGAACTCTATTGGGATCGACCCCGGGACCTATGGCCCTACGACGAAAATGGAAAACTGAATATGTATACCATAGCGCTCGATCTCCAGGATTTGTTACTTGAGCTAACAAAATGATCAGCAAGGACATCCCCAAATAACCGCGGACCAATAAGTCAAATATACATCAGAGGTAAAAGTCAGAAATCATTACTCTTCCTAAAGTGCCTTTCTGAGTTTCCTTCGACGCAATTGTGGTGTAATAATTATGGTCGCGGGTGACCCATGCAGTCACCTATTCGCTATTGTGCGCTAAAACTCCAAATTTCCATTGCAATACTAGGTACAGCATAAAAATTAATTTAGGACTTTTTTGTCCGCTATTATAAATTTGTTCTTATATTTGCTTAAGGCAATAGAAAAAACAACCGTCTGCCCTGTCAAATATGTGAAACAAAGCAGATCAAAAAGGACAGTTCGATGTTTGTTTAGTAGAAAAATCAATGCATGAAAAGTACAAAAGAGATTAAAGATCTTGAAGATATAAAATTGCTGGTGGATGATTTTTATGGCCGCATACGTAAAGACGAGTTGTTGGCCGACATTTTCAATAGTGTGATCCAGGATCGTTGGCCCGACCATCTTGAGAAAATGTATACCTTTTGGCAAACCATTTTACTCAAGGAACATACCTACTTCGGTAGTCCTTTCCCACCCCACGCATCTCTACCGGTCCAGACGGTTCATTTTGAGCGTTGGTTGGGGCTTTTCCACGCCACATTGGACGATTATTTCCATGGGGAAACTGCGGAGGAAGCTAAATGGAGAGCCATCCGGATGGCAGAAATGTTTTTGATGAAAATCGAGTATTATCAGAATAGTGACACCAAACCTCTGATATGATTTATTCCAAAGACATCCCAAAGACAATTTTGATCACCGGTTCTTTTATATGGGTAGGATTGATATGTGGGATAAGTTTTCTGGAATCCTGGCTTAAATTCCAGGCGCCGGGTATGACACTGGAGCTTGGCGTGGCAATCGGAAGGTTGGTCTTTTCTGCCCTTAATAAGGTTGAAATTGTTCTGGCCGGAATCATTTCTATATCATGGTGGAAAATATACCATGGGCATCAGGTCTCCAATTCGACCGTGTTTCTTATAGGATTGACCTTGATTGTTTTAATGGTCCAGACTTTGGTATTGTTGCCTGCCATGGATAAAAGGGCTATCCTGCGCTTGTCAGGCCAGAGTTTGGAAACATCCTTTCTGCATATATATTATGTAGCAGGAGAAATGTTCAAAGTTATTTGTTTGAGTTTATTGGGATTGAAAAGCATAAAGTGATAAAAATTGCACAACCATGAAGTATTCAAATGATTCAATAGTAGGTCAAATTGTGGGAGACAATTATCAGACGGCTGCCGTATTCTCCAAATATGGCATAGACTTTTGCTGCCGGGGAAACAGAAGTCTGAAAGAAGTGGCCATTAGGAACAATCTTAGCGTGGATGAAATTATCGGGGAACTGCAAAACCTCATTTACAAAGATGTGGAGCAGATCAATTTTAAAGCATGGGACCTCGATTTGCTGGCTGATTATATCGAAAAAACGCACCATAGATATGTCCGCAAACGAATCCCTGAAATCATTCCATATCTGGCGAAAGTGGTTAAAGTGCACGGTAAAGCCCATCCGGAGTTATATGATATCGCCAATGAGTTTGACGCTTGCACGATCGAACTCAATGCGCATATGCAAAAAGAAGAGCTCAATTTATTCCCACATATCCGCAAATTGGTCGAAATCCGAGATGGTCTAAGAACCTGGGAAGAACCGGCTTTTGGGTCTGTAAAATACCCGATTCAACAGATGATGGAAGAACATGATCAGGAAGGTGTGCGGTTTCGAAAAATCAGATCCCTTACTAAGGATTACACCCCACCTGAGGATGCCTGCCAAACCTATCGAGTAACCTATGCCATGCTGGAGGAATTTGAGAAAGACTTGCATCGACACATCCATTTGGAAAATAATATCCTTTTCCCAAAAGCTGCTGAACTGGAAAAGAGGTTGGGAAATAATTAATCTATGTTCGATCCGGACCAGAACAATATGGAAACTAAACGGTAGGCATAGTACATTCTTTCATATTAATTGAAATAGAATATCATAGGCATCGGACTCAAGTAACAATTGCTTTCTGTTGTCTCCCCAACTATACATAGCGAATGCATTGTTAAAGGGAACCGGTATATCCGCTGTACATACTATTTATTCCGGAACACATAGTATGTACAGTGGATGCAATTGGTGAAGTTTCAAATAAAATCTGTTTCCATATTAGATGGATTTTAGATATATTTGACTCGTTATAATCACCCATGAAATCCTACCACAATGAACAATTTAATCAAATGCCTTGCTTTTGGATTACTCCTTCTATCCTGTCAATCTGAAGATCAGAACGAAGCTGCCAAAGTGGCACAGAAAATCAAGGACAACCATTGTCGAATGGAAGCTATCACCAAATACGTCGATGATTCCTGGACGGCTGCCATCGACGAAATGGGCAAATTACTTCCTGAGTGGCTACCTGATTTAGAACGCGAAAAAATTCTTAACCTTCGCTATGCCAGCTTATTCAGATTATTTGAAACTTACAAGGATTTTGATCCCCAGGTCCATGAGATCGTCGATTCGATGGAGGTTCTCGATGCTTCCTGGGCTGATAGTCTTCGTACGCTCAGCCAGGAAAATCAACTTCTTGAAATGAAGTTGGATAGTATTTATTCCACCATTCACGATGCCGAAATGGAAAAAATGGTCATGGAAGAAGTAGAGAAACTACAAGCTAAACCCTGCCCTGAAAATTTGTTGCACATGTAATCTTAAGGCCACTTTTTAGTTGGAATAGAAGTCACAATTTTCCTTGGTCAGGATATCTATAGGCATGTATTGTATTTTTTCCACCTTATTGGTGAGCAATATGCTTTGATATAAATTCATAACTCCGCGATATCCCTGTTCTTCAGGTTTGTGACAAATAAGGAAATCAATAACTTCCTCTTTCAGACCTTTGATGTTTTCGTCAATGTTGTCAAAGCCAATGAGGATCTTATCCTCCATTTTGACTCTTTTTAAGACTTCGGCAATCTTAAAAACTCTGGAATTGGTTACAAGAATACCCTTGATATTGGGATGTTCCATCAGGTAGCGTGCGAGCTCGGTTTCCATGGTTTTGCCATCTTCACCGTGGTAATTCAAGGTAGTCACCTTGATGCTGGAATCGGTACGCTGGATATAATCGACAAAACCCCGCTCGATTTCCTTAATATGCTGACCATCATTGCTGATGCTGGTATAATTGACCACCAGCATCTCTCCTCCATTCTCACGAATCCCATACATAGCAAGTTGTCCTGCGACAATACCACTTTGGTATATATGTGGACCAATGTAGGAAATATTTTTTTGGTTGGGTATATAGGTATCTATATATACATATGGGATTTCAGCTTCAGCTAATTTTTTGGAAAGCGCGGTTGCCTCAGGGACGAAAAGTGGGGCTAGCATGACACCATCGGGATTGTCAGCCAATAAGAGTTCGGCCTGCTCTGTAAAGGAAGATTTGACAGATAGTTGGTAAAAATAAGTCTTAATATCAATGCCAAACTGGCTAATTTCATTTTGAGCCTTCTGCACACCCTGATAGGGAGCGGCCCAGAAATCGGTGTTTTCGGAGACCATAGGTATAAGGATGGCCAGTGAATAGGTCTTGGTGGAGCTTAATCGACTTGCCAAAATATTGGGTTGATAGTCAAATTCCTTTATAATTTCAAGGATCCTTTCTTTGGTTTTTAATGCTACCCCACCTCTTTTGTGAATGACCCGATCCACAGTTGCAATAGATACATTCGCTTTTCTCGCTATTTCCTTTATACCATATGTTTTCTTTCCGTTCGTTTCTTGATCCATAATTTATGATTTGACTTATTCATCGAATATTCACAAATCACTTTGTGAATAGAGAAATTTTAAATTTATAAGAAAATATGCAATGATCCTGCCCAATCGAATGGTTGAGTTCAAATTTGATCGGAGGACTTTCTGCAAAAATATGCAATTTACAACATAATACTACTTTACAAAATAATTCACGGCTTACCGCCAGGAATTTATCGAGATCTTGAGGATAGAATTTAGAATTCACGATACTTTGTTCATTACAAACCATTGTAATGCGCATAGCGTTTTAAGATCCAGAATTGAATGCGTAAGGATCTTTTCTTTTACCTGAGGAATAGTCCATTCCACAATCTTTATATCCTCACCCTCCTCTGCGAGTCCTCCCTCTCTTTGTACTTTCATCGTATCATCTACCTCAGCGAAATAAAGGTACACCTTTTCTGTGTTGATTCCCGGACTGGAATACCCCTGGCCTATGGGTGTAAATTGGGCAATCCGGTATCCCGTTTCCTCCAGGACCTCACGCCGAACAGTGTCTTCTGCAGAAGCATCATCATCGATATTTCCCGCTACGATTTCCACTATCCATCCACCATCATCCTCCCAGGTTGGGTATCGAAATTGCTCAATTAGGATTATTCTCTTCCGATCTACGTGATAAAGTAATACCCCAACTGAACTGGACTTCCTGATTACAATACGATCCAGCGCTTTGGACCAGGTATTGTCGTATTTTCGAAATCGCAAAGTGGTATTCTCAACCTTCAAAAAGGTATCTACCAATCGTTTTGAATTCAATATCTGTAGTCCATTATTTTGATCGGATTTGAAAGCCATGTCAAAAACTTTACAAAAGTAGTCCCGCCAGGAATCGAACCTGGATCTAGAGTTTAGGAAACTCCTATTCTATCCGTTGAACTACGGGACTGTGAACTATAAAATTCTTCGTGCAGACGATACCCATCTGAAGGATATTCAGCTTATTCATGTGAATCTCGATATTCCAAAAATGTCGAAATTAGTTGTCCTGAAGAATTCCTCCTTCAGTCTATACACGAGGCTGAAACTGAAATTTTTCTAATTAACCCTATCAGCTATCCTGTTCCTATCAAATCCCGACTTTCGGGCCTGAAATTCTGCAGGTGTCCATATCCCTCCACCCAGCTTGGAGCATTGTGGTTGCGGATGAGACGCAAAAATATAAAATATGTTGAAATTCTGCTAATCCCAGGCCGGATTTAGAGCGCGTAAAACCGATTTACATTCCTCTATCAATAGAATCATGATAAGATAAACTTGCATGTAAATTATTTCTATATTATATTTACTATCAGAAATAATAAATATTTTACAATCATCACAACCTTATCAATGTTTAGATTCCTCTTTAAAATTACTTTACAATGAAAAATGGCAAACAAAACCCCATTGAAATTTCTTTTCTTAATTCTGAGCATGAAACTCATGAAAAAGTGCTCCGAACCGCAGCGCATTTGAAATTAAAATTGAGCGAACAACTCAAACAATTTGAATTGGATCTTTCGTTGTATGATATTCTTAGGGTCATTCATTCAAGGTCTGAAAAGGCAATTAATATTAAGGAAATTCAATCGAGTCTTTTGCACAAAATGACGAATACTTCCAGATTGATTCGCGTACTGGAAGACAGGAATCTTATTGTTAGAAAACCCTCCGAAAAAGACAAACGGGTGGTCAATGTACTCTTGACAGAAAAAGGTTCATTCGTGATGGAGGAACTGGATGATTTGACCGCACAATTTTATGTCAATGAATTCTCCAGATTAAATCATGATGAATTAGATACTCTAAATGTTTTACTTGACAGATTGCTTGAGGATTAAAAAGTCCTGTAAAACCGGTGCTAACTATCACCTATTTGAGTTCAAACTCCATGGATTCGGATCGACCCCATAAAGTTAACTTTCGCCATATCAAAATAATTTCAAGTCCCTTAAAGCTTCGCCTAATTCCCCTCCTTCGAACTTTGTGTGGGGTTCCTAGATTCTTGTTGTATGATCAATCGCAACGAACTGTCAAAATGGACATAATTCCACATCCAGTTGAACATCACGATCAATTTATTTCGGACACCAATGAGAGAAAACAAATGAATCCACAACCAGATCATCCAGGTCAACCATCCACCCATACTAAACTTTGGGAAATCTGCAACGGCCTTATGACGGCCTATGGTTGCCATCACGCCTTTATTTTTATATATAAATGGTTTGCCCGGTCGGTTATTAAGCATATTTTTCACAAAATGCTTAGCCAGGTAATCCCCCATCTGAATTCCAACCTGAGCCACTTGAGGATGACATCCGGGGTATACCAGAGAACTCATACCCGCGATATCACCGATCGCATATATATTTGAAGCATGGATCACCTTACATGAGGAATCTACAGTTATCCGTCCCGTACCTTCTTCATAAAAATTCTCCAGGCCCTTAATCACTGGACATTTCACACCAGCAGCCCATATTACCTTGTTTGTCCTTATTTTATTACCACTTTTGAGATAAGCATAGACGCCGTCGTAATCGCTGACCCGGTCGTTCAATACCAGTTGGACGCCCATGTTTTTCAAATATTTTTCCGCTTTTCGAGAAGCTTTTTCACTCATTCCTGGCAGCAATCTATTACCGGATTGCACGAGGTAAATGTCGATTTCATAGGGATCCAATTCAGGAAAATCCTTGGCAATAACATATCTTTTGAGTTCCGACAACGCTCCTGCCATTTCAACTCCTGTAGGTCCTCCGCCCACAATAACAAAATCGATGAACTGTTGACGATTGTGGTACTCAATCTCGAACATGGCTTCTTCAAAATCCAAAAATATCTGATTTCGGATGCCAAGAGACTGCCCCAGAGACTTGAGGGAAAAACTATGCGCTTCAATTCGGGAATTTCCGAAAAAATTGGTCTCAGCACCCAGACACACCACAAGAATGTCATAACTCAGATCTCCGTTGTTGGTAACAACAGTATTCTCATTGGTCAACACCCGGAGAATTTCTGCTTTCCGGAAATACACATTCTTTGATTTGTGAAACACCTTACGGATAGGGAATGCGATGGCACTCGGTTCCAGACCCGCCATTGCAACCTGATAAAATAAGGGCTGGAATTGGTGGTAATTATTTCGATCAATCAAGACCACCTGAAACGCAGTGTTTCTCAGATGTTTTGCAAGATTGAGGCCAGCAAACCCTGCACCCAGAATCACAATTCTTTTGGATTTTGTCTTTGGGATGTTCAGGTCGGGATAATTCATGTACTATATATCCAGTGTTGCAGGATATGCGCCATCTTGATGAAGTTCGAGAAATGCCTTACGAACCCGGTCCGCATCTTCCATATAGGTAACGCCATACCAGTTATCATTCGAAGGAATCACTTTTAGCGATATTTCTCCATTTTGGATCATTTGATCGATAAGCAAGGGAATAAAATATTCCGCTTTGGGATTGTCTTTGTTTTCCCGGACAAAATCAAGAAAACCGGCTTCCAAGCGATCGAAATAGCTAGGATGAAAACCCCAAAAGTTCATGGAAACAATAGCATTTTCACTGAGTTCGGAACCCTGATCATGTCGGATCACTCTACCGTCTTCTAAACGTTGGATCTTCAAAACCTCTTCAATCGATATAAGATTACCTTCTATATCTGTTTCACAAACCCCTCGATTTACGGTTCCGGAATCGGACAAGGTGTTTTTCAAAATATAACCTATTAGTGCATACCTATCCGGTGCAACTTCTTGTCGTAAAAAATCAGCCGCCTTCCGGAATCCATCCTTACCATAATAATCATCGGAATTGATCACTGCAAATGGTTCATGTACCACGTCCTTGCACACCAAAACGGCATGGTTGGTCCCCCATGGTTTATCACGTGGGGCTATATTTATACCTGGACTTTCAATATTCACCTCCTGGAAAACATATTCTACATCCATAAAAGCCTCCACCCTTTGACCTACCTTCTGTTTAAATTCTTCCGCAAAAAATTCCCTAATTACGAACACAACTTTAGTAAAGCCCGCATGATATGCATCATAGACTGAATAATCCAGTAGGGTTTCTCCATTGGGACCAAGGGGCTCCATTTGTTTGAGACCACCGAATCTGCTACCCAAACCGGCAGCCAGTACAACAAGGGTTATCTTATCGTTCATATGTTTTTGGATTTTATGTTTTTGGTATTTGAAAACAAAATATCAAATTTTGTCCAGTATCAGGTTCAATTACCGAATCTTTTCTAATTTTATTAAAAATTTCTAATATGACACTGACTTCATTGGATTGGGCGATCGTGATCGCTATGCTTTGTATTACGCTTTTCATAGGGATATGGGTATCGAGACAATCGGGAAAAAGTTCCGCGGAATATTTCCTTTCCGGAAGAAATATGCCCTGGTGGCTGCTTGGGGTATCCATGGTGGCTACCACTTTTTCGACGGACACCCCAAACCTCGTTACGGATATGGTGCGACAAAACGGAGTAAGTGGAAACTGGGCCTGGTGGATATTTTTATTGACTGGAATGCTAACCGTATTTGTATACGCTAAGTTATGGCGCAAATCGAATGTCACCACCGATATTGAATTTTATGAACTGAGGTATTCCGGTGCGCCCGCCCGTTTTTTACGCGGTTTCAGGGCTCTATTCCTGGGCTTGTTCTTCAATGTCCTTGCCATGTCCGCCGTATCCCTGGCAGCCATAAAAATAGGCGGTGTCATGTTGGGACTCAGTCCTCTGGAATCGATCGGAATTGCATCCGTTATTACGGTGGTTTTTAGCTCCCTTGGAGGATTCAAAGGCGTGGTTTATACTGATTTTTTGCTGTTTTTCGTCGCCATGACCGGTGCTATTTCAGCCGCATATTTTTCTATACAACATCCGGAAGTCGGGTCTCTTCAGAACCTGATAACACACGAGAATGTCATCAACAAATTGAACATCTTCCCGGATCTGTCCGATAGATATGTAATGATCACCTTATTCATTATCCCATTTGCAGTTCAGTGGTGGAACTCATGGTATCCCGGAGCCGAACCCGGAGGTGGAGGATATATTGCCCAAAGAATGTTGGCAGCGAAAGATGAAAATCATGCTATTGGGGCCACTTTCTTTTTCAACGCCTTGCACTATGCCCTTAGACCCTGGCCATGGATCATTGTAGCTTTGTGTTCATTGGTGGTCTTCCCTGACCTTCAGTCTCTTCAGGATGCATTTCCCAATATTACCTCCGACAAACTGGGGCATGATCTGGCGTATCCCGCTATGCTCACTTTCCTTCCGGTAGGATTTGCTGGCCTGGTAATGGCGAGTCTGATTTCCGCATATATGTCCACCATATCCACCCATCTAAATTGGGGAGCCTCATACTTAGTTCATGATTTTTACCAACGATTTATCAAACCCGATGCCACCGAAAAGGAATTGGTAGCTGCTGGCCGTATTACAACGATCGTACTTATGGCATTGGGCGCTGGATTGGCGCTCATAATGACCAATGCCTTGCAGATCTTTGAATTTATATTGGCATTTGGAGCAGGAACAGGATTAATATTTTTACTTCGGTGGTTTTGGTGGCGCGTGAATGCATGGAGTGAGATTGCCGCGATGTTTTCAAGTGGAATCATTTCTATTCTTTTCAATTTTGTGTATTGGCCGGAAAATATAGATCCTGTATATAAATTTCCACTCATCGTATTAATTACCACCATCGTCTGGTTAACAGCGACCTTCCTGACCAAACCGGACGATAAAGAAACCCTGTACAATTTTTATAAGAAAATCCAGCCGGGAGGGCCCGGGTGGAAGAAGGTCCTTGAACAGGCCAGAAGAGAAAATGTGAGTATCGTTGAGGATGTTAAATGGACAGTTCCTCAAGGCATAGTGGCTATGTTGTACGGATCGCTTTTTATTTACTGCCTCCTGTTTACCACGGGTAACTTAATTTATAACAATATAGGGATGGCAATGGCGTTTGGTATCGGAACCATTGGATTTGGTATTTTACTGATTCGAATATGGCGTAAGGTGAGAAACAGCATCCTATAAAAAGGCTTGGATCCGGAATGGAAGAGACTTCCCTGGAAAATATATTCAAAGTCAGGATCCGGTACAGTGAAACGGACCAAATGGGTTTTGTCTATTACGGGAACTATGCCAGGTTCTATGAGATCGGCCGTACCGAACTAATGAGGAGCATCGGCATCCATTACAAGTCCATGGAGGAACAGGGAATTATGATGCCAGTGTTGTCTATGGAAGCGAAGTATCTACGTCCGGCAAGATATGATGATCTCATTGAAATCAAGACACGGGTCCGAACAATCAACGAAAATGCGATTGTCTTCGAATCGAATATCTATAATGAATCCCGTGAATTGCTCAACAGGGGTATCGTGAAATTATGTTTTTTGGACAAACATACGTACCAGAGAATACCTACTCCATCGTTCATTATCCAAAAGATAGCGGAATATCCCACCAAAAAACAGTAATCTGGCAATGTGAAAATACTTCAGAGAATCAAAACCAATAAAACGGTTCACAAATTATCTCAGTGGGCGCAAGAATCAAGCCTACCTGGGTTTGAAGGTGTACCGGTTTGGTCAGTCATTCGTTTGATGTATTTTGAAATGGTGTACGGGAATATAATGATCCGAGCCAATGCCATGGCTTTCACCTTGTTTATTTCATTGTTTCCCACCCTGATAATGTTGATCACACTGGTTCCCTACATCCCCATTCAGAATTTCGACACCATGTTATACAACTATGTGTTTGAATTCCTTCCGGAAAACGCTGAAGAATGGATGGTAACCACCATCAATGACTTAAGCCGGATTTCAAGAGGTGGTCTTCTCTCCATTTCGTTTATAATGGTCGTCTATTTTGCTTCCAACGGAATGTCCATGATGATAACAGGGTTTGAAAAAGCATTTGATACCACATTCAAAAATCGCAACTTCTTCCAGACCCGTTTCACAGCCATATGGCTTACCTTTCTGATTTTTCTAATGTTGGTAGCATCAGTAGTCGTCATTATTGCAACTAATTATTTGCTGGATTATTTTTTTACTTATGTCATCCACGCACAAAATCTAAAACCCCTGACTCAGATCATCAATGCATTGTTGACAGTGGCTGTTTTTTATTGTATTATCGCTGTGATATATCAGTTTGCTCCAGCATTCAGACAAAAACCCGGATTTCTGAGCCCAGGCTCGTTGCTGGCTACCCTGATGTTTATTATCACCTCCCTTGGCTTTGCATATTACGTCAACAACTTTGCAAACTACAACAAGATCTATGGTTCCATTGGGGCTGTTATCGTACTTATGGTTTGGCTTGAAATCAATTGCCTAATCCTCCTTCTAGGTTTTGAACTCAACGCAAGCATTGCCCTGAACAGAGATATTGGATCTATAAAAGACTACGATTCATATAAAGCTTACAGACTTGAAAACACCTGATCTACATAGGTCAATTCAATGACCAATTTCTGACATACCTACACGATTGACAGATCTTCCTGGATATCCAATTCAGACTAGGGTGGTTTCCCTCATTATTTTAACAATAAGCCTTCCATACCATATTCAGGATATTTTCTCTGTGTAAATTTGTACTTTTGTCCTACTTCACCAAATGACTGAAACTCTGTAACAAAAACTGGATACATGACTTATACCATCCAAGAAGTCAAGGATCGGAAATCACTCGATCGATTTATTGATTTCCCGTATTGGTTGTACAGAGGTAACCGCTATTGGGCACCTCCCCTCAAAAACGAGGAACGAAAATATCTGGTGGAGATCCCCGCAGTCGACCAGGGTATCATTACAACTCAATTCATCGTCAATAACAGTAAACAGGAAGTTGTAGGGAGAATTCAAGTGATTATCAATTACCACGAAATTGAATTTTCAAAAGAAAATACCGCCCGATTCAACAAAATTGATTTCATCGATGATCCGAAAGTTTCAAAACTCCTACTGCAATCGGCTGAAGAATGGTGTGAATCCCATGGTATGGACAGATTGATTGGCCCTTTTGGATATTCCAATCTTGATGCAGCAGGTACTTTGACTGAGGGTTTTGAGGAGTTGTCATGTGCTTCAGCCAATTACAATTACCCCTACTATTTAAGCCATTTGAAAGATGCAGGTTATCAATACTACCTGGAATGGTTGGAACATGAATTTAACGTCCCTGATAGGATTCCAGAGAAAGTCAGCAAATTTTCTGATCTGATCAGAGAGCGTTATAAGCTGTCAACTGCCCCCTTCCGAACTCCTGCAGAAAAAACCAAATACAGTCGTCAAATTCTTGAATTAATTAATATCTGCTATGCCCATCTCCCTGGCTTTGTTCCCCTTTCCGAAGAATTGAAAGCTTATTATCATAAAAAATATATGCCTCTAGTGAATAAGGATTACATTTCATTAATTGTGGACGAAAAGGACAAATTGGTAGGATTTGGTCTAACTATTCCCTCCTATACGCGGTCACTCCAAAAAGCCAATGGTACGCTCTTCCCATTTGGCTTTTACCATCTTTGGATGGCTTCTAGAAAAAATGATCGGGCAGAAATGTTATTGATTGCAATCCACCCTGAATACCAACAAAAAGGCCTCACCTCCCTGATTTTTGAACAAATCCTGCGAAAGTATATCGATAATGGTATCAAAAAAGTAGAAAGCAACGCAGAACAAGTGGAGAATAAAAATGTCCGTAACTTGTGGCGTGACTATGATTATCGTTTACATAAAAAACGGTTATGCCTCTACAAAGACCTTAAAGAATAGCTGAAGTAAGTCTGATGTTATACCCTATACACAACCTGAATCCTGGATCATCCCCATACCTGATCGAACCCCTATGGTTTTTATAGGCATCTTTTATTCTAGCAAAACAGCATCGTGAACCCAATACCCCCGGATAAAAAAAACCTGCTATACTTTAATAAGTCCAATGTACGATCTTGATGTTCCATGAGATTTCGAAATTTGCATGGAGATGCATCATGGGAAGTTTATATGACTCCCTCCAAATTAGTTTCCAAAGTTTAAACTCCCATTTTTTCAGGTTGCAGCCGTCTATCGCTTTATCAAAAAACGTAGGACAGAACATTTGGAAAGCGGCCGGATATTATGAATGAATTGTCAATCCGTATGGTGGCGCATGGCATATTTTATCCACTAATCTGGTATTCTATTGCATAAGTAATATGTACCTATGACGTGATTGTTTTTTGTCGTACTTTAGAAACAAAACCGAGCATTGGACAACTCTACGTGACTTTCGGTGATGAAGGTACGGTGAAAAGAAGCCGTCATAAGTGTCACGGATTTGGTGATCGGTGCACTGGTTTATTATAAGCACCCGCTTCTGAAACAAGCAGCGGAGAATGCTCAAACCTCAAGGTTGTTTACAACTATTCAGCCTGATACATAACCCGGAATATTTCAGAATGATCGCCAGAAACCAGGTGCAACATATACATTCCCGGAGCCATGAAATAAGATCCATCCAGATGCAATTTTTGATGCCCACGATCCAATTCAAATCGTTGTTCGGCGATAAACCTTCCACGACTATCCAGGATTCGAACATGAGTAGCACCTGCCTCTTCCTGATAAAACCGGATATTCACTTCGTTCGAAAACGGATTGGGATAGGCAAAGGAACTGAGCCCCATTTCACCGGCTTTTTGTTCCTCCATAGCCAATCTGATTTCTTTAGAAATACCATGTTGAATATCTTCTCTTGACACGTTCCTCACTATCTCATTTTTCCTTACCCTATCCAGGTTTGACTGGCAGGTGTCCATCAGAGTAAGCATCTGTGTCAACATAGTAGTTTCATTGGAGCAAGTATCAAGATAGGTCCATACACGATTCACTTCGATACGGTCAGGATCCTCGCTTGAATATGTGATCACAAATTTATAGTCGACTTCAAAACTTCTCATAGAATCTCCCTTATATAGAGGTTGATCACTAACGGGCAACACAATTCTACCTGAGGTATCCCGTTCCAGGGTTCCACAAACTACCGTGTCAGCAGGTACTACAAATACTGACTCTGTCAAAGGACAGGTAGGTTGGAATACGATACGTTGTTCGAAGGTATCCCGAGCCACCACCGTGTCACACTGGGATTCGACAATAAACTGCCGGGTCAGACCAATAGCACCACACAGATTGTATTCCTCTTTAAGGATTTGCCGTATAGAGAACTTATCGGGACAATCGGACTGTATGACACCATTGCTTATCTTCTTTTCGGAATCAATGGGGACCCCGTCCTGGCATTCCATCGTATATATCGTGATGCTATCAACCAGACTAGTATCTGATTTGATCTCATACCTTCCAAATATAGCATCTAATAACTCTGCTGCTAAATCGGTTTGCCCTTTCCGGTAGGAGTCCAAAGATAGATTTACGATACTTTTATATGTTTCGTCATAGGATTTTTGGGATAAAAAGATATCGTCCAGGGGTAGGAGTCTAACAAATTGAACTGTGTCTTCCACCGGTTCTTCAGGTTCTTCAGGTTCTTCGGGATCTTCAGGCTCCTCAGGGTCTTTCGGATCATCATCCCTGCAGAGTCCATCGACCATAATCTTTTGTTCTACCACGAATTTCTTTCCTGAACATTTTTCCGAAAATTCCCAGGTCCGGATGACCACATACTTTCTGTTCTCCAGGATGAGTTTGTAGTGCTTATCGTGATACGATACCAGGATATTTGAAGAACCACAACCGGAATCCCATCCTTTATATAAGGATACCGGTTCAATGTAATCCGGCAAATCGATATGGTTGTTGTCTATGTATTTAATGGGTGCACACATATATTGCACATCCGGAATGTACAACATATCTTTTGAGAATGAACAGCTCGGTACTACATGGATCTTTTGGGTTAATTTTAGGGTATACTCGTACCCACCGCACCAGGCACCTATTTTAAAATTGCGGATGATGGTTCCTGTACCGCATTTACCCAATTCCGGCCAAACATCCTGAACGACTGTAATCTCACAGTCATCCACATATCCCAGTCGAACCTTATCATAGACAAGTTTCTTCTCAAGGTAGGGTTCGTACTTATTCTTTACATGGCCCGCCGACGGTGGTTGGGAGACCGTTTTGTATTTGGTAACACATTCAATATCCTTGATAGACATATGGGTAGGTAAATTCTTCCCATATTTATCCATGATCCAAGTCGAACTTTTTATCCAGGCTGTTTTGTATGTCCCAAATGCTTCATCTAAGCGGGATTTTGCAGCTGCATTCCATTTCGGAGAATTATTTTTGGCTGCATCCTCAACGATATCCTTGTAATACTTT
>Ga0079224_100000861_pt1 | contig 32585 bp, 32 predicted proteins | sample Stecom2015_FD_80414 | JGI IMG/M metagenome (GOLD analysis project Ga0079224, IMG submission 80414) | Agricultural soil microbial communities from Utah to study Nitrogen management - Steer compost 2015 | ecosystem: Environmental > Terrestrial > Soil > Agricultural land | place: USA: Utah... | reverse complement strand
GCTGGTGCTCGCCGCGCGCGACCTCGGCTATCCACTGGTCATCCGCCCCATAGGTCCCGTCAACCGGCTGTGCGGCCGCAAGGCGCTGATCGTCCGCGACCCGGCCGAACAGAAGCGCCTCCTGCCGGCCTGGCCGCAGGAACAGGAGGCGCTGCTGCTGCAGCGGATGGCGCACGGTCCCCGCCGCAATGTCTACTTCGCCGCCTTGGACGGGCGCGTCGTCCGCAGCCTCGAGACCGCCATCATCAGGACCGATGCCAGCGATGGCACCGGGCTTGCCGTAGAGGGCGTCACCTGTGCGCCCTCGCCCGGCCTGTCCCGCGACACGGCAACCCTTGTCGCGGCGCTGAACTACACTGGCATCGGGCTGACCCAGTTCATCGTCGACGAGGCGGCCGGCACCAGCTGCCTGCTCGAGCTCAATCCCCGCATCGCCGGCAGTCATGCCGTGCCCGAGGCCGCCGGCCTCGACCTTACCGGTCTTGCCGTGAGCCTCGCACAGGGCAGGACCGGGGATGCCGGCAGAAGCATAGTTCCGCGGTCGTTCCGCTATGCCTGGACGTACGGGGACCTGCGCGGCCTCGCGGCAGCGCTGGCCAATGGCGACGTTGGTCCGGCGGAGGCGGCCGTCTGGTTCGCGCGGGCAGCCCTGACGCTCCTCCGCGCCGACGTCCACATGACCTGGTCGGTGTCCGATCCCGCTCCCGCGCTGGCACTGTTCCTCCGCCATCTGCCGGGCATGCACCGGCTGTTGAACCTGGTTCCCGGTTCCAGGGCCCGTTCCGGTTGGAAACATGCTTCAGCGAAACGATAGCCCCGCGGTCTCCTCGCCGGCGGCGCCGCTGGTCGCCACCGTCGACACCCTCGACGGCGGCACCTGGGACCGCATGCTCCAGGCCTTTGCCGACGCCCGCTACGAGCAGACAGCGGCTTGGGCGGAGCCGCTGTGGGGCGCATCGCGGCTGAGCCGCCTGCTGGTCACCCGCGCCGGCATGCCTGTAGCCGCCGTCCAGATGGTTCTGCTCAAGCTGCCGGTGCTGGACCGGGGGCTCGCCTACGCCAAGTTCGGGCCGGTCTGGCGGCTGGCGGGCGGCATGCCCGATCCGGCCGTCCTGGACTTCACGCTGCGCGCCGTGAAGCAGGAGTATGCCGACAAGCGCAAGCTCCTGGTGAGCATGCTTCCGCCGCCGGATGCCGACGCCGCCGGACCGGTGACGATGGGCCTCGCCCGCCACGGATTCCGGCGCCGGCGCCCGTATGGCGATGCGTGCCGCTACCTGGTCGATCTGTCGTTGAACCCCGACGAGCAGCGCGCCAGCCTCGACCAGCGGTGGCGCTACAATCTGCGCAAGGCCGAGGCGCACGGTCTTGCGGTCCGCCGGGAACAAGGGGAACCGGCGCTCGCCGAGTTCATGGCGATCTACCGCCGGATGATCGCCCGCAAGGCGTTTGCCGATCGATCGGGCATCGCCACCCTGCCGGACCTCATCGACCGCCTGCCGCCACGGTGCCGCCCGGAGCTCGTATTCGCCCGCCACGACGACCGCGTCGTCGCCGCCGCCGCGATCGGCCGGATCGGCGACACTGCGACCTATCTCTGGGGAGCAACCAGCGAACAGGGCCTCGAGCTTCGCGCCGGGTACGTGCTCCACTGGTGGATCGTCGACCACCTTTCGACGGCCGGAGCCCGCTGGTACGACCTCGGCGGCGATGTCGGCGAACAGGGGCTGCGACAGTTCAAGAAGGGGCTGGTCGGCAAGCGCGGGACGATCCTCGAACTTGCCGGCGAATGGGACTGTTGGTCGAATACCGTGAGCCGGCTGGTGAGCGATGCGGCGTTCGCGGTGCGTGCATTCCGCAGCCGGCAAGGCGGGCCGCAGGAATGAAGGCGGCGGGTTTCATGCTGCTGTTCCGGCGCTCCGCGACCCTCATGCTGGCGCGCATCATCGGTTCGGTCCTGACCCTCGCCGCCCAGGTAGCGCTGGCGCGCGCGCTGGGTGCGGAGCAGCTCGGCGTCTACGTCATCGGCTTTTCGCTCGCCGGCGTGCTGTCGATCCTGTGCGCCTCCGGCTACCCGAGCATCGCCGCCCGCTATACCGCCGAGTACCGTCGCGACGAGCGGCCGGACATCCTCGCCGGATTCATCCGCGCTGCGCGCCTGCACATCGGCGTGATCTCCACGGTCCTCTTGGCAATTTCGGCCTGTATCCTGTTCGCCGTGCAGCGGGACATGAGCGACGACATGCGGATGGCGTTGCTCATCGGCGTTGCCGCCGCGCCTGCGTTTGCCCTGGTCCGCTTCCATGGTGCGTTCGCCAACGGCGTCCGCCGCTACTACGTCTCCTACCTCCCCGATCTGGTTGCCCGGCCTGCCCTGTTCCTTGCGCTCCTGATCGCCATCGTCCAGCTCACGGATAGCGCGTCGGGCACGCTGCTGCTCGCGGTCCACATCGTGCTCTGCGCGCTGCTTGCGATCGTCCAGTGGATCCTGCTGCGGCCGGTGCAGACCTATGGCCGCCGGCCGGCCGCATTCGAATGGCGCAGATGGACGGCGAGTTCGTCGCCGCTCATACTGGTCGTCATCTTCGGCTCGTTCTTCGGCGATCTCGACATCCTGATGCTCGGTCTCGTGCTGCCGGCCGGCGATGTCGCCGTGTTCAGCGTCTGCCTGCGCATCACCATGCTGATCGCCTTCGGCATCCAGCTGGTCCACCAGATCGTGCTGCCGGATCTCGCCGAGGCCCATGCCGGCAACGACCGGGCGAGCCTCGAGCGCGCCATCCTGAACGCCAACCGGCTGAACTTCTGGGCCGCCCTCGCCGCCCTGCTCGGGCTGTGGGCGTTCGGCCCGATCCTGCTGTCGCTGTTCGGCGAGGAGTTCCGCATCGGGCAGCAGGCGCTTGTCCTGCTCGCCGCCGCCCAGGTGATCCGGGCGGCCGCCGGCCCCTCGACGCAGCTCATGATCGTCGGCGGCGAGGAACTGCGCACCCTCATGGTGTTCGGCGTCAGCACGCTGGTGCTTGGCGCGCTCAATCTCGCCCTGGTGCCGGTCTGGGGGCTCGAAGGCGCCGCATGGGCGGTGGTCCTGACGACGCTGCTCTGGACGTTCTGGCTCGGCGGACTGTGCCGCGCCCGCCTCGACTACCGTTGCTGGGTGTTGCCGCCGCTGCCGCTGCGCCACTCCGCCCGTGGCTGGCGCCAGGATGCATGACCCGGGCAACGCGTTGCGGCGAGGCTGGCCCAGTTCCGGTCGGGTAAACGCCGGATCAACGCGGCCCTCTTGTCAGCCGCGGTGCCGGCGAAGCGCCTGTTCGAGCAGGTCCACCATTTCCCTGCGCAGCCGTTCGGGCGCCAGGATCTCCACCGTGTCGCCCCAGGTGAACAGATGATGCGCCAGCTCCCGCAATCCGCCGGCCCGGAACCGGACGGTCAGGCTGCCGTCTTCCCCCATCTCCTTGTCTTGTGAGGGGTGGAACCGGTAGCGGTCCGCGTCGGGTGCCGCCTCCGGCGAAAAGCGCAACACGATGTCGACCGGGTCTTCCTGGAACACGCCGAACGATCGCGCGGCAAACTCCTGCAGGTTGAAGTCCGGCGGCGGCGATCCCGGCTCGTCCTCGATCCGGAGGTTCCCGATCCGGTCGATCCTCCACATTGCCGGCCGCTCGTGCCTGACCTCGGGACCGACGAGGTAATCCACCTTTCCGACCAGGATCCCGTAGGGTACCACCTTGCGGCGAAGGGTATTGCCTTCCCGGTTGGTGTAGTCGAACGACACGCACTTCATCGCCATCAGCGCCCGGCGCAGCCCGGCCAGTGTGTCCGGATCGCTGGGCAGATGCGGGCCGGCCCGTTGCACCAGTGCCTGCGCCTGCGTCAGGACTTCGACATCGGGCGCGAGCCTGAACCGATCGCCGGCACGCAACGAGGCACGGATCTTGTTCGCCAGGTTGCTCAGCAGTTCCGCCCGCGCCTCGTTGCCCTTGTTGACCTGGTCCTTGACCGCCAGCTCCAGCTCGGCCATCTCTTCGTATGTCGGCGCCTGCATGAACCCGTGAAGCCCGCCGGGAATCCGGTACCGCTTGCGGGCGCCGTCCTGTACCGCCTCGAGCTGCGGAAACAGCGCCTGAACTTCGTTCCGCCACCGCTCGGCCGTACGCCGGCTGACGCCGAACTCACGGGCGATCTCCTCGAGTGTGAGCCCTTCCGCGTTGCCGGCGAGGCGAATCGCAAGCCGAATCGGGTCGAGTTTCATCGCTTCCTCCCGCATACGACAGAATATGACGTACCGGGACGATAGCATGCCGGCAAAACAGGGAGAACCGGCATGGACAAGTACGAACGATACATTCTGCAGTTCTGCTTCCTTCGTCTGCTCGGGGTGCACACCAGCCAGCGGGCGAGGCGCGGGCCCGAGCCGCTCATGGAGTGGGCACGCGAGAACATCCGCCATCTGCTGGGGCGCGATTGTCCGGACATCGTCGACGGATGCACGGTCATCAGCGCAAGCGAGCTGCTAGCACACCTCCGTCCGCCGGCCCGCAAACCCGCCCCCTCGGCGTTGGAGAAGCGGCTGCGGTGGCTGGGCGACACCCTCAAGCTGACTCCGGTAGATCGCGAGATCCTGGGCCTCACCGTGCGCCTCGCCATGCACAAGCCGTTGCAGGAACTCTGCGAGGCAGGCTTCTCCAACCAGGTCGCGAGCGACGAACTCTGCCCCGCCCGCATTTCGGCGCTGACGGGAAGGCAGCAGTGGAACATCCGCGAGCGACTGAAGCCCACGTCGCCGCTGCTCCTGCAGCGGCTCCTCGAGGATCGTGGCGGCGGCGACATCGCTGCTTCCGAACTCGTCCGCCGGATCGTTCAGATACCGACGACGAGGCCGGACAAGCTCAGGGAGTTCCTGATCGGTACCCCGGCCACGGCCGAGCTCGCCTGGGACGATTTCGCGCATCTCGGTGACGAGCGGGAACCGGTCGAGGCCCTGCTCCGGGCAGCGCTCGAAAGCGGCAAGCCGGGGGTCAACATCCTGTTCTACGGCGACGCGGGAACCGGAAAGACCGCCTTCGCCAAGACCCTGGCGGAGCGTCTGGGCGCAGCCGCCATCTTTGTCGGCGAGGTTGACGAGGACGGCCGCGAGCCGGGCCGCTACGAGCGCATAGCCGCCTTCGCCGTGACCCGCGCGCTCGCCGGCCGTGCCGGACGGACGATCCTCGTGGTCGACGAGGCCGAGGACATCTTCTGCGGCGTCGACGAGGCCAACGCGGGCTCGCGGCGCGGTTCCAAGGTGTTCATGAACCGCCTCGTGGAATCGACCGAGGCGCCGACGATCTGGATCACCAACCATCCAGAGCTGCTGGGCTCTGCCGTGGTCCGCAGAATGTCGACGGCGATGCGGTTCCCTACCCCGTCGCGCACCGTCCGCCGGCGGATGCTCCAGCGCATGCTGGATCGTCACGGCGTGGCGTTCGGGGACGAGGACATCGAGCGCCTCGCCGGCCTCGATGCGCCGCCGGCGATCCTCGACACGGCGATCCGGACCGCTTCGGTCGCCGGTTGCGAGCCTGCGGCCGCCGAGCGGGCCGCCACGGCGTTGATGCGGGTGATGAACGACCGCGCATGCGCCACCGTGTCGGTTCCGCCCGTTCTCGACTTCGACCCGGCGCTGTCGTCTGCCGACACCGACCTCATGGCGCTCGCCGACCGGGTGGCGCAGTCGGACTACCGGGCGCTGTCGTTCTGCCTGTCGGGTCCATCCGGTACCGGCAAGAGCGCCTATGCCCGCTACCTCGCGCACCGCATCGGTCTCGACGTGGTCGAGAAGACCGGCGGCGACCTCCTGTCGATGTGGGTCGGCGGCACCGAGCAGGCAATCGCTGCCGCTTTCGCGGAGGCGCGCGATCGCGACGCGATGCTGATCGTCGACGAGGTGGAGGGGCTGCTGGCAAGCCGTGCCGGTGCCGATCACCGCTGGGAAATGACCCAGGTCAACGAGTTCCTGACGCAGATGGAACGGCACCCCCTGCCGTTCGTGTTCACCACCAACATTGCCGAGGCACTCGACCCGGCGAGCCTCAGGCGCTTCCTGTTCAAGATCCGGTTCATGGCGATGACGCCGGACCAGGCGGCCGAAGCATTTCGCCGCTCGTTCGGTCAGGAGCCGCCGGCAGGCCTTGCGCAACTGGAGGGGCTGACACCGGGGGATTTTACCGTCGTCGCCCGCAAGGCGCGGATCCTCGGCGAGCGCGACCCGGCCCGGCTTCTCGGCTGGCTTGTCGAGGAAGTGTCCGCAAGGCCGGGCGCTGCCCGCGCGCCGATCGGGTTCCGGCAGTAGGCCGGCAGGCCCCTGCCGGCGGCAAGGTCAGGGCGCAGGTCGCGGCCTCCTGATGCCGGCATCGTTGCGGCCATCGCCGGGCTCGATTCGGCGATGGCCCGGATTTGTGATTCTTCCACAACACGATGGCGGAGGATCCTGTGACACCGCCTCAACATGCCGAAGATCAGTTGCGCGCCGGCCCCCGCGAACACCGAGCCGCAACAACCGACGTTTGTGCGACCCGTCTCCGGTTCAACGCGGGCGCGGCAGGGCGGTGCGGACCACCGCTTCCACGGTCGCTCCCGCGGACAGCACGTGTCGGTCCCATCCGTTGAGGCCGGCCACCATCAGTCCCGCCGGCGGGGTTCCCGGCTCATGCATCGGGATCGACAGCGCACAGCCGTCGAGGAAGTTGAAGACTGCCGTGTTGCGAAGCGTCAACGCATTGGTCCGGAAGTACGTGTCGTCGTCCTCCAGGTCGGAGAACGCCGGCGGCAGGATCGCCACCGTCGGCATGAGCAGTGCGTCGATGCCGTGCACACTCCGGCCAACTTCGGCGATCATCCGCCGCCGCGCTTCGACGAAGTGGATGTAGTCGCTCGCCGAATGAGCCTTGCCGAGGGTGATCCGTTTGGCGACCCGCGGGTCGTAGCGGCCGAAATGCGCCTCCAGCATCGGCTTGTGCAAGGCGTAGGCTTCCGCCGACAGCATGCCGCCGTTGGCATAGAGTGCCGGGATCTCGGCGATCGCGGGCAGGTCGATGTCGACCAGCGCGATCCCCGTTGCTGACAGCTTGGTCAGTGCTGCCTCGAACGAGCGCGCCACGTGCTCGTCGAGGTCCTCGAGAACCAGCGTGCGGAGGACTCCGAAACGCAACCGTTCCGGCGCCGGCGGATCGATGTCGCCGTCACTGTCGCCGGCCATTGCCGCATCGAGTATGGCGCAGCAGTCGACGGTATGGCCGAACGGCCCGACGGAATCGAGGGAGAACGACAGTGGATACACCCCGTCGCGCGGCACCCGCGATTGGGTGGGCTTGTAGCCGCAGATGCCGTTGAACGCGGCGGGTATGCGACATGAACCGCCCGTGTCCGTGCCGATCGCGCCTGCCGCCATGCCATCGGCGACCGAGATGGCGGCTCCTGACGAAGAGCCTCCGGGAACCCGTCCCGTGGCCCGGTCCCAGACACAGGCGGGCGTGCCATAATGCGGATTGGCGCCGATCCCCGAATAGGCGAACTCGGTCATGTTGGTCCGCCCGATGATGATGAATCCGGCCGCCTTGAGCCGCGCCATCGAAGGCGCATCCCGGACCGCGGGTTCGTTGTCGCTCAGAAGGAGTGAACCTGCGCGCGTCACCTCGCCGGCCAGGTCGAACAGATCCTTGACGGATATCGGTATCCCGGCGAACCGTGACGGGTGGACCCCGCGCCGCCTGAGGCCGTCGACATGGTCGGCCGTCATGCGGGCGCCTTCCCGATCCACCGCGATGAACGTGCGCGCGCCCTCCCCGTCCGGTTGATCTATGGCCGCAAGGCAGCTTTCCACCAGCGTGCGGCTCTTCGTCCGCCCGGATTCAAGGTCAGCCGCAAGCTGGCGAAGCGCCTTCATCGTGTACCCGCACCCTCCGTCAGTTCCCCAGGACGTCCTTCACCGCCGCCACCAGCTGCTTCAGGCTGAACGGCTTCGGCAGGAACGCGAATTTCTCGTCGTTTTCGAGGTTCTTGCGGAATGCATCCTCCGCGTACCCCGAGATGAAGATGATCTTGGTGTCGACGCCGCGCTTGCGCAGTTCCTTGAGCAGCGTCGGGCCGTCGATCTCCGGCATCACCACATCCGAAACCACGAGATCGATCTCGCCCGGATGCTGGTCGATCAGCTCCAGCGCCACTTCGCCGCTGTCTGCCTCGAGCACCGTGTAGCCGCGCGACGTCAGGGCCCGCACGGCGAAGGCCCTGACCGCCTCCTCGTCCTCGACCAGCAGCACCGTGCCCTTGCCGGTCAGGTCTTCCGGCTTCTCCGCCTCGTCGCGGCTGCGCCTGGGCTGGGCCTCGGCGCCGCTCTCGGTGACCTCGTAACGCGGAAGGTAGATGCGGAACACGGTTCCCTTGCCGAGCTCGCTGTCGCAGAAGATGTAGCCGCCGGTCTGCTTGACGATGCCGTAGACGGTAGACAGCCCCAGTCCGGTGCCCTTGCCTACCTCCTTGGTGGAGAAGAACGGCTCGTAGATCTTCTCCATCACGTCCTTGGTCATGCCCGTGCCAGTGTCCGACACCTCGCACAGCACGTAGTCGCCGGCCGGCATGAGCTTCGGATCGATGGATCGCGATTCCTCTTCCGGCACGTTGGCGGTGCGAATGGTCAGGCTGCCGCCGTCGGGCATCGCGTCGCGCGCGTTGACCGCAAGGTTCATGATCACCTGCTCGAACTGGTTCACGTCCACCTTGACCGGCCACAGCTCGCGGCCGTGGATGATGTTGAGTTCGATCTTCTCGCCCAGCAGGCGCCCCAGCAGGTTGCCGAGATCGGCGATCACGTCGGTGAGCGACAGCACCTCCGGGCGCAGGGTCTGCCGCCGCGAGAAGGCGAGGAGCTGGCGCACGAGGTTCGCCGCCCGATTGGCGTTCTGCTTGATAGACATGATGTCCTGGAACGACGGGTCGGTCGGCCGGTGCCGGGCGAGCAGCAGGTCCGAGAAGCCGATGATCGCAGTGAGCACGTTGTTGAAGTCGTGGGCGACCCCGCCGGCAAGCTGGCCGATCGCCTGCATCTTCTGGCTTTGCGTGAACTGGACCTCGAGCGCCTTGTGCTCGGTCGTGTCGATCGCATAGACGATGAGGGTCGGCCCGTCCTCGCCGTGCTCCTCGATCCGGCTGATGTAGAACTGCCCGGTCCGGATCGGCTCGCCGGAAAAGGTCACGTCCACCGGCGGGATCCCGATCCTGCCCTGCCTCGCCGATTCCAGGGCCTGTGCCACCGCCTCGCTGCTGGCGTCGCTGACGAAGTCGAGCACCGACTTGCCGCGCACCGCCGCCTGGCCGATGACTTCGGCAAACGCACCGTTGGCTTCGCGGACCTGTCCGTTCGGGGCGAGCGTGGCGATGCCGATCGGGGCATTGTTGAAGAACCGGGCGAAACGCACCTCGGCCGCCCGCAGGTTCTCGGCGACGTCCGTGCCCGGCGACCGGTTCAGCACCAGCGAACGCGATGCGGCCTTGTTGCCGCGGCCGTCGAGCGTGACGCGGTGGATCACGCGGGCCGGCACGATGTGGCCTGCCTTGCTCACGAAATCGATGTCGAACACCTCGTCGGTCGACCCGCCGGCCGGTGCCTGCACCGAGCCGATTAGCCGTGCTCCTTCCGGTCCCATGATGTCGGAAAGCTGCAGCACTCCGCCGGTCGTCTCGGCAAGGTCGAGACCGAGCCATCCCGCCAGTGTCGCGTTGAGATACTGGATATGGCCCTGGGCGTCCGCCGAGAAGAATCCCGCCGGGGCGTGGTCGAGATAGTCGATGATGTGCTGCAGCTGCTGGAAGGCCCGTTCCTGGCTTGCCCGGTCGGCCGTCATGTCGGCGACGGTCCACAGGGTCAGCTTGCCGCGACGCGGCGTCTCGACAGGCCGCACGGCGATCCTCAGCCACGCCGCCCGATCGGGATGGGCGCCCGGCGCGGAGCTGCCCTCGACCAGCCGCAGGTCCTCATGCGCCGGGACGCCCTTTCGCGCCGCTTCGGCAAGCCTGTAGATGTGATCGGCGACGTCGGGGTATCCGGCATACAGGACTTCGATCCCGCTCACCCGCTCGCCTTCCGCCGCGTCGGCAAGGACGCGGTAACCGGCATTGGCGGCAATCACCCGGCCGAGGGAATCGGTCACCGCACAGGCTTCGGGCAGGCTCTCGAACAGATGTTCATGAAGGTCGTCGGCGTCGCCACCGGAGCCGACCCTGATCAAGCCGGCGATGCCGGCTGCCAGCGCCAGCACGCCGACGGCGGCAAGCCCTCCGAGCACCGCCTGCAGCCAGGGTTCGGCCAGCAGCTCGCCGGTCAGCGCCAGCATCACCGCGGCTCCGGCCACGAACGCGATGCACGCGCCACCGATCGCCGGCATGCGATGCAGCCAGCTGCCTTCAGTCGCCACGCGCGGCTCGCCTTTCTGGACGCCGACATTGCTCATGCGTTGGCGCCGACCCTCATCTCCAGCATCACCATCCCAGACGATAGTCCCTTCAGCGCGTCAGGTCATGCGGCGGCGGGCGCGACCGCGCAGCTGCATGACATAACCGATGACCTGCGCCACGGCGCGGTAATGTTCCGGCGGGATTTCCTCATCGAGTTCGACTGTATCATGCAAGGCTCGTGCTAGGGGCGGATTCTCGATCACCGGAATCCCGTTTTCGGCAGCAATTGCCCGGATTTTCAGAGCAATCGAATCGATACCCTTGGCGAGGCAGACCGGCGCATTCATCCCCTGCTCATACTTCAGCGCGACCGCGAAGTGCGTCGGGTTGGTGATCACGACCGTGGCTTCCGGCACCTTTGCCACCATCCGCCTGCGGCCGCGCTCGATGCGTACCTGCCTGAGCTTCGCCCGGACCGACGGGTCGCCTTCCATCTGCTTGTATTCGTCGCGCAGCTCCTTCACGCTCATGCGCTGCTTCTGATACCAGCTGTGCCGCTGGTAGAGGAGGTCGAGGCCGGCGATGATGGTCAGCGCGACGACGACCGCGGTCAGCATCCTGAGCGCGAGCTGATGGACCGACGGCAGGAGAAGGTCCACGTCGGTCCCGACCATTCCGTCAAGCCTGTCGCGTTCGGGCCACATCACCGCGAACATGACGGCGGCGACGATGCCGAGCTTGGCGAGGCCCTTGGCGAAGTTGACCAGGCTCGAGACCGAGAACAGCCGCTTCCAGCCGGCGGCCGGAGAGATCTTGCTGAGCTTCGGCATCATCCGCTCGCCGGTGAACACCGGCCGGTGCTGCAGTAGGTTGCCGGCGACGGCCGCCGCGAACAGCAGCGCCAGCGGCACCAGCAGGGCCCCGAACACGGCACTGCCGGTAGTCGTGGAGATGTCGCGCAGGTTCGCCCCGTCGACCGTGATCGCGTGAGGATGGGCGAGGAAACCCTTCAGCGTCGCCGCAAGCGAGGCGGCCATGTCCTTCGAGAACACCAGCACCACCACCGTGGCGCCGAGGATGACGAACCAGGTGGTGACCTCCTGGCTCTTCGGCACGTCGCCCTTGCAATGGGCCTCCTCGAGACGCCGCTGCGTCGGTTCTTCCGACTTTTCGTGGTCGTCCTGGCGGTCCTCGGCCATGCGCCCCTCACCGGATGAAGGCCGAGAGCGTGGTCTCGAAGTAGTCGAGGTACCACAGCATCATCGTGCTCAGGAGCAGCATCAGCAGCAGGAAGCCGAGCAGGATGTTGGCCGGCATCGCCAGGAAGAAGATCTGAACCTGCGGCATCAGCCGCGACAGGATGCCGAGTCCCATGTAGAAGATCAGGCCGAACACCAGGAACGGCGCCGCGAGCTGGATGCCGATCTGGAAGATCCCCGCCGCGATCTCCACCGCGAGCCGGCTGAAGTCGTCGAACGGCAGCGCGCGGCCGGGCGCGAACAGGAGGTAGCTGTCGTGCAGGGCTGCAATCAGCAGATGATGCAGGTCCAGCACGAAGATCAGGGTGGTCGCCAGCACCGCGAGGAAGCTCGAGAACAGCGCGCTCTGCGTGCCCTGGGCCGGATCCACGTTCTGCGCGAACCCGAGTCCGGTCTGGAACGCGATGGCTGTGCCCGCCACGTGGACGGCGCCAGTCACCATCCGCGCGGCGAGCCCGATGAAGACGCCGACGACGATCTCCCCGAGCAGCGCCGCGACCAGCGCCGGAAACGTTCCCGGCACGCCCGAGTACGCGCCCTGCACCACCGGCAGCATGACCAGCGTCAGCACCAGCGCCAGCACCAGCCGCAGCCGTGCCGGAACCGACGCGTCGCCGATCCCCGGCATGGCCATCACCATGGAGCCGAGCCTCGCGAATATGAGCAGGAACACGAATGCGGTCTGCGCGTCGAAGGTGACGGTCATGCCAGGCCGGCTGCAGCCCCGCGATACCCCGGCGTCATCCGCCGACGATGTAGAGGCTGATCCGCTCCATGTAGCCCGCCATGACCTGGCCCATGAACGGAAGCATCGCCAGCATGGTCAGGAAGATGGCGAGGATCTTGGGCACGAAGACGAGGGTGATCTCCTGGATCTGCGTGAGCGCCTGCAACAGCGCGATCGCGACGCCGACCGCCAGCCCGACCAGCATCAGCGGGCTCGCCACCTTGATCAGTGCCCAGATGGCTTCCCGGGCGACATCCAGCACCTCGGCTCCGCTCACGTTCCCCTCCCGATCCGCCTGGTCCGTTCGATCGTCAGATCGGCATCCGCATGATCTCCTGATAGGCGGAGATCACGCGGTCGCGCACGCTGACGAGGGTCTGCACCGCCACTTCGGTCTCGGCGACGGCGGTGACCACGTCGACGAGGTCGGCCTTGCCGGCGGCATGGGCGAGCGTCGCCTTGTCGGCCCTGGCACCGGCGGCGGAGACGTGATCGAGCGCCTGCTGCATCAGCGCCGCGAAATCCTCGCCCGACTGGGCCGGCTTTGCGGCGCCGCCGGTCGCCGTTCCGACGGCGTGGCGCGCCGCCGCCGCATAGGCGTTCGCCGCCACGGTTGCCAGTGCGCTCATCGCTGTCCTCCTCGATCAGCCGCCAGCCGGCGTCAGATGTTGATGATGTCGATGGTGGCGAGCGCCATCCGCCGCGACGCCTGCACCACGTTGAGGTTCGCCTCGTAGCTGCGCTGCGCCTGCCGCATGTCCATCATCTCGATCATCGGGTTGACGTTCGGCATCTCCACGTAGCCATTCTCGTCGGCCGCCGGATGGCCGGGCTCGTAGCGGCGGACGAAGTCAGACTGGTCGAACTGCACCCGCCCGAGGCGGACCTCGTGGGCGCCGAGCGCCCGGCTGTAGACGCTCTGGAAGCTCACCAGCCGGCGCCTGAACGGTTCGCCGTCGGGGCCGTTGGCCGTCGAGTTGGCGTTGGCCAGGTTCTCCGCGATCACCCGCATCCGCCCGCTTTGCGCCTTGAGGCCGGAGGCGGCGATGGCAATGCTGGTCTTGAGGTCCATGGATCAGGCTCCTGTGTGCGTGCCGTGGTCGCTACTCGGGCCGGCCGAGCGCCATGCGGATCAGGCCGATCGACTTGCGGTACAGCGACACCGCGGCCTGGTGGTCCATCTGGTTGGCGGCAAGCTTCATCATTTCCTCCTCGAGGACCACCGCGTTGCCCGACGGCGTGGTCTCCCAGCCGTCCGCCTTCTTGACGTCGAACCCGTCGCCCGACCGCCGTGCCGCCGCCGGTGCGATGTGGGCCGCGTCGGTGGTCACCGCGGCGACCGTGGCACGTCCCTCCGCCCCGCTCACCAGTTCCTCGAACCGCGGCGTCGCGAGCTCCCGCGCCCGGTAGCCGGGCGTGTCGGCATTGGCGACGTTCTCGGCGAGGACGCCCTGGCGCACCTGGTGCCAGCGCATCTTCGTGCGCAGCACGTCGAATACGGGAATGTCGGTGAGTGACATGGCTCCCCCCAGGCCTTGCCCGGCATCGAGGGCATCGCCACCGGCACGTGCTTTTCCGGCCGCCCCTCGGTCTCAATCTGGTATTGATTGGTAAATGGAACGTTAATTCTGGTAGGATTTGGTTAACCTTGAATTTCCAGCATTTCTGCGGCCTTTAACGATTCGTTAGCCTTATGCTAGGCAATTTGTGCCCAATGATTGGCCGGCACCCGGCGCCAGGCGGAGATCGGAGCCGATGGAGATCAACCAGATAACGCAGATCGGGCTGGCGCTGGTGCTGGTCCTCGCTCTGATCGGAATCCTGTTCTGGCTGTTGCAGAGGTTCGGCGCCGGCGGCGGCGGCCGCGGCCGCCGCGGACATCGCCTCGGCGTGCTCGAGTTCGCCTTCGTCGACAAGAAGCGCCGCCTCGTCCTCATCCGCCGCGACAACGTCGAGCACCTGTTGCTGATCGGCGGCCCGCAGGACGTGGTGGTCGAGTCCGGCATCGGCGCGACGCGCGAGCCGGCGCACGACGAACCGCGCCTCGAGGCGGCACCCCGCGCACCCGACGTCGGCCTCGCTCCGGTCCCGCCGCCCGTCGACCGCGTCGGGCCGCCGCCGCGGCGGCCGGAGCCGGCGCCGCCGAGGCGGCTGGAACCGCAGCTGCGGCCGACGCCCCGCGAGTCAGCACCCGAGCCGCAGTTGTCCCCGGACCTCCCGCCCGAACGGATGGAGCCGGCACCCGAAGCCCGCCCTGGCCGGCCCGACGACCGGTACGAGATGCCGGCGCCGGAGGACGATCGCATCGACACCCGCCAGCCGCCGCTGGACGAGGATTTCGAGCCGGCTCCCCCGCCGCGCGATCACGACGACGCCTACGAGGACGATCGGCTGTGGCCCGAGGATGACCGGCCGCGCCGCGTGCCGCCGCAACGGCGGTGGCCCGAGGCGCCGGAGCCGGACCCGGACCGCAGGCCGGTACGCGACGACATCGAGGACGACCGCTTCGGCCGCCGCCGGCCGTTGCCCGACGACGACGGCGACTACCCGCGGCGGCGGCCCTATGCCGACCGCCACGAGCCGCGCGAACCCGACCGGCCGGATCCGCGCGACGTCGATCGCCGCGCCGATCCCGGCAGCATCAGGCCCCGCGAGGAGCGCTGACATCCATGCGGAGCCGGGTTGCCGGACCCCTCAAGCGACTGTTCCCCCTGCTGATGCTTACCGCCGCCGCCGCGGTGAGCGGCGATGCCGCGTCGGCCCAGGAGATCTCGATCAGCCTCGACGGTGGCACCGGCGTCACCGAGCGGGCGATCCAGATCATTGCCCTGATCACCGTCCTGAGCCTCGCCCCCTCGATCCTCGTCATGGTCACCTCGTTCACGCGGATCGTGGTGGTCCTGTCGCTTTTGCGCACAGCCCTCGGTGTCCAGCAGTCGCCGCCCAACGCCGTCATCATCTCGCTTGCCCTGTTTCTCACCGCATTCGTCATGGCGCCGGTGTTCACCAAGGCCTACGACGACGGCATCCGCCCGCTGGTCGGCGCCGAGATCGAGATCGACGAGGCGTTCAGCCGCGCATCGAAGCCGTTCCACGCCTTCATGATGCACAACGTCCGCGAGAAGGATCTCGCGATGTTCGTCGACATGGCCAGGGCCGAGCGCCCCGAGAGCCCCGACGAGGTGTCCCTCACCGTCCTCGTCCCCGCCTTCATGATCTCCGAGTTGCGCCGCGCCTTCGAGATCGGCTTTCTCCTGTTCGTGCCATTCATCGTCATCGACATGGTGGTCGCCTCGGTGCTCATGTCGATGGGCATGATGATGCTGCCACCGATCATCATCTCGCTGCCGTTCAAGCTGGTGTTCTTCGTCCTCGTCGACGGCTGGCACCTGGTTACCGGGAGCCTGGTCCAGAGCTTCGGGACCTGATCTCCCACCGTCCGCATCACCCGTATTGATAGAACGTCGTTTCGCGTTGCACTGGCGCCGCGCCGCGGCGTGCCGTAGTCTCGTGGCTGCCACCGGCAGGCATTGGCGGCTGAAGATGCAACAGGCAGAGCTCGGTACCGGCGTGCGGGACAGGCTGCTCGCCGCCCCCGGCGCGGTGAAGGTGCCGATCACCGACTTCGATCTCTTCGTGCTGCGCGATTTCCTGACCGCGGCCGAATGCGAGAGGCTGATCCGGCTGATCGACGGCAAGCGCAAGCCGTCGCGGCTGATGGGCGACAACCAGGCGGAAGGCTTCCGGACCAGCGAGACCTGCAACCTCGATTCGCGCGATCGGCTGGTCGACGAGGTGGAGGCGCGGCTCGGCGCCCTGACCGGCATCGAACGAAGCCACGGCGAGTTCCTGCAGGGCCAGCGCTACGCGGTCGGCCAGCAATACAGGCCCCACCACGACTATCTGCGCACCGACGCCCCCTACTGGCCGCACCAGGAGAAGATCGGCGGCCAACGGACGTGGACCCTGATGGTCTTCCTCAATGTCCCCGAGAAGGGTGGCGAGACCCGGTTCCCGCTGGCCGGGGTGACGATCCCGCCACGGCTCGGCAGCCTCGTCGCGTGGAACAACCTCGACGCCTCCGGCGAACCCAATGCGGCGACGCTCCACCAGGGGATGCCGGTGGTCGCCGGCGTGAAGTACATCCTCACCAAGTGGTACCGGCAGCGTCCCTGGGGCGTCGCCGCCTGACGAGGTTCTTCAGTCGGTCGGCCGGTCTCCGCTGCCGCCGGCGCGTCCGGTCATCCGCTGCCGCCGCCCGACCCCGCCGCGGCCGCCGACTGTTCCGGCTTGCCGGCGTCGAACGTCGCCTCGAACCCGCGCACGAACGCATCGAGCGTGTCGATCGCGGCGATCTTGCCGGCCAGTTCGCGGAATGCCGTACCGTCACGGTCCGGCACCAGGCTGATCATTTCGAACGCCGACTGGTCGCTGGTCTGGCTCATCTGCGCCACGAACTTCTTGCGCAGCCGGTCGAGCGCCAGCCGCTCGTCCGCGAGCACGTATGATATGGCCGCCCGCAGGACATCCAGCCGTTCCGGCTCGCTCAGCGTCGCGCCCGTCTTCCAGGCGTCGCCCAGCAGACGCTCGAAGGCCTCGCCCGCCTCGCGCCACCGCTCGCCCCGCCACAGCGCTTCCGCCCGCAGCCTTTCGGCCTCCTGCCCCTCGACGTGATCGAGCAGGTCGACGGCGGCGCGCGTGCGGCCCACCTCGATCAGTGCGCGCGCCTCGATCAGCCGGCGCTGGTGCAGCACTTCCTCCGGCAGGACAGAGCGGCGGGTCCGCCAGATCGTCTGCAGGGCCTTCATCGGACGCTGGTTCATCAGGTGCACCAGCGCCAGGCGGGCGGCCACCTGCGAGCGCGCCGCCCCGGTGAGACGGTTGTCCACCTGGTGCTCGAGGATCTCCGCCGCCTGGTCGAGCAGGTCGACGGCAATCAGCCGCTCGGCCAGCATCCGGATCATGGCATCGCCATTGCGCCCGACCGGCGTCAGCTCCCTGAACTCGTAGTAGAGCGCGAGCGCCTCCACCGGCGGCAGGGTGTCGGCCTTGCCGTGCAGGAACAGGTCCTCGAACAGCTGCTTCATGCCGTCCTGGATGTGGCGGGAGAGCTCGGCGTCCGGGAACTGCCGGACCGCGGTGCGCATCGTCTCCAGCGCCCGGCGATATTCGCCGGTCTCCGCAAGCAGCCGGGAAAGATCGAGCATCGCCGCCAGTTCGATGTCATCGCCCCGCCACGTCACCGCGACCGTCTCCAGCCTGCCGATCGCCGTTGCGGCATCGATCGCCCCCGTCCGCAGGGCAAGTCCGGTCTGGTGAAGCACCGCTTCCGCCGCCGCCCGCCGGTCGCCGCTGGCGATGGCGTGTTCGAAGGCCTCCATTGCCTCGTCGCTGCGTCCGAGGGCGGTGAGCAATCGGGCTTCGAGCACGGTCGCTTCGGCGCGGTCAGGGTCCCGCATCCCGTCCTTCGGCAGTGCCTCGAGGTGGAAGCCGGCACCGGCGTAGTCGCGCACTTCCAGCGCCGCCCGTGCCGCGTGCAGCCGGAACATCGCCTGCTGCGCGTCGGGGTAGGCGGCAATCGTCTCATCCGATTTGCCGAACGCATCGTGCGCGGCCTGCCATTCCCCGAGCTGCGCGTGCATCACCCCGCGCCACAGCGTGGCGTGCGGGTCGCCTGCGAGGGCGTGTACCGAAAGGTCTGCCCTGGCGTCCTCGGGCCTGTGCATGGTGATGTTGGCGATCGCCCGCAGGGCGTTGAACGCCGGGTCCTGCTGCCGGTCGGGATCATGCTCCGCCACCAGCGCGAGCTGGCCGATTGCCTCGGCACCGAGTCCCTCGGTAACGAGCAGCCGCGCCAGGTCGAGGCGAAGGCGTGCCACCTCCTGCTCCGATGCCATGGCGATTGCGCGGCCGAGTTCGTCCCGGCGCCGGCTGAACCCGGCCTCGCTGCTCCAGGCCGCAAAATCGACCCGCGACGGATGGTCGGCCGCCGTGGTCGACCGGCGGTCCGACGCCGGGTCATGCAGGTGGACCGGCGACAGCGTCAACCCGGACCGGCGCGAAATGAAGAGCTCCTCGGTCGTCAGGCGGACCGCGAGGTCATCGACCAATGGTCTGATGGCGATGCCGTGCGCCGACTCGATCAGCTGGAATTCCACGAACTCGTAGGGCTTGGTGATGCCCCGCGGCGGCCCGAGGCCGGTGACGATCACCAGGTCGTCGCCGGCATCCGGATCGCTCACCTGGTGGACGGCTCCGGTATTGGCGAACGCGATCGAGACCTGTGAGGCTCCGTCGGACCGGAACCCTCGCATGAGCGACACAGGAGCCGTCGGCTCGATGACCATCTCACCGATGGTGAGGACCCAGGAAGCCCCCCGCGACCCGGCCGACGCAAGCGCCCGGTCGGTGAGCTGCAGCCGCACGATCTGGCTGTCTCCCGAGGTAACGACCTGGTGTCCGGCGATCCGGTCCTCGAAGCCTTCGGCAACCGGCGAGAGATCGATCGGTGGCGCTCCGTCGAACGCCAGCCACAACACCTGACCCCGCTGGAACACCGCCGCCGCCACCGGTTCGGCAAACGGGAACGTCAGCTTCAGGCTGTGGCCGACGCGTTCGGCCTCCACCCGCACGCCATCGTCAGTGACGGCAGGTGTTGCCGCCGCATCGGCGGCGGCTGTCTCCCGCCGTTCGCTGTCGTCGCCGTGCTCCGCCGCTGTTTCCGTAGGCCGCGCCTCCTCGTCGATTGCGTCGGCGTGCTCCGAGATATCGTCTTCGGCAATGGCGGCCGCGTCGCCGCCGGACCCGGATCGTGTTGGTTGCCCGTCGCCACCATCGCCCGGATCTGCAATGCCGGTTCCGTCCGCATTCAGGGGGAGCTCCGTGATCCGCGGCATTGCCGCATCCACCGGACCATCGTCCGTCACCGGCACGCTAGGCTCATCGGCACTCCGCGGCTCCATTGCCTCCATGCCATCGGCAGGCATCGTCGGTGGCTTGATGACCACGAGATCCTGCTCTCCTCCCGATACCGGCACGTCTTCCACGGCCGTCAACGGGACGTTCGGCCCGGCGACCACGCCCGGTGGGCCGGCGATGTCCACGATGTAGCTCGATTCCTCGCGGAACCCGCGTACCGAGGTATCGGGTTCGACCTCTATGTCGACCCTGAGCCCGTCATCCGTGAGGTGTGCCGACGCCGTCCGGACGAACCGCGGCGGGTTCACCCGCAGCCGGTGCAGGGGAACCTCGGCGTACTGGTCGAACTGCACGCTTACCCGATCACCCTCACGCGTGATGCCGGACCGCACCGGCTCGTTCCACTCGAAGACGATGCGGCTGAAGGTCGGCTGCTCGCCGACATGCAGTTTCATCCGGTAGTGGCTGCGCAGGAGCGCCTCGCGACGCGCCTCGATCTCGGCCTGTCTCGCCGCCTCTTCGGCGAGCCGCGCCAGTTCGGCGATCACCTCCGGAGGCAGGCCGGGCATGACGCCCTGCCAGTCTTCGGGCAGCAGGTCGACGAACAGCCGGTTTCCGGCCTCGGTCGTGTTCACCCGCACCGGCTGTGCGAGGGCGAAGCGCACCGCTCCGCCGTCGGGATCGCGGCGGCCGAGCGTGATGTAGTCCGGCACCCGCACCGTCGACACGTCCGGCTTCGTGCGGACGTCGAGATCCTCGAACGCGATCACCAGCACGCCGGCAACCGTCGACACCTCGTAGCGGGGCAGTTCCGGGAACGTCAGCACCAGGCGCGCGAACCCCTCAGGCTCGGCACGCGCCTCGATCCCGATATCGACGGGATCGGCGTGGGCACCACCGCCCGCAGTGACGATGATCGATGCCCAGGCCGTGACGGCGAAGAGAATGGCGACAACGCGGACCATCCGTCCGCCACCGCGCATACGCCGTGTCAGCCGCGACCGCATTCAGCGCCCCCCGTGATCCGCCCCGGACCGCAGACGTGCAACGCAGCGCCCGGCCCCATGCCTGACCCTACGGCGAGCGGGGTTAACGTCTTGTTAAGAAGTCAGACGCATCCCGTTGGCAGTGTTGGGTTTTTGATCGATGCAACGCCTTAGGCCCGGCTATTCGATCTCGCGTACGCTCGGCAAGGTCTCGATTGCCGCGGACGGCCCGGCGGTTCGTGCGGCAAGCTCCATCGTCAACCGCTCCGCCGCGGCGACATCCATCTGGGCGACGATCGGGGCAATGGTCCGCGGGTTCATGCGTTCGGCGATGCCGATCAGCACGTCCGTATCGAGACGGCTGAAGATGCGGGCGGCATCGCGCGGCCTCATCTTCTCGTACAGGGTGACGAGCCCGGCGAGCCTTGCCTCCTGGGCATCCTCCTGCCGGGCGAAGGCGGCCTCTATACGTTCCTCGATCCCCTTGAGTTCGGCGATCCGTTCCTCGAGCCGCTTCGTTGCCGCCTTCAGCAGGTTCTCGCGCAGCGCCAGCTGGCGCTCGCGTTCGTCGAGCGCCTTGCGCCGCTCGGCCAGGCTTTGCAGGACATCGAGTTCGTCCGGCGTCACCACCGAGGGGTAGAGGCCGGCGTCCTGCAGATCGTCCTCCGGCGGATCCCGGCCGTCGGCTTCGGCGGCCACCTCCTCGAACGCGTCAGCGGGATCCGCGTCGGGGTCCGGCATGCCAATCTCGGCGACGGCGGCATCCGCGGCGTCCTGGGCGGCCGCCGTCGCGATCGTCGGCAGCGGATCGTGGTCGCCGACCACCAGCCACAGGGATTTCAGTCCGATCAGCGTCAGGGCCGCGATCGCGACCACCGGCAACAGCCGGACTGTCGGTCGGGAAGCGGACGTGCCGCGCCGGGACATGCCCTACCCCGTCCGGCCGAGCGGCGTGCGGGCGCCACCGGCCCGGGCCGCGGTGCGCAGCGCTACCGCCGCGGCCGCCGGGCCGCAACGTTCCACCAGCAGGGAAAGCTCGTTGGTGAGGAGCTTCGCCTTGTGCAGCTTGTCGGCAAGGCGGGCCTCCGCCTCGTCCGTCGTTTCGCGCAGCCCCTGGATTGCCGCCTGCGCGTTCTGTGTCGTCGCGGAAAGCTCGTCCACGATATCCCGCAGCTCGTCCTGCGCGCCCCGCAGGCGGGTCAGCTTCCGGTTCAGCACGGCACAGTAGGCAATGGTGGCGGCCAGCAGCACCAGCAGGACCAGTTCGACGGCCAATCCCGGCGACATCGTCATGACGACGCCTCGAAATCGTGCACGCGCCTCGTCGTACGGCCGGGCGTCGCCTTCGCGTGCGAGAGGGTTTCGGATACCTGGACCGCAATGTGGTCGCCGAGGCGGCCCATCTTCCCCTTCATCAGCGGAATGCCGCCGCACCGCAGGTCGACGGTGGAATCGCGTCCGCAGTTGAGCATCAGTGTCTGTCCGACGTTGAGGTTCATCGCTTCCCTGAGCGGGATCGTCTGCTCGTCGAGGACCGCCTCGATCTGCACCTTGGCGGCCCGGATTTCGTTGGCGAGGTGGTTCTCCCAGATGGCATCGCGACCGAACTTCTCCCCCATGTAGCGTTGCAGCAGGAGATCGCGGATCGGTTCCAGCGTCGCGTACGGCAGCAGGATCTCCAGCCGCCCGCCGCGGTCCTCCATGTCGATCTCCAGTTCCGCCGCGATGGCCGCATTGGCCGGCCGCGAGATGGCGGCGAACTTGGGATTGGTTTCCAGCCGGTCGATCCGGAAGCTGACCGGCGCCAGCGGTTCGAAGGCGGCCTCCGCGTCGGCCAGCACCGTGTCGATCATGCGATGGACGAGAGCGGTTTCGATCGACGTGAACGGGCGGCCTTCGACCCGGATGTTGGCCTTGTCCCGACAACCGCCGAGCAGCACGTCGATGATGGAATAGATCAGGTTGGATTCGACCACGACCAGCCCGTAGTTGCCCCATTCCTTGGCCTCGAAGACGGCAAGGATCGTCGGCAGCGGCACCGAGTTGAGGTAGTCGCCGAAGCGGATGGATCGGAGGTTCTCGAGGCTCGCCTCGACGTTCTCGGACGTCAGGTTGCGCAGGCTTGTCGTCATCAGCCGCACGAGACGGTCGAAGACGATCTCCAGCATCGGCAGACGCTCGTAGGAGACGAGCGTCGAATTGATGATCGCCTTCAGGCCGGTCTCGGTCGTCGGCACCTCTTCTTCGGGCGTGAAGCCGAGAAGGCTGTCGATCTCGCTCTGTCGAAGGACGCGATCGGCGCGCCCGCCGCCCTCTTCGCCTGTCGTGTCCGCCATGCTGTCCCGCGTTTGTCCTGCCTTTGCCCCGCCGTGCCGACCGGGCTGCCCGCCCGACGGCGCATGCCCGGGTTCGGTCCGTTCGCTGTCGCTCATCCGGTATGCACCCGGTTCATTGGATGATGATCTCCCTGAACAGGATCCGGTCCACCTCCTTCGGCTCGATGATCAGGTTGATGCGCCGCAGGAGTTCCGACTTGAGCCGGTAGATGCCGGCGGAGCCTTCGAGATCTCCGGGACGCAGTTCCCTGAGGTAGACCTGGAACACGTCCATGATGCGCGGCATCATCGGATCCAGCACCTCGCTCACCGACGGGTCGGATGTTTCCAGCGATACCTTGAGCTTGAGATAGTGGATGCGGTCCCCGTCCCGGCTCAGGTTGACCAGGATTTCCGGCAGGTCATGGAAGACGACAGGCCTCGCCTGTGCGCTCGGTTCGGCCGACGGACCGAGACCGAGCAGTTCCGCCCCCGGCCATCCGGCAAGCCACAATCCGCCGCCGCCCCCCATCAGCAGGAGCGGAAGCCCGACATACAGGATGAGCGAGCGTGCGCGTCCTCGCGCCCGGCCGGTCCTGGTGTCGCCGGCCGCGACGAGTTCGCCGCCATCTTCGTCGTCGGAAATTGCCTCAGCCCGGCTCATCCCCCGCCCCGCGCCCTGCCCCGTGATGGACGGAAACGCGCGTCCGGCGAAGCGCTGATTGCCCCCGGCGCGCGTTAAGAAATCTAAAGTCGTTTGGTTAACGAAACCTTGCAGGGCGCAACGCCGCGGGCCGGCAGATTTTGCCCGGCAGTCCCTGCCGCATCGCACCTTCTGTTTGAGCGTGATCGCGCCAAGCCATTGAATTCAAATGATATTCATGTTGGCACGCGGCGTGCATCAAGTCCGGTGACGGTGCAGCGTCACCCGGGGCCTCGGGTGTGCACATCGTCACCGGGGACCTGATCGATCTTAACGGCCGCAATGGAAAACGCACAGCTCATCGGTTTGTCGAGGCAGATGGCCCTATCGCGCCAGATGGACGTCATCGCGAACAACATGGCCAACGTGAACACGCCCGGCTTCCGCAGCGAATCGCTGGTGTTCGAGGAAGTCGTGATGCCGGTCGCCGAGGTGCAGGGAATGACGGGCGCCGGCGGGCGGCTCTCCTACGTCCACGATCCCCGCCACTTCCGCGATTTCAGCGAAGGCCGGATCGTCACCACCGGCAACCCGCTGGACATCGCCCTGAACGGAAGGGGCTGGCTGGTCGTCGAGACCGAGGGCGGCGAGCGCTATACGCGGGACGGGAGGCTGCGGCTGGATGCCGAGGGACGCCTCGTCACCACCTCCGGGTATCCCCTGCTGGGCGACGGCGGCCCAATCGTCATCGAACCCGAGGAGACCAGCATCACCATTGCCGCCGACGGCACGGTGTCGACCAGCGAGGGTCCCAAGGGGCGGATACGGGTGGTGCAGTTCGCCGACGACGCCGCCCTGACCAAGCAGGGGCGCAATCTCTACGCCTCGGACGAGGTACCGCTTCCCGCCGACAACGTGCGCATCCGCCAGGGCGCGGTCGAAGGATCGAATGTCGAGGCGGTGCGCGAGATGAGCCGCATGATCGAGGTGGTGCGGTCCTACGTCTCGACCAGCAAGCTGCTGGGCGAGGCCGATGAGCTTCAGCGCCGGGCCATCGAGCAGCTCGGCCGCCTGCCGGCCTGAACGATCGCCGGCAACCGGGAGATACGGGGATGAAGGCACTCAACATCGCAGCGACGGGCATGCTGGCCCAGCAGCTCAACGTGGAGGTCATTTCGCACAACATCGCGAACATGCGCACCACCGGCTACAAGCGCCAGCGCGTCGAGTTCGAGGATCTTCTCTATCAGAATCTCGATCGCGTCGGTTCGACGTCGTCCGATACCGGCACGATGCTGCCCGCCGGCATCCAGATCGGTCTCGGCGTCAAGCCCGCCTCCACTTACCGGGTGATGACGCAGGGCGACGTGGCCCAGACCGAAAAGCCGCTCGACATCGCGATCCGTGGCGAGGGCATGTTCCAGGTCCAGCTGCCCGACGGCCGCACCGCCTACACCCGCGCCGGCTCCTTCGAGCGTGATGCCGACGGCCGGCTGGTGACCCTCGAAGGCTATCTGATCGAGCCTGCGATCACCATTCCCGACAATGCGCGCGATATCACCGTCAGCCCCGACGGGCAGGTCCAGGTGACGCTCGACAACGACCCCGTGCCGCAGCTGATCGGCCGGCTGGAGCTTGCCCGCTTCGCCAACAAGACGGGCCTCGAGGCGATCGGCGACAACCTGTTCGTCGAAACCCCGGCGAGCGGCGCGCCGACGACCGGCAACCCCGGCGAAGACGGCTTTGGATCGCTGCTCCAGGCGTTTCTCGAGCATTCGAACGTCAACGCGGTGGCCGAGATCTCCGAGCTGATCGCCGCCCAGCGCGCCTACGAGATGAACGCCCGCGTGATCTCCGCCGCCGACGAGATGATGTCGGCGACGAGCAACCTGCGCTGATGGTGATGGGAGCTCGACGGATGATCTGCCGCCGTGCCATCGCCGCCGCGCTGTCCGCGGTCCTCCTGCTGTCGGCCCCGGCGATCGCGCACGCCGCGGAGACCCAGCTTCGCCTGCGCGACCGGATCGCGGTCGACGGCGACATCGTCTACATGGGCGATCTGTTCGAGAACGCCGGCGAGGCTGCCGACAGGCCGGTGTTCAGGGCCCCGGCGCCGGGCCGGCGCGGCGTGGTGAGCGCCAGCCGCATCGCAAGCGCCGTGCGCGAGATCGGCCGCACCTGGGACAATCCCGCCGGCCTCGACGAGGTGACCATTGCGCGCAACGGCGTCGAGGTGCCGCTCGAGGCGGTGTCGCGCCTGATCCTCGATCGGGCCCACGAACTGGCCGCCCGGCGCGGCGGTGCCGATTCGACGCTGTCGATCCGCTTCCACGGCAACCCCGAGACGGTCCACGTGCCGGTCGGTGCCGACCCCGTCCCGGAGCTCAGGCACTTCAGCTACGAGCCGGTGACCGGCCGGTTCGCCGCCGTCGTTGCCGCCGGCGCGCGGCAGGTGAGATACACCGGCGAGGCGATCGAGGTCGCCCGCGTTCCGGTGCTGGCGCGCGGCGCCGCCCGCGGCCAGGTCATCTCCGACTCCGACATCGAACTCGTCGACGTGCCCCTGTCCAGCCTGCCGGCCGGCGCCATCGTCGATCCCGGCGACCTCGTCGGGATGAGTGCCCGCCGCCCGCTCCGTCCCGCCACCGTGCTGCGTACCCGCGATGTCGAGCGGCCGCGGATCGTCACCGCCAAGAGCTCCGTGGTCGTCACCTTCTCCGCCCCCGGCCTTTCCATCGTGATGCGCGCGGTCGCCCTCGAGGACGGCGCGCTGGGCGACGTGATCAACGTCATGAACCCGGGCTCCCGGCGTGTGGTCCAGGCCGAGGTGACCGGACCCAATGCGCTGTCGGCGATCGCCACCACCGTCCAGGCAAACCTCTTCAACTGACGCGGATCCGCAATGACCGAACCCGTTCGCACCCCGAAGGCGGCCACCTGGAGCCGGTACCGCCGCACCCTCGCCAACCTGGCGGTCATCCTCGCCGCCGGCGCGCTCACCGGCTGCGGCATCGCCGACCGCCTGTCCAACGTCGGCCAGCCGCCGCCGCTGTCGGCGATCGAGGATCCGACCACCCTGCCGGGCTATCGCCCGGTCCGGCTGCCGATGCCGGAACCGGTCGCCTACGTCTACCAGCCCAATTCGCTGTGGCGGTCGGGTTCGCGCGCCTTCTTCAAGGACCAGCGCGCGTCCCGCATCGGCGACGTGCTGACGGTGAAGGTCAAGATCAAGGACAAGGCCGAGATCGAGAACGCCACCACCCGCAGCCGCGTGTCGTCGGAGGCGCTCGGCACCGAGCAGCTGCTCGGGTTCAACAACCTCCTGACCAAGGTGCTGCCGAAGAAGGCCAATCCGACCGACCTGGTCGACCTCGAGAGCTCCAGCACCACCCGCGGCCAGGGCGAGGTCGAGCGCGAGGAGGACATCGAGGTGACGGTCGCGGCCGTCGTCGTGCAGGTGCTGCCCAACGGCAACCTCGTCATCGAGGGCCGCCAGGAGATCCGGGTCAACTTCGAGGTCCGCGAGATCATCGTCGCCGGCATCGTACGGCCCGAGGACATCAGCGCCGACAACACCATCCAGAGCGAGCAGATCGCCGAGGCGCGGATCTCCTACGGCGGCCGCGGCCAGCTGACCGACGTGCAGCAGCCGCGCTACGGCCAGCAGGTCATGGACATCCTGCTGCCCTTCTAGGGCAGGTCAGTGAGTGTGTTCGTCGTGCGTATGCGTGGCGTGAGTGCGTAGGTCGTGAGTGCGTGCCCGGATGGTGCGGTCCGTTGCGATCGGACGGTCCGCGCCGCGTGGCTCCGAGTCGGTTTGCCCGTTGCGTACCGGGCGAGGTCCAGCCCGGATTCGAAGCGGCAGCAGGACGGCGCGGCGTCTTCCCCGGGACGCCGCGCCCTTTCATGTCCGGGACGGGGGGTCCGGCGCGGAACCGAAGGGGATCGCCGCCGCCGGGCCGATGCGAGAGTCGCCCGTCAGTCGTCGCGGTAGACGCGCTCGCGGCGCTCGTGCCGCTCCTGGGCCTCGACGCTGAGCGTCGCGATCGGCCTCGCTTCCAGCCGCTTGAGGCTGATCGGCTCGCCGGTTTCCTCGCAGAAGCCGTAGGTATCGGCATCGATGCGCGCCAGTGCGGCATCGATCTTGGCGATCAGCTTGCGCTGCCGGTCGCGGGTCCTCAGCTCCAGCGACCACTCGGTCTCGGTCGATGCGCGGTCCGCGAGATCCGGCAGGTGGCTGTCGCCATCCTGCAGGTGCTGGAGAGTTTCGCGGCTCTCGCGCAGGATCTCTTCCTTCCAGGCGAGAAGCTTCTGGCGGAAGTATTCCTTTTGTCGCTTGTTCATGAACGGCTCGTCTTCCGACGGCCGGTACTCCTTGACACGATTTGACGCCATGCACCCACCTCACCCTGGCCGCGATTTGGCGCGCCCTATATATCGGCGCCCAGAGGCGGGTTCAACTTAAGAATGCGGTCGCCAACAGCCTCCGCTGGGCTTCTCCGCCGCCATGGCGGGAGCCGGATCGGATGCGGAATATCGCTGTAATTGCCGTCGGTTACGCGGCCATCTTCTCGAGTTTCGCGAGCTCGACCCTCGCCCGCAGCTCGATCTCGGCGATCACCTCGGCGAGCGCCCGGTCGGCGATCGCCTCACCGCGCGATTCGACCAGTCGCGCGAGCCGCTCCAGATGCGCCCCCGGCACCACCCCGGCGATGACGCCGAGCCTGACGGTGTCGAGCATGTCGAGGAGTTCGTCGCCGCGCCGCACCGCCCGCGCCCGCCCCGTGGTGGCGTCCGGCACCGCCTGCAGCGCCAGCAGCGCGCCGACCGATGCGATCGGCCGCGGCCCGGCAACCGGCGCTGTGGGGCCCGTCTCCGGCAGGCTGAAGGAAGCACCGGCCTTGGCCTTCCGCCCCGGCCGCGCCGCACCGGCCGAGCCGGTCCTGTTCGGTCCGATGATCTTCATGTCCGATGTCGCCCCTTCAGAAGCCCCTTTTGCCCGAGAGTTGCCGGCCAGCCGTTAACACCGCGTTAACCATGGCAGAATTTGCCCACCGCCCGGCAACCGCTGCGCACCGCCGCCGCGGCCGCTGCCGCGCCTGAAAACATGAAATTCAATCATTTCAAAGGCTTGTCCGACCGGACCGCCCGTCCCTGATGTGGCACGGCATTCGCTTGTGCATGCGCAATCGCAATGCACGCGTGCCTGTTCCGGAGAGTTTCATGCCCGCACCCGACGGTTCCATTGCCACAGCCACCAGATCGTCCCGCCGCGCCGGCTGGCGGCTCGGCGTGGTGGTGGCCGTGCTGGCCGCCATGGTCGCCGCCGCCGCCGACGCCCACGCGGTGACATCGCGCATCAAGGACCTCGTCGACATCGAGGGCGTGCGCGAGAACCAGCTCGTCGGCTACGGCCTGGTGGTCGGCCTGAGCGGCACCGGCGACACCCTCAACAACGCGCCGTTCACCCTGCAGAGCCTGCGCGCCATGCTGGAGCGGCTCGGCGTCAACACCCGCGGCGCCAACCTGCGCACCGCCAACGTCGCCGCGGTGATGGTGACGGCCAATCTGCCGGCGTTCGCCACCCAGGGCACCCGCATCGACGTCACCGTGAGCGCCCTCGGCGATGCCAAGAGCCTGCTCGGCGGCACCCTCCTCGTCACCCCCCTGCTCGGCGCCGACGGCGAGGTCTACGCCGTCGCCCAGGGCCAGCTTGCGGTCGGCGGCTTCCAGGCCCAGGGCGAGGCGGCCGAGATCCGACGTGGCGTACCCACCGTCGGCCGCATCGCCAACGGCGCGCTGGTCGAGCGCGAGATCGAGTTCAACCTCGCCTCGCTGCCGTCGGTGCGGCTCGCCCTGCGCAACCCCGATCTCACCACCGCCCGGCGCATCGCCGAGGCGATCAACCGGTTCATGGGCATCCCGGCCGCGTTCGCCATTGATCCGGCGACGGTCCGCTTCGCGCCGCCGCGCTCGCTCAAGGACGACAACCTCGTCGGCCTGCTCACCGACATCGAGCAGCTTCGCGTCGAGCCGGACAAGGCGGCCAAGGTCGTCATCGACGAGAACTCGGGCGTCATCGTCATGGGCTCGAACGTGCGCGTCAGCGAGGTCGCCATCGCCCAGGGCAACCTCACGGTGACCATCAGCGAGACGCCGCAGGTCAGCCAGGCGCTGCCCGGCGCCCGCGGCGGCGAGACGGTGGTCGTGCCGCGCACCGACGTTGCCGTCGACGACGAGCGCGAGCGCCGCATGGCGGTGCTCGAGGAAGGCGTGAGCCTGCGCCAGCTCGTCGATGCGCTGAACGCGCTCGGCGTCGGCCCGCGCGACATGATCTCGATCCTGCAGTCGATCAAGGCTGCCGGCGCCCTGCAGGCGGAACTGGAGGCGATGTGATGACGCCGCAAGCGCCCCTGCCCCTCCCCGTCGCCGCGTACAGCGCCCCGGCCGCGGCCGGCGCCGCCGCGCACGGCGGGTCGCGGGACGCCGCGCTGGCCCGCGAGCAGGCGGAAGCCTTCGAAGGCGTGTTCCTCACCGTGCTCGTCGAGCAGATGTTCTCCGGCATCGATACCGGCGGCCCGTTCGGCGGCGGACATGCCGAAAGCCAGTACCGCTCGATGCTGGCCGAGCACCTGGCGCAGGAGATCGCCCGCTCCGGCGGCGTCGGTCTCGCCGACCACGTCTGGCAGGAGCTCATTGCGGCACAGGAGGCAGGACGATGAACGCGCGCAGCGAACCGGTCCCGGAGCTTGCGACCGCCGCCGAGGCGCGCGAGCTGTGCACCCGCCTCACGCGCCTTGTGGGCGACCTCTCCGCCCTCCTCGAGCGCGAGACCGGCCTCATCCGGCAGCAGCGCCTCGACGAGGTGGCCTCGCTGGAAACGGACAAGTCGGCGCTGTTCGCAGGCTTCGCCCGCGATCTTGCGGCGCTCAGGGCCAACGCGGTCCTGGTCGGGTCGCGGGCGCCCAACGATCTCGAGGCGTTGCGCAGGGCACTCGAGGCTCTCGCCCCGGTCGTCGAGCGCAACATGGCGGCGCTCGATGCCGCCCGTGCGGTGAGCCACGGTCTGGTCGAGGCGATCTTCACCTTCGCCGCCGAGCACGACGGCGGTCCCTCATGCTATGGCAGCAACGCCCGCATGGCGGCCCGCCGCCCCGCCCGGCCGACCGCGCTTGCCGTGAACACGACGCTCTGATCCGGCGCCGCCGGGCGTGGCCGCGGGATTGTCTGGGTGAAGGGAAGGACAATTCCCGTCGCTGCCCTGTCGGAATACAGAAAACCGAAAGTTTTAATCGAATTTTAAGCATGTGGAACGGTCGCCACGCGGCAGGCGGAACCCATGCAATACGAGCGCGTTGCACTGCCCGGGACGGCGGGGATTGGCGACGGTGCGTTCAATGATTGTCTATATCGGACTGATCCGGCACATCGAGGCCGGCCATCATGTGGTGACGTTTCCCGATCTTCCCGGCTGCGTGGCCGTGGGAGCAACCCGCGAGCAGGCGCTCGGTCGCGCGCCCGGCGCATTGGCCCGGTGGATCGCGGCGCTCAGGCGCGACGGCATTGCGGTGCCGCCGCCGCGGCGCCTCGACGAGATCCGCGTCCGCAAGGGGCTCGCGTTCGGCGCCATTGGCGACGGCGACATCACGCTGGTCGCCGCGCGGGCCGCCGATGCGGAACCGGCGGCCGCGCGGGCGGCCCTACAGCTTGACCGCAAGGCCGAGGCGGTTGCCCTCGCGGATCAGGAGTTCGGTCAGTCGCTCGGGCGCGACGACCGCGCCTGATTCCCGTTCGACCGCGCGGAGGCATTGCTGGATGTCCAGGATGTCGCCGTTGCGCGTCTGCTCCACTACCTGTCGGACTATGGCAGCGTAGTCGATCGTCTTCATCGTCGTCCTTTCGGGGGGACGCCTGTTGCGGCGCCGGACGCAGAGAATGGTGAGGCCGCGGGCTGCCGGCAACGCTCCCGGACACATTGCCGCAAGAAGGCACCACTTCGTCCGGCGCGAAGGATGCGGACAGTACGACTCAAATTGTAGCCGCCGGATTTACCGGCGGGTGAGCCGGTCTGCTGCAAGGTTCATCCGGGGGCACGACGACGGATGAGCGATGGACCCGCCGCGTCTCACGCGCTTTGCCTTGCCGGAAAAGGTGCGCCGGCCCGCCGCTTCGGGCCGCGCGCTCCGGCCCGTCGCCGCCGGCACCATGGCCGGCGGCGATCGCCCCGCGTTGCCGGCTGCGACGCCCGCCCCTCCGGACGATCATGACGGGAGCGGCGGCGACGCACCGGCCGCCGGGCAGGACGCGCCGCCCAAGACCCGGGGCGGGGAAGACATCCTTTCCGAGGAAACCCTGCTGCGCATCGCCCGCGGGCTAGCCGGCGAGCGTGGCGTCTTCGTCGACCGCAAGGTCTGATGCTGCGCCTGCCAGGCTCCGGCGGCGCCGGCCGGTGAAGGCGGATTTTTTTCCGCTCATTAACCTTCCCTTAGAGCAGTTTCACGGACAATCCGCCCGCTCACTCAGGAGGAGTGGGGGCAAAGCAATTCCTAGAAAGGATGGGGAATGTCTGACATAGTTCTCTCGAGCGCGGTGCGCAGCAACCTGCTGTCGCTGCAGACCACCGCCAAGCTCATGGGCCAAACCCAGGAGCGCCTCGCCACCGGCCTCAAGGTCAACAGCGCCCTCGACGATCCGACCGCGTTCTTCACCGCGGCCGGCCTCAACAACCGGGCAAGCGACCTCAACCGGCTGCTCGATTCGGTCGGCCTCGCCGTCGAGACGCTCAAGGCCGCCGACCAGGGCATCTCGGCGATCACCAAGCTGGTGGAAAGCGCCCAGGCGACGGCCCGCCAGGCGCTGCAGTCGCCCAACCCGGCCGCTACCCCCGCCGAGGTGGCCAGCACCGGTGTCGACTACTCCGGCGATCCCGACCTGTCGGCACTCGACGGTGAGACGTTGTCGATCAACGGCAACGTTGTCTACACCTTCACGAATGCGGCCAATGGTCAGCTCGCCAACATCGTCGCCGCCATCGATGGCGTAGCCGGCGTTTCCGCGACTGTCGACGCCAGTAACAACCTGGTCATCACCGCCGACGACGACTCGACCTCGATCGAGATCGCCTTCTCCGACCCCGGTGTCGGAACGGAGCTCGGTCTTGCGGCCGGTACGACTGACCCGACCCTGGGCAGCACCCAGGCCCGGACCGACCTGCAGCAGCAGTTCAACGACCTGCTGGTACAGATCGACCAGCTCGCCAATGACGCCCACTTCAACGGCAACAACCTGCTGCGGGGCGACGACCTG